>Ga0070735_10000054_pt1 | contig 147703 bp, 134 predicted proteins | sample Coa_R1_FD_66443 | JGI IMG/M metagenome (GOLD analysis project Ga0070735, IMG submission 66443) | Surface soil microbial communities from Centralia Pennsylvania, which are recovering from an underground coalmine fire - Coalmine... | ecosystem: Environmental > Terrestrial > Soil > Unclassified ... | reverse complement strand
GCGAGCCGTACCTCGCAGCGCTTGAGATGCAGGGCGCGCGCGTCGCGCAGTCGGGAATCGGTGTCGTGGACAGACGGCGTCGCGATCCATTCCCGGGCTTCTCCTTAGAGGAGTCGGCGGCTATCCATCGCGCGCTCGACGGACTCTACGCATTCACCACGCGCAGCTGCCTAGGCGGTCCCGAAGCGCTGCGCGCGCCGCAGACATATCGCGCGCAGACGTTCATGGTGATCGATCCGGCGTCGCGGCGTAACCTGGAGCTAACGAAGGCGCTCGGCTCCAATCCCCAGGCGACGCTGCTGGCTGCGGTCGATCGCTGCCGCACGGGCATGGGGTCGCGTCTCCTGGCTCGCTGGCTGCTCGCGCCGCTGATCGACCGCGAACACATCGCCGCGCGCCAAGAAGCCGTCGCGGCGCTGGTGGAAGAATATCCTCGGCGGGCAGCGCTGCAAGAGCATCTCGAGCGCTGCTATGATTTGGAACGTTTGGCGCAACGGCTGCGCATGCGGCGCGCCGCGCCGCGTGACCTCGCGGCCTTGCGGCGAACGCTGGAGATGCTGGATCCCGTGCGTGCGTTGGGAGAGCCGCCTGCGCTGGCGGAGACGGCGTGCCGCATTGGGTCATTCGACGATCTCCGGCGCGATCTCGCGCAGACGCTGGTCGACGACCCGCCTGCCAACCTCGCGGACGGCGGCGTCATCCGTCCCGAGGCCAACGACGAATTGGGCGAGTGCATCGCGTTGCGCACGGGAGCTCGCGAGCGAATCGCGGCGCTCGAGGAGCGCGAGCGCGCGCGCACCGGCATCAAGTCGCTGAAGATCAGGTACACGAATGCCTTCGGTTACGCCATCGAAGTGAGCGCCGCAAACGCCGCCGCCGTTCCCGGCGACTACATTCGCAAGCAGACGCTCACCAATGGCGAGCGCTACGTGACCCCCGAGTTGAAGGAGCTGGAGCTGGCGATCTCCTCGGCGCAGTCGCGTCAGCTGCGCTTGGAGGAAGCGCTCTACGCGCAATTGGTGGAGCGCGTGGCCGCGCATGCCGATGCGCTGATGGTCGCCGCTGAGGCTCTGGCTCAGCTGGATGTCTTCTGCTCACTGGCGCAGGTGGCGGGGGAGCGCGGCTACGTGCGCCCCCGCATCCTCGAAGAGTCGCGAATCTCCGTCGTCGATGGGCGCCATCCCGTCGTGGAAGTGCTCTTGGGCGAGCAGTTCGTGCCCAATGACCTGCGCGTCGACGAACGCGAGCATCGTTTCCTCATTCTCACCGGGCCGAACATGGGCGGAAAATCGACGTACCTGCGGCAAGCCGCGCTGCTGACGATCCTCGCGCAGATAGGCTCCTACGTTCCCGCGCGCAGCGCCGAGATCGGCATCGTCGATCGCATCTTCACGCGGATCGGCGCCGGGGACGATTTGGCCACCGGTCGATCGACGTTCTATCTGGAGATGGCTGAAGCGGCCCACATCCTTCGGCGGTGCACGCCACGATCGCTGGTGGTCGTCGACGAGATCGGCCGGGGAACGGGGACGGTAGACGGGTTGGCGATTGCGCAGGCGATCTGCGAATATCTTTTAGGAATGGAGAGCGAGACGCCGATCGTGCTCTTCGCGACGCATTTCCATGAGCTCGTGGAGTTGGCTCAGGAATGGCCGCGCGTGGCCAACTATCATGTCACGGCCGTCGAGCATCCCCAGCGCGGAGGGGAGCCTATCTTCTCGCACCGCGTGCTGCCCGGTTCGACGAATCGATCCTTCGGCATCGAAGTCGCGCGCATGGCGGGCCTTCCGCCCAGCGTCGTCGAGCGAGCACGCGCGCTCGCCGACGAGCTGCTCGGTCGAACGCCGCTGGAGCGCGCCGTGCCGCTGCGCAAGAATCTCGCTCGCGAGCGGGCGGACGTCCCGAAGCGCCAGTTGAATTTGTTCTAATGGCACCGGAGATCCGTTTGCTCGATCCCGAGACCGTCGGACAGATTGCCGCCGGAGAGATCATCGAACGTCCCGTCTCCGTGGTGAAAGAGCTCGTCGAGAACAGTCTCGATGCGGGGGCCCGCCGCATTCGCGTCGATATCCAACGCGGCGGTATCGAGTCGATCGTCGTAAGCGATGACGGCGCGGGAATACCGCCCGAAGAGCTCCCCTTGGCGCTGCGCCGCCATGCCACGTCGAAGCTGGGCGGCGTCGAGGACCTTTTTCGCATCGGCAGCCTCGGTTTTCGCGGCGAGGGGCTCGCCTCGATCGCGGCCGTCTGTCGCACCACGCTGATCTCGCGGCGCGTCGAGTTCGACGTCGGCGCGCGCGTGGTGGCCGAGGGGGAATCGATCGGCGGCGTCGAGCCCATCGCGGCGCCCGTCGGGACCCGCGTGGAAGCGCGCGATCTCTTCCATGCGCTGCCCGTGCGCCGCGAATACTTGCGTTCGGCCACCGCGGAATTCGCGCGCATCTCCGCGTGGCTCTCCGCCGTGGCGCTGGCTTTTCCGGACGTCGCCTTCACGCTCACCCACGATGGGCGCAACGTTTGGAGCCTTCCGCCGGCGACACGGGAAGAGCACCGCCTCGCGCAGCTCTTCGGCCCCGCGGCGGCGGGGCGGATGCTGCCGATCGAGGCAGAGGGCGAAGGCATGCGCGTGCGCGGCTACGTCTCGCCGCCATGCGACGACCGTCCCAATCGCGCCTCGCAGTACCTTTTCGTGAATCGCCGGTTGCTGCGCTCGACGCAGCTCTCCGGAGCATGGACGCAGGCGTACCAGAGCGCATTGATGGTGGGACGTTATCCGTATGGCGCCGTGATGTTGGAAGTCGATCCGGGTGAGGTCGACGTCAACGTCCATCCGACCAAGTCCGACGTGCGCTTCCGTCATCAGTCACGTATCTTCGATCTCACCAAGCGCGCGATGGTCACTGCGCTGTTGCGCCATGCCGGCGATCGCATCGAGCAGACGGTGCTTTCGCCGCTGCCTCGTCAGGCCGTCACTCCCGACGTGGTCGTCTTCGATCGCCGCGATCCCAACGCGCCGCCCGCGGACCTGGCATTACGCTTGGCCGACCTTCGCGCGGCCGCCGTGGCGGAAGAAGAAGAGAGCGCCCATCGCTTGCGCGCGGTGCTGCAGCTGGCCAATGCGTTCATCGTCGCCAGCGATGGCCGCGACCTGCTGGTGATCGATCAGCACGCCGCGCATGAGCGCGTCAATTACGAGCGCATCGCAGAGCGCGCAAGCAGGGGAGACGATCCCGTGCGCGAGCCGCTGCTGCTGCCACAAGTGTTCGAGGTGTCCCACGGTGAGGCGGCGGTGCTCACGGAGCTGCTCCCACAGTTGGAGTCGGCCGGATTCTCCATCGAGCCGTTCGGCGAGCGTGCCTTTCGTTTGACGGCAACGCCGCTGGACTTTCGCGTGCGCAGCTTCGATCTGCGGGCTTTCTTGGACGACGTTCTCGAAGAGCGCGCCGGCGGAACACTCACGACGCAAGCGCTGTGGGCATCGCTTGCGTGCAAGTCTTCCGTGCGCGCGGGCGAGGCACTGCACGTCGCCGAGATGGAAGAGCTCTTGCGCCGCCTCTTTGCCTGCGGTGATCCCATGCACTGCGCCCACGGTCGTCCGACGGTCCTTCGCTGGAGCGAGGCCGAGCTGGTGCGCCTCTTCAAACGATGAGCCATCGCACCAGCCAATCGACTGGGCCTTCACGAATACTCATCCTGATGGGGCCGACGGCGTCCGGGAAGACGGCGCTGGGAATCGAGCTCGCCCGACGCTTCGACGCGGAGATCGTCTCCGCCGACTCGCGTCAAGTCTATCGCGGCATGGCCGTGGGCACGGCTCAGCCGGGCCGCAGGCAACTCGCGAGCGTGCCGCACCATCTCGTCGCCTTTCTCGAGCCGGAAGAGCGTTACAGCGCCGCCGACTTCGTTCGCGATGCGATTGCCGCGATCGACGAGATCGAAGCGCGCGGCAAGCGGGTGATCGTCTGCGGCGGAACGGGTTTCTACATTCGCGCGCTGACGGGCGAAATGGCGCTCGCCGACGTGGCGTGCGACGATGCCTTACGTGCGCGCGTCAAGGACGAGAGCCGGTTTCATCCGCAAGAAGCTCTTCACTCGTGGCTGACGACGCTCGATCCCGATCGCGCCGCGGCCGTTCCCCCCGGCGATCGCTACCGAACCCTACGCGCGCTGGAAGTGGCCCTCGCCCGAAGATCGGCGCAACACGTGGCGGGCGGACCAGGTGCATCGGCGACGTTGCCGACGCTCGCCACGCGCGGCGCGAACGTCCTCAAAGTCGCGCTGAAGATCGATCGATCCGCGCTGGAGCGCCGTATTCGCGAGCGGACACGAGCGATGATCGACGGGGGACTCTTGGAGGAGGCGGAGCTCTTGGAGGGACGCGATGCGCCGGCCGCCGATGCGGTCGGATACCCGCAGGCGCTCGCATACCTGCGCGGTATGAGCACGCGTGAAGAGTTGGAGGCAACGCTGGCCCGCGCGACCCGCCGCTACGCGAAGCGGCAGATGACGTGGCTGCGTCGCGAGCCGTCGTTGCGCTGGATCACGGCCGGCCCGGGCGCCGTCGCGGAGGTCGAGCGCGCGGCAAGGGAAACACTGGGCTGGACGTGAACGGTCTCAGGCGTATGGCCGCATCCTTGCGTCCGCCCCAGCTCCAGGACGCCTATCTCGCCGAAATCAAGCGGCAAGGCACGATCGTCACGATCTACCTGGTGAACGGCTTTCAGCTCCGCGGATCCGTGCTCGGCTTCGACGCCTTCACGATCGTCCTCGAGTACGAGAACAAGCCTCACCTCATCTATAAGCACGCCGTCTCGACGATCTCGCCGCAGAGCGTGCTTTCGCTGAAATTGGCCGTCGAAACGCCGGAGAACGGGGAGCCGACACGGCAGTGAGCTCCCGCGTCGCCGTCGCGAAGATGCACGGTGCGCGCAACGATTTCGTCTTGATCGACGGGCGCGCCGCAGACATCTCCGACTATGCTTCGTTCAGCCGTTGGATCTGCGACCGGCGTGACGGTGTCGGCGCCGATGGGCTGTTGGTCGTGCTCGATTCGCGGACGGCCGATGCGCGGATGCGCATCTACAACGCCGACGGCAGCGAGGCCGAGATGTGCGGCAACGGGATGCGATGCTTCGTGCGTTGGCTCTACGAGCGTGGCGGTCTGCGCCGCGGTCGGATGGTGATCGAAACGCTGGCCGGGCCGATCGCATGTGCCGTGCTTTCCGACGATCCCCGACGTTTCGTCGTGGAAGTCCGCGTCACGGAGCCCACGTTTTCGCCCTCGGATCGCGAGGGTGCCGTGGCCGTCTCGACGGGGAATCCTCACGTGGTCTACTTCGTCGACCGCGTCGAGGGGTTCGATCTCGCGGGGCTTGCCGCGCCGACGCCGCACGTGAATGTCCACATCGTCGAACGCCTCTCGGAGCATGCCCTGCGCGTGCGCCACATGGAGCGCGGCGTCGGTGAGACGCCGGCGTGCGGCACGGGCATCGCCGCGTCGGCTGCGGCGGCCATTCGCCGCGGCGACGTGACCAGCCCCGTGCGCGTGGAAGTTCCCGGTGGGGTGGTCGAGGTCGCCTGGGACGAGCATGGCCTCTTCATCCGCGGCGAGGCTGCGCACGTCTTCGATACCGAGGTCGGCGTTCCCCAAGCACAAGAGATCGCGGGCTGAGATGTCCTACGGGCTTCCCTATGCGGACAAGCGGGGCCGCGTCTTCTTCGACGAACGTGCGCGCGCGCTGGCCGACGGCGGCGTGACCCGCGAGCCGCGCGACGAGGAGTTGATTCCATTGCCGCCCGGAAGCGTCGTGGCCATGCTGCCCGGGCGCGCGCCGCTCGTCGGTGACCGTTCCCGCCCGCGCGCCTACGGCAAGGGCGGGTATGCCGCCGTGGGCGTGCTGCTGCCCTCGGGCTACACGCGTTTGCTCCTGCCGGCATATCATGCAACTGCGCAGGCCCCGGCGCTTCCGCTCTTTGGATATACGTTTGCCTGTGTCGTCGACGACGAGCTCCACGTTGCCGCGGCGAAGACGGACGAAGGCGAGACGTGGAAGCCGCGATACTTCGAAGGCGACGAGTTGGAGCGAGCCATCGAGCGTCGTCGCGCCGCAGATCCCGAGAACGGCGTGCTCGAACAAGTGGCCGTCTGTGCCCGTGACTACGGCTGTTTCACGGCGCAGAACGTTTTCTTCGAGCGTGGCGAGGCGGCCGTTCCCGTCTCTCCGTCGTGCAACGCGCGATGCATCGGTTGCATCTCGGAGCAAGAACGGGAGAGTCCGATTCCTTCACCGCAAGTGCGTATCGGCCGCACGGCCAACGTGGACGACGTCGTTGACGTCGCCGTGCACCACCTCGCGAAGGATCCCACAGGCATCGTCTCGTTCGGACAAGGGTGCGAAGGCGAGCCTCTCTTGCGCTATCGCACCCTTGCCGACGCCATCCGCGCGATCCGCGCGCAGACCGATGCCGGAACGCTCAATCTCAACAGCAACGGAAGCCTGCCCGAGAAGCTGCAGGAGTTGATCGATGCGGGGCTTCAGGCGGTGCGCATCAGCCTCAATTCCTTCCGCCCCCACGTCTACGAGGCGTACTACCGCCCGGATCGCTACACACTCGACGACGTCTTCGACTCGATCCGTCGCGCCAGTGCGGCGAGATTGCGCGTCTCGTTGAATCTTCTGACCTTTCCCGGCGTGACCGATGAGGAATCAGAGTTGGAAGCCATGGAGCAGTTCCTCTCGAGCGTGCGCGTGGAGATGGTGCAGACCCGTACGCTCAACATCGATCCGGCCTGGTACCGGCGCGTCGTCGGCCCGCCCGTCGCCCCGCGCGGCATGTTGGAAGCGCTGGCACGCATTCGCGCAACCGGATCGCTGGTCGGCAACTTCACGCATCAAGTGCTGTAACGCGCGGCACGCAGGCCCCTGCCACCCCTAACGGCCCGGGCAAGAAGGCCGATTGATTCTGCGCGACCCGAGCGGTAGAGTCAAACTGCCGAGATAGCACTACGGCGCTCGAGGTGCTGCCATGCGTATGAATGAGCTCTCGTGGGCGACGGCTGCCGCGCTGACGTTTTCGTTGTCCGGCTGCGGCGGGAGCGGCAGTGGCTCCGGTGCGGCCATATCGGTGCCGATGGCCGGGCCGATGGATGCTGCAAACGCGAGCAAGCAGCCCCTCGCGGCATCGCTGCCCGTGACGTGGCAACTCGTGGCGGGTGCCGCGAGCGCGAACCAGGCCTTTCAAGGGCTCGACTTCTATCCGAGCGCCATCACCATCGATGCCGGAGACTCCATCACGTGGACGAGCGGGACCGAGGAACCACACACGATCACGTTCCTGGGACCGCGAAAGAGCCTACCCCCGCCCAACGACCCCTCGGCGCCGCTGCCGGCAGGCGGCTCGACCTATGACGGCTCGGTGTACACGAGTTCCGGTTTCATCTTCAAGGGACAGCGCTATACGCTCAAGTTCACGAAGAGCGGTGTCTACCCGTTCTTTTGCATCATTCATCCGCCGGAGATGGCCGGGGTGGTGACCGTGCACGCCGCCGGAGACCCCTATCCCCAGACCCAGGCGCAGATCACGGAGCTCGGAACGGCGCAGGCGGATGCGGACGTTTTAACCGCGGACACGAGCATCCGCAAGTTCCCCTTTGAGTCGGGAGGCCTGCACGTCGCAGCCGGCTTCGGTCCTACGGGTTCCTCGGCGCAATCGTCGCTTCGCACCGAGTTCCTCGTCGGTCCAGCGGGCGCCGCGACGGTTTCCACGTCGACCGTCCTGCGATTTATCAACACGCCGACGCTCAAGGATACGATGGCGGCTCATCTCCGTGACACCATGGTGTTCACGAACCTGAGCGCCAACGAGCCGCACACCGTGACGTTCACGAAGGGTGGCGCGCCGCCGCCGCCCTCGCTCAGCCCATTCGCGCCGCCATCGGGCGGAAACACCGTGGACGGCACAAAGCTCGTCAATTCGGGGCCTCTGTTTCCCGGGCAGAGCTTTAAGGTGACGTTCACCAAGACAGGTACGTTCACATACTACTGCCTGTTCCACGACGGCGAAGGGATGATCGCCAAGGTCAGCGTGCACTAAGCGCGAATTTTCCTCCCCATGACGAGGTTGCGCACAACGTGGCTCGCCTGTGTTGCGGCCGGCGCGACGTTGTTTGGCCACATCGTCGCGTATCTCGCCGAAGGGCGCAGCCTAGCGGACGGCCGTCACGGCTACCTGATGCCTTCGCTCGACGGCACCCTCGCCGTCGTGTTGCTGGGCTTCGCGATCCTCGTCGCGCGTGCCGTCAGCGCCGGGCGGTACCGCCAAGCGCCGATCGCCCTCCCGCCGCCTGCGCCCCTTTGGGTACGGTTGGCGCTCGTTCAGACGACCGGTTTCGTTGGACTCGAGCGCCTCGAAGGCCACGCCTTCGATCTCGTCGGCTGCGCGGTGGAAGCGCTTACGGCGCTGGTCGTGGTCCTCGTTCTCGCGCTGCTCCTCGGGATGATCGAGCGCTGCGCCGAGGTCGCCGGCGCGACCTATCTCCGGCGCTGCCAGACGAAGCGCGCGGGCGTGTGGCGCATTCCTGCGTTCGCGATCACGCCGTCGTTCCGTCTGGCCACGCACGTGGGCGTCCGCCGCTTCCAGCGGCCTCCTCCGAACGGGTAAGCCGTCGCTGCGCGGATTGCGCGCAGCGCGTCATGCTCCGACGCCGGAGGGGTTTCCATCATGTCGTCATTGCTTCGCGCGCTCCGCATCGCGGCCGCTGCGGTTCCCTTGCTTGCCATACCGCGCATGGCGCAGGCCGTTCCTGTTTTTGCCAATGGTCAAGGCGTCTCGTGCACCCTCTGCCACACGAGCTTCCCGGGCATGAAGCCGTACGGCATGGTGACGATGATGATGAATTTCCAGAATCTGCAGTATCATTTGCAGGCAGGGGCGCTGCCGCTCTCGCTGCATACCGAGATCGACACGTACCTCGGCAACAAGCAGACCAAGGCGCAGACGTACGTCTCGACGCTCTCCGTGCTGGGCGCGGGGTTCATCGGTCGCAATTTCACGTGGTACGCCGAGCAGCCGATCGTCAGTGCGGGCCAGCCAGGCGTTACCGAGCAGCTGTGGATTTCGTGGAACGGACTTCTGCATGGCAGCAACTCGCTGCAAGTCGGCAAGTACCATACGCCGTTCCCATTCATGCCCGCCCACGGGTTCACCATTGGTGACTATCTCCTGGCGACCCAGACCAGTGGCCAGAACGTCTTTGCACCCAATGACTCCCATTGGGGCATCGCGTTCAACGGGATGTCGAACGAGTTCATGTATGACCTTTCGTGGCTGACGGGAGACACGGGTGTCGGTGACGCCCTCGACTATAACCACACACGCGCGCCGCAAGTGCTCAATGCAAACCTCGCCTACGGTGGCATGGGTGTGCCTTACACGATCGGAGTGGTGGCGATACGCGGTTCCGCGCCGCTTCTGAACGCAGGCGGCAACTACGCCGGCGGGGATACCTTTACGCGTGAGGGCGTCTACTACGCCTATCAGAAGCCTACGTTCCAGATTCAGACGATGTACTACCATGGCCACGATGCGGAGCCGGACGTCGGCGTGGCGGGAATGCCCTTCAATGGTTGGTTCTTCGAGTACGAGCGAGACTTCGGTTGGCGCAACCACATCGTGGCGCGCTATGACGTCGCCTCAAGCGACACGCTCAATCGGCAGATCGTGCTCGACCTCGTTCATCATTTCGCGCCGAACTTGAAGATTACGGGCGAAGTGCTGATGGCGCCCGGAACGGAGCCCGTTTTCGGCTTCCGCGTGGGTTGGGCGGGGCCGTGGCTGCCAGGACGGCGATATCTGTATAGCCCGGCTGCAGGCGTGAGCGCGCAGCCGGTCGCCGCCGTTCCTACCGCCCGGGCGGCATCGCTGCCGAGCGCGCCGGCGGGGCTTGCCGACACGGCGGAGCTGCGCGGGGCCCAAGCGTATCACGCGCAGGGTTGCGAGGCATGCCACGGTGCCCGCGGCGAAGGAGGCGTCGGTCCTCCGCTGGCGGGATTGGCCGAACGTCTGACGGCGGCTCAGATCGCCGATCACATCGCTCATCCGAAAGGTATCATGCCGGACTACCATCTCTCCAATGCGGCGATCGCGGATCTCGTGGCATTCATCGAGCGCTTGAGCTCGGACTCGAGTGACAAGAAAGGAATGTGAGCGATGCGCCATACACGAGCCGTTATCGCGGCGCTGGCCGTTGCCGCGATCGTTTCGCTCTCTGCCCCTCACACGCGCGCTGCGACCACGTCGTATATCGGCGGCGATGCCGGCGCGGGAGCCAAGCTCGTCCAGTCTTCGGGGTGCGAGGGATGTCACGGCGCAGGCTTCACCGGCGGAGTGGGACCCAAGCTTGTCGGCATCGAGAAGAAGTTGACGCCTGATCAGATCGCCGCGGCGATCAGGAATCCCAAGCCGCCCATGCCGAACTTCGGCTTCGACGACAAGCAGCTGGCCGATCTCGTCGCGTACCTTTCCGGCCTGGACGGAGGCACGGGTAAACCCGTCGTCAAGATCCTCCCGGTGGAGCCGACGTCTGATGCAACGGTGTTGGTGACGTTCACGGGGACGCCGCCGACCGATGCGCAGGTGCAGGCGACGATGCAGATGGGCAAGATGAGCCACGGCACGGGCTGGGTACCGCTCACCAAGACGGACGATCCGCATGTCTTGGCGGCAAAGGTGCACTTCACGATGGGCGGTCCTTGGACGGTGGAAGTGCGTTACGCCAACGGTCGGGTCATCGACGTGCCGGTGACCGTCAACGGGTGACGGGCCGGCGGGCTCTCGGCGATGACGATGAATCGCAGGATGAATCGCAAGAGGTTCTTGTTCGGAAGCACCGCGCTGACGGCCGTCGGCATGAGCGTACGCGCGTTGCCGCCGATGGCGGCGCGAGCCGCGGATAGGGACGCGCTCGATGTGACGCTCACGGCCGCGCCCTTCACGTTTGCTCCCTTCGCCGGCGTTTCGTTCGCGGGGCTCGCGTATAACGGCACGATCCCCGGACCCGTGCTGCGTGTGCGCCTCGGACAGCGGCTGCGCGCGCGCTACGTCAATCACACGGGTGAGCCGTCGACGATTCACTGGCATGGGATGATCCTGCCCAACGCAATGGACGGTGTTCCCGACGTCACGCAGACGGCCGTGCCCAACGGCGGCGAGTTCCTCTACGAGTTCACCCCGGGTCCTACCGGCACGCGGTGGTACCATAGCCATGCGCGCATGCAGCAGCTGCGCGGGCTCTTCGGAATGATCGTCGTCGAGGATCCGCGCGACGATCGCGCCGATCAAGATATCGCGTTGGTTTTCCACGACGTTCCGAAGATGCGGAGCGTCCATGCCGCCATGGCCGGCACGAGCACGGCTCCGATGATCGATCCGATGGGCGCGCCGGAGTTGCTGGCGATGTCTCCGGACGACAAGATGGGAGACGAAGTCGCGTACGCCGCCCATTGCATCAACGGCGCCTCCTATCCGAAGACCCCGCCGATCGTCGTGCAGGTCGGGCAGAAGATTCGTCTGCGCATCCTCAACGCCAATCCCACCCAGACGCGCTACATACGCCTCGCCGGTCACACGCTGCGCGTCACGCATTCGGACGGCAACGCGCTGCCGCAACCGGTCGACGTGGAGGTGCTACGCGTGGGCGTCGCAGAGCGCTACGACGCGTGGTTCGAAGTGACCAAGCCCGGTGCGTGGCTTTTGCAAGGCCTCTCGGCTGATCCGATGGTTTTCGAGCAGGCCGTCGTGATCCACACACCGGACGCGCAGGGGAAGACGCCGCTGGGATCGCCGTCGTCGCTCATCGGTCTGCGTTATTTCACCTATGAATTGGCCGGCGGCGCGGAAGCGGCGGGAAGCCGCCCCCGCGCGGAACGGATCGACCTCACGCAGGCCTACGAGCTGGGCGGCGGGGAGCTCGGATCGGATCGATGGACGATGAACGGCAAGGTTTGGCCGAATACTGAGAAGATCGCCGCGCGCCGTGGTGACCGCATCGAAGTCCGCTTCACCAACAAGACGGACATGCACCATCCGATGCATCTGCATGGCCATGTTTTCGAAATCGTGGAGATCAACGGACGGGCGCTACGCTACCCGCTCCCCAAAGACGTCTCGTTGGTCGATCCCAAAGGCGGCACGATGACGTGGCGCTTCACGGCGGACTCCCCGGCCGGGCGTTGGGTCTTCCACTGCCACAACGACATCCACATGATGGACGGGATGATGACCGAAGTCGTCTACCGATGAGCGGCGAGCCGTAGCCCGATGGGAGTGACGTTGGCCCTGTTTGCGGCGGCGATCTACGGCACGGGTGATTTCTTCGGCGGGGTGAGCGCGAAGCGCAACAGCGTCTGGTCGGTCGTCGTCATCTCGCAGGCCATCGGCGGTGCGGGAATGTTGGTGACGGCGCTCCTGGCGCGCGATACGCCGCTCTCCTTGCATCACTACGCGATAGGCGCGTGCGGCGGTGTCGCAGGCGGCATCGGCGTGACGCTCCTCTACCGCGGCCTCGCCGTCGGGCGGATGAGCATCGTGGCGCCGGTGACGGGACTCGTCGCCGTGGCGCTGCCCGTGCTCGTCGGCGTCCTCCGCGGCGAGCGCGCGGCCTGGACGGTGTGGCTAGGCATCCTTGTCGCCGTCGTCGCCGTCGTTCTCGTCTCGACGAGCACCGACGAGCATCTGCCCGGATGCGAGGCGCGCCCGCAGGCCACCGGCCTACCCGAAGCCGTCGGAGCCGGTGGAGGTTTCGGGCTGCTCTACGTCTTCTTCGGGATGCTGGGAACGACATCGGCTCTCTGGCCGACGGTCGCGGCCCGCAGCGCATCGGTGCCGTTCCTCCTCCTCGCCGCGCTCGTCGCTCGAGGGAGCATTCGTCCGCGGAAGGGATCGCTCGCCACGATCGCGCTGGCCGGCTTCTGCGACGTCACGGCCAACGTCTTCTATCTCCTTTCCCTGCGGCACACGATGCTGGCGATAGCTGCCGTGATCACGTCCCTCTACCCCGCGAGCACAGTGCTGTTGGCTCGCCTCGTCCTGCACGAACGCCTCAGCCGCATCCAGTGGGCTGGCGTCGCCTGCGCCGCCATCGGCGTCGCCCTCATCGCCTTCCGCTCATGAGCCGATCGGGCGGCGCGCCGCTAGCGGCCGCACCACCTGGGCTGTCGCTTTTCGACGAATGCGCCCATGCCTTCTTGCGCGTCGGCAGCGAGGGCGTTCATCGACATGATCTCCTTTGCGTAGGCGTATGCCTTGGGCTGATCGAGATCGATCTGAGCGTAGAACGCCGCCTTGCCGAGGCCGACGACGAAGGAGCTGCCCTCCGCGATCTTCGTTGCGAGCGCGCGCGTGGCCGCGCGCAGCTCGCCGGCCGGCACGACGCGGTTGACGAGCCCCCACTCGGCGGCCGTTGAGGCGGGGATCATCTCTCCCGTCAGCAGCATCTCCATCGCGCGTTTGCGCCCGATTGCGCGCGTGAGCGCCACCATCGGCGTCGAGCAGAAGAGACCAATGCGCACGCCCGGCGTGGCGAAGCGGGCCTCCTCGGCAGCGATAGCGAGGTCGCATGTGGCCACGAGCTGGCATCCGGCGGCAGTCGCGATGCCGGCCACTTCGGCGATCACCGGCTGCGGGATGCTTTGGATCGTCGTCATGAGCTCCGTGCAGATGTCGAAGATCTCGCGATAGGCATTGATGTCCCGGGCGAGCATCTCTCTGAGGTCGTGGCCCGCAGAGAAGGCCACGCCTTCGCCGCGCAAGATCACGGCGCGGATGTCGCCGTCATTGCCCGCTTCGCGTAGTGCCGCGATCAAGTCGAGCATGAGCCGGCGTGAGAGCGCGTTGCGCTTGTCGGGGCGGTTGAGCGTGATCTCGAGGATCCCACCGTCGCGTGCAACGGCGAGGTTCTCCGAAGTTGCGATCATCGTCGATCTCCTTTGTTCCTAGTTCGATAAACTCCTAAGATCCGATGAGGCTCTCGCGAAGCCGAGCGCGCGCCTCCGGCTTGGTGAGGATCAGCATCGCGTCCCCGGCTTCAACGGCCGTCTCGCCGGAAGGGATGAGCAGTTCGCCTTCACGCTCCAGCGCAACCACCACGCAGTCGCGGGGAAGGCCGATCGCCGAGATCGATACGCCGCGCGCGGGCGACGTCTCCGGCACGGAAAGCTTCACCAGCGCAATGTTGCCCTTGCGCAAGGTGATCAACGGAGAGACATGGTCGACCTCGATCTCTTGGGCGATGGCGCGCAACACGATCTCCGTCGACGAGATGACGGTATCGGTACCGACTGATTCGAAAATGGCCTGGTTATTCGGATTGTTGACGCGGGCGATCGTTCGCGGCGGGCGCGCACGCTTGCGCGCCATGAGGACGATGGCGAGGTTGTCTTCGTCGTTTCCCGTGTCGGCGACGAGGACATCGGCCTCGTCGACGCCGGCACGCTCGAGCACATTGGGGCGGCAACCGTCGCCCAACAGCGCGACGTCGCGCTCCAAGACGTTGGCCATCTCATGCACGCGATGCGGATTGCTTTCCACGACCCGCACCTGGTGGCCCTCGTCGATCAAGGCCTTGGCTAAGTACGTTCCGACCTTTCCGCCTCCGATGATGAGGATTCTCACCGCCGTGACTCCGTCAACGGACCGCCCGAGAGACGCCGAGCAAACGATTCCACGGCGTCCGGTGTGACGAACGCGACGATGCGATCGCCGGCTTCCAGCACGTCGTCGGCGATAGGCACGAACGCGTGAATGCCGCGTGTCACGGAACCGACGACGATGCGCCCCGGTTCGGCGAGCTCGCCCACCGTATGGCCGGCGAAGGCCGTGCCTACCTCAGCGCGGATGGCCCGCGGCTCGGAACGTCCAGCGCCGAGGACGTCGCGCATCTGCTTCGCGGCCGTGAGCGTGGAGCAGATGACGTGAATGCCGAGATCGTCGAATAACTCGCTGCGCGTGGGATCGTTGATCCGTGCGACGACGCGCTCGATCCCGAAGCGTCGCCGCGCGATCAGGGCGCACATGAGGTTGCGGTTGTCGTCGGACGTTACGGCCGCCAGTCCATCGGCGTGGTCGGCGCCCGCGCGCCGCAGGACGTCCTCGTCGAGGCCGGTGCCAACCTCGAGCCGTCCCGTGAAATCGTCGCTGAGCGCAGCGAAGGCCGCCGGGTTCTGATCGAGAATCGTCAAGCCTGCGCCTTCAGCGAGAAGCAAGCGGGCAAGCGCTGCGCCCGTGTTTCCGCAGCCGACGATCACGTATTCCATGCGCTTGCCATACGACGGGTGGAGGAAACCCACCTATGCATGCGAATTATGGGGAGTTTTGTCGGGGCGTAGCTCAGCTTGGTAGAGCGCTGCGTTCGGGACGCAGAGGTCACAGGTTCAAATCCTGCCGCCCCGACCATGCACTGAGTCTCCCCGTTTCCGTCTGCTGCGAGACAAAGGATTGTCGGTATTCTCCAGCTTCAGCCCGGCTGCGCGCCGCGTTCTCCGGACCGCCGAACAGGAATGCCGCAACCATAACCACTACTACCTGGGAGTGGAGCACCTGCTGCTCGGCTTGTTGCATGAGCCGGACGAGTTCATCGATCGTCGCTTGGCCGGGCGCGGTCTCGACCGGGCGGAGGTCGCCGCCGCGACGCGCCGCGCCATGGGGACAGGCGAAGATCGAACGTGGGAAGGCATTCTCGTGACCCCGCGACTTCGTCGCGTCGTCGCGCGTGCCGAGAGCCTCGCCAATGGAGGTCCGGTCGAGCCGGCCCACCTCCTACAAGCCGTGGAAGAAGAGCGGGGCGGACTTGCCGTCGAGATCCTGCGGCCGCGGCCCACGGATTCCTGAGACGGCTATGTAAGGCGGTTCGTTCGTGCATCTGGTCACCGCGCTGACGCAATTCTTCGTCACCCTCATTCACACGGTGGGACTCCCGGGCATTTACTTGGCGATGTTCCTCGGAAACAGCGGAATCCCGATCGGCTCGGAGATCATCATGCCGGCAGGCGGCGCCTTCTTGGCCGGCGGTCATGTGGGCGGCGCAATACTCGTCGGCGCGATCGGCTCGCTGGGTGAACTCTCCGGAGCGCTCTTCCTCTATGGCGTCGGCTACTTCGGTGGACGGCCCTTTGTCGAGCGCTACGGGCGCTATCTCCTCATCAAGGCCGAGGATCTCCACCGGGCCGATGCGTGGTTCGCGAAGCACGGCGACCGCACGGTCTTTATCTGCCGGCTCTTGCCGGTGGTGCGAGCGATTTCGGCGCTCCCCGCCGGCATCACGCGAATGCCGCTCCCGATCTTCGTCGGGTACACGCTCATGGGCTCGCTCATTTGGTGCATCTCCTGGGCGTATGTGGGCATGGCGCTCGGCACCCATTGGGACGCCGTTGGTCCCATCGCGCACAAGTTCTCGGGCGCGATCGCCGGCGCGCTCGTGGTGCTGGTGGCCCTCTTCGTGTGGATGCACCTCCCGCGCCGCGGGAGGTCGGAAGCCTAGGAGGCCTTGCTCTGCGCCGCCGTCCCGGCGAAGATGCGGTCGTAGAGCACGAGGGCGTCTTCGATGGCCTCCGGGTCGCCCGTCCGTCGGGCGACGTCGACGAGCATCGAGAAACCCCGGCGCGCGAGCTCGGGTTTCCAATGGGAGCGCGAGAGCCACCAAAAGGCGCATGACGAGATCGCGCGATCGAACTCCTCCTGGAGCGCCGGACGGTGGGCCGCGGCGCGCGCCGCCACGGCAACGAGATCCCAGCCGGCGCGGTGGAGGTCGCCGCCGTCGTTCCACAGTGGATATGGAATCCCGGCTTTCACATCATCGGGAAGCACGCTCCATGACGTGGCCGGAACGTCACCCGGACGGGTGGGCGAAGCGGCGAGGATATCGCCGACGGAGGCCATGGCCACGTCCTCGCGGGCGGCACACCAGTCCGCGAAGTCGGCAACGAACGAGTCGTACGCGGGGCGGTGGTGGCCGAAGGTCTCCGCATCCATGGCCAGCAGGAGGTAACCGTCCTGGGTGCCGAGGCGCTCGGACAGTTCAGCGGCCATCGATTCGGCCGTGGCAGCGCCATTGAGGGTGCCGAACGCGATGGCATTGCTCCACGGGTTCGACCGGAGCACGACCCGCACAGCGTCCATGGCGAACACGTGATCGAGCGGCGCGGCACCATCCCGCAGCGTGACGGCGACGTCCTCCGTCACGACCCAATCATAGCCCAGGCGGGAGAGGAGCGGAGCGAGCGCAGGCGACCAGGCCATCTCCGGCGGGAAGACGCCGCGCGGCTCGTAGATGCGGCCGAAGACCGAGCGGTTGCGCTCGTAGTTCACCTGCAGCTGGCGGGCGGCGAGCTCGTCGGGTAGTAGGGGGAGGATCGCGTGGTACGCCGCCGTCTCGACGAACTCGAGATGGCCCCGGCGCGCCGCGGAGGCGAGACTGGTGAGAACGTCATCGTGACGTTGAGCGATCAGCTGCTCGACCAGCGACCAGCAGAGGTCGATCGAGCAGCGAACCGGGCGCCTTTCCAGGATGCGAGAGAGCGGACGGTAGCACTCCTCAACGATACGATCGAGGACGTCGGGATTCTGCCACGGTGGCTGGTACCAATGCAATAACAGGCCCAGCCGTTTCACCGCCTGTTCACCATCTCAAGCATACTCCGTCGACGTTTGCGCCTCTAGCGCCATCTTGCCTCATTTCCACAGGACCTCCGACGGCTCCACGTACGGTAAAATGGAAGACGTGATACTCGACCGCCCCCCCTTGGAACAGACGCTCGCCCAACTTCCCGATGCTCCCGGCGTTTACCTCATGGAGGATGCATCTGGTCGGATTCTCTACATCGGGAAGGCGATTGCGCTGCGCAGCCGCGTCCGCTCGTACTTCCAGGAATCGAGCGCTCACCACATCCGCATCGAAGCGATGGTTGACCGGGTGGCGCATGTTCGCTGGATCGTGGTCCATAACGAAATCGAAGCGCTGATTCTGGAGGCCAACCTCATCAAGCGCCACCAGCCGCCGTTCAACGTGCGGCTGCGCGACGACAAGCGATACCCGTACCTCAAGCTCACCAACGAGCCCTTCCCGCGGTTGGTCTTCACGCGTCAGGTGAAGGACGACGGCGCGCGCTACTTCGGGCCGTACACCAATGCCCATGGATTGCGCGAGCTCATCGACCTCGTGCGCGTGGTCTTCCCCTTGCGCGCGTGCCGCGAGCCGATCGATGGACAGCGCAACCGTCCGTGCCTGCAGTACCACATCAAGCGCTGCCTGGCGCCATGCGTCGGCTGGCAGAGCGAAGAAGAGTACGAGCAGATCGTCGACGAGGTCGTGCTCTTCCTCGAAGGCAAGCAACACGTCTTGCTCGAGCGTCTGCAACGTGAGATGCGAGCGGCCGCCGATGCGCTCAACTTCGAGCAAGCCGCCCGCTTACGCGATCGCATCGTTGCCGTGCACCGCGTGACGGAGCGCCAGAAAGTCGTCTGGCAAACGCGCGTCGACATGGATCTCATCGCCGCAGCATACGCGCAAGGACAGGCGTGTTTCGAGGTCTTCATGGTCCGCGGCGGCAAGCTCATCGGGCAGGAGCATTTCATCCTCGAGGGAGGCTCGCAAGAGATGCCTGCCGCGCTCTTCGGCGCGTTCCTGACGCAGTTCTACACGGCGCGCGCACCCGTCGGCGAGCAATCCGTGGCGTCGTATCTTCCGAAAGGGACCAGCGCGTTGGACGTCCAGGCGCCGGTACCGGTCTCGGCGCGATCGCGCGGCGCGCGCAACGCCGCCGCGACCGCCATCCCGAAGGAGGTTCTCGTGGAGACGCTCCCAGAGGACGGTGCCACGATCGAGCGGTGGCTCTCGCAATTGAAAGGGCAACGCGTGCGCGTCTTACGCCCGCAACGCGGCGCGCGGGCCGAGTACCTGCGTATGGTGGCCGAGAACGCGGAACAGAACCTGCGAGCGTTTCTGGCGCATCAAGAGACGCAAGAGACGGCATCGGCCCGTTCGCTCACGGAGCTCGCGACGGCATTGGACCTCCCTGAGCCGCCACGGCGTATCGAGTGTTACGACATCTCGAACATTCAGGGCACCAACGCCGTCGCCTCGATGGTCGTCTTCGTCGGCGGGCGTGCGAAGAAAAGCGAGTATCGCAAATTCGTCATGCGTTACGATGAGGGGCCCAACGATTTCGCGATGATGCAAGAGGCGCTGCGTCGTCGGTTGCGCTACCTACGTCCCGAAAGCGTGGGGCAACATGAGGGCGTCGAACGAGAGCTCGTCAAGCGCGATCGTTTCTCGAAGCGGCCGGACCTCCTGTTGATCGACGGCGGCAAGGGACAGCTGAATGCCGTCGTCGAGGTCTTGGAGGAGCTCGACCTTTTCGGCATTCCCGTGGCGGGGTTGGCGAAGGAGCACGAGTGGCTCTACGTCCCCGGCCAGAGCGAGCCGATCGTGCTGCCGGCCGGATCGCCCGCGCTCCATCTCCTCATGCGCATTCGCGACGAGGCCCATCGCTTCGCGATCACGTTCCATCGCCAGAAGCGTGCGAAGGCGATGACCGTGAGTGCGCTCGACGCCGTCGAGGGCGTAGGAGCCGTCCGCAAGCGCCGCCTCCTGAAGCAATTCGGCTCCGTGGCGGGTATCAAGCGTGCGGGGATCGATGAGATCGCCGCGGTAAAGGGGTTCTCTCCTCAATTGGCTGTTCGCGTCAAGGAGGCGCTTGGATGAATTTCTTGCTCCGCCTCATCCTCAATGCGATTGCGCTGGTGGTCGTGGCCCATGTGGTGCCAGGCGTTCACCTCGACGGGCTCGTGCCGACGCTGATCGCAGCGCTGGTGCTGGGCATCGTCAACGCGATCTTGCGCCCGATTCTGATCGTCTTGAGCTGTCCGCTGGAGATCCTCACGCTTGGGCTCTTCACCTTGGTCATCAACGCCCTGCTCTTCCTACTCGTTGCCCACCTGGTCCCCGGCTTCCACGTTGCGGGCTTCTGGTCGGCGTTCTGGGGCGCCCTCGTGATGGCGGTCGTCTCGTTCCTTCTGGCGCTGATCTTTCCCGTCAGAGCCGCAACCGGTTGACGGGGCTCGGGGTTTCCGGTAGTGTAAATGGGCGTATCGTAGCAACCAAGCGCGGGGGTGAATCAGCTTCGACGTTGGGATTCGGCGATACGGTAGCAGGCCGAGTTGCGAGCTCTCGTAAAACGATCGCAAGGCAACAAACGCCAACAACGAATACGCTCTGGCTGCCTAATCTAGGCTAGTCACGGCCCCGGGGATGTCGCCGAAACAAGCCCCGGACGCCGTCAACACGTTCGGCTGGCATGTGGGACGGCGCCCCCGACCGCATGCGAGATCTCGCGGGGCTGCTGCGCCGGGTTAGCCCCGCTTCGAGGCGTCCCGGCGAGTAAGGCAAATTCGAAGCTGAGCCTGGAGAAACCGATCGTGCGGTTCCAGCGGACCCGGGTGGCAGTGCCCGGCACCTCCACCATGTCGAGAGCTCCATCCCAACGGGGTGGAGCTTTTTGATTGGCCTTCGTTGGGTTACTTTCGCCGAATCGGCAGCTCCGCCATGACGTGATTGCCGTAGCCTTCTATGCGCTCGACGGCGCAACGTCGGCTGAACTGGCGGATGATGAAGAGGCCGCGCCCGGATTCGCTGAGGATGTCGTCTGGCAAGTGCGTGCTGACATCGAACGCGGGACCACGGTCGATCACGTGCAAGACGGGAAACTCTCCCGTCCAATCGAGATCGATATCGATCGGACCAGGCGCATGCCGCGCGACGTTGCTGACGAGCTCTCCGAACACGAGCTCCGCTCCGGCGATCAAGTGATGGTCGTTGGAGTGCTTGCGCAAATGCGCGGCGAACGCGCCGCGCGCATCGTGTGCCGCCCCGGCGTTCTCCGCATCGAACGCCCAACGCAGTGACGCGTCGAACGCGATCGTGAGGATGGCCACGTCGTCTTCGGTTGGGCGAGGGAGGCACGCTTCTTTGATGAAGCGCGCGGCATTGTGGGAGTGGAGCAAGGCGTCGGTCATCACCAGCCGGCCCAGCCGCTCGCGTCCCTCCAGCACGTCGTGTGTCGATTCGATCAAGCCGTCCGTGTAGAAGATCAGCATCTTGGCGTCCGTCAAGCTTAGCTCGCTCGATGCGGTCTGGTCGCTCATCCCCCGTAGCCCCAGCGGCAGACCGTCGGCGCGAAGCTCAACCATGTCGTTGCTACGACGGAGCAGGGGATAGGGATGTCCTGCGTTGGCGTAGCGAATTTGCGTGCGATCGGGATTGATGATGCCGAGAAACGCCGTGGCGATCGCGTCGGGATAGCGGCGCGCGAGCACCGATTCGATGGTGTCGAGGATGCGTGCAGGATCGCGCTCGTACAACGGCGCGATCGCCAACAAGTGTCGTATCTTGCCCATGATGACGGCCGCGTGCGGACCGCGTCCGCCGACGTCGCCGCTGCTCACGACGATGGAGCCGTCGTCGAGCTGAAATGCGTCGTACCAGTCACCCCCGACTTGAGCGTCATAGCAGTTGGCGAGGTATACTGCATCGAATCGCAGGCCCGGGATCACAGGTAACGACGGCGGCAACAGCGAGTCCTGCAACGTCTCCACCACGTGGCGCTCGCGTTCGAAGACATCCGCATTCTCGACGGCGATGGATGCGCGACGACCGATCTCGAGGAAGATGGGGGCATCGTCCTCACGGTAGGTGCGCGCCGATCGCGTGGTGAAGGCGATGATCGCTCCGTGAGTCTTGCCCCGAGAGTGTATGGGCACCGTAATGGATGACTGCGGCTCCAGCGCCGGCATGGCGGTGGAGAGATACGGCCGCGCCGACGCCGCGATATCGAGGGGATCGATCCCCTCGCGCACGAGCGCCTTGCGTTGACGAAGCGCTCGTACGGTCGCTCTTTCCGTTTTGGGCTGGAAGATGCGTACACCGTTGAGGCCCTCGATCGCTGCTTGCTTCGCGGGATCTCGATGCGCCGCCGCAATCGTTTGGAGTGAATCTCCGTCGGCAAGGCGGACGATGAGCACGAGGTCCGCCATCTCGGAGGCTATCGTGCCGGCAAGAGCCGTAAACGTCTTCGTGACGTCGAGCGAGTCGAAGAGCTTCTCACTCACCTTTTCGAGCAGACGCAGGCGTTGAGACGTGCGCCGGGCCTCAGCTATGGTATGGGCATTGGCGATCGCGACCGCTGCGCAGGTTGCCAGCATTCGCGCGATTTCGAGATCGCTCGCGCCGAATGCGGGGCGAGATTCGCCGGTGCAGAGAATCACGCGGCCATAACATTCGCCCGACGTGGTCGCCAGCGGCACCATGATGGCCGAACGCGCGCCGATCCAAGCTGCGGCGGCACCCTCGAACACGATCGGTCCTTCGCGCTCCAATGTCTGGAGAGGGAGCGTCTTGACGAGTGCCGTCAAGAGGGCCTTGTGAGCCTTGACCTTCCGCGTCTGCCGCGGATCGTAGTGCTCGACGGCAACGACGGTCTCCCGGCCGTCGGCGTCGTTCAGCGTGATGAGGCACGAATCGGCGAAGCGGGCGACGGCGAGAGCGGCGAATTTCCGGCGTATCTCCGCATCGTCCAGCGAGGAGAAGAGGGCGTTGGCCGCTTCGAGGACGAGGTTCGGGCTCTCGTTCGAGCGCTCTTGGGAGTCGACGTGCGTCGTCGTTCTAACCCGGCGCGCGACGGACCCGTCGTGATCGCGTGGAGGAATCGCGCGCGCGGTGAACCAGCCCAGGCCGAATTCACCGGGCGCGTCCGGTTTGGCGCCTGAAGGACGGTCCTTCGGTGACATGAATCCGCGCCTAGTTGGAAACATAGGCCCCCTATTCCCTCTTGTGCGCCCAAGTAACGGCAGGGAGGCGACGGCCGGGCTGTCCGCCTCTTTAGCTGCTTGGCCGGCGCGCGTGAACGAATTCACGAGAACTCTGTGATTCGAAGCACGAGCTTCGGGAAAGGATGACTACCGAGAACATTCGCGATCGGTAGAACGTTCGAGAGATGACGGGACGAAGGCAGGACATCAGCGGGCCGGAAGCAAGGCTTCGAGAGATCTTGGAACGCATCGCCGACGGGCGACTGCTCGGCGCTACGATATCGCTGCGGGCCGTCGGCACGCGGGAGCCGTGCGTCGAGCTCAGCGAAGACTTGCTGATCGAGAGGTGCCCGCGCCGCGGTCACCTTTCCGACATGGTTGCGAGTGCGTTCGCGAGCGCCGTCGGGCGCGAGCGCCGTTCCTCCTAAGGAGTTCCGTCCGAACAAAGCCCGAGGCGCATCGATTCCGCCGGGGACCCCGTTGTAGGAGTCGAGCCGCGATCGGCGGCTCGGGTAGTTGCTGTTTGTCGTCATTCAGGCGGCCGATATCATATGAGAGAGGCATGACGTGTCGCAATTGTGCGGAGGCCAACTGTCCAAGAAAGGCGAACGTCCATTACTCGTGAGATTTGCGCGGTTTCTCAGCGCGTTGATCCTGGTCATCGTCGTGGCAGTTGCCGTTCACTCATGGCTCTCAAGGAACACCGCCGTGCCGGGCGGCCGGATCACGGTCTATTACGTCCGAGCCAGCAACGAGAGCGTGGTCCCTTGGCCTGTCTCGCTCGGTCCAGCGCGCGATATCAAGAGCATCGCCTTCTACGCCGCGACTCAATGCGTCGCAGGGCCGCCTTCGACCATCGCCGATGCCGTGCGCTTCCCCCAGGGAACTCGCGTGCTCTCCGTCGACGTTGCCGGTGGGACAGCCACCGTCGATCTTTCGAAGGACGTCGAGCGTATGGTGGGCGGTAGTCTTCAGGAAAGCGCCGAGTTCAAAGCGCTCACCTGGACGATGACTGCGTTGCCCGGTGTCCAGGCCGTCCAGGTCTTGGTCGACGGACGCCGCGTCCCCACGCTTCCCGGAGGTCACCTTGAGCTGGACGAACCGTTATCACGTTCGAGTTGGTAGCGCGCTCGCCGTAGTTCTCATCGCCATACTCGCGTTCATGGCGCCGAGTGCGGCGTCGGCACAGGGCGGATCTACCGTCGTCTCGATCCTGGGAAGCCATTTCCAACTTGTGCGGACCGACAATGTGAATGGCGCGCTTGCCGTCGCCGTGCGCGATCCGGGATTCGGCAATCTCCTCCGCAACGTGGGTGCTGCGATTCAGTGGCACCCCGGAGAAGCCTATATCGTGCTCACGGCCGCCGACCGGCGCGTTATCACGCTGACCCTCGGTGACACGCACATCAACGTCGGAGGCGTCTTGCAAAGCGTCCCGTTCGCCCCGTATACGGACGGCGGCGAGGCCTTCGTGCCGTTCGATGCCGTGATGCGTGCGCTCTATCTGGCGCCTTCGCACGAGGCCAACGACCGCGTCGAACTGCGCCCGCTGCTCTCAGGTCTCGAGATCGTGCGCGACGGGGATCGCACGGTCGCCATCCTCCACGGGGGGACGACGCTGCGCTTTCGCCGTGTCGTCGATCGACCGGATCGCCTCGAGATCGCGCTGCCGGGCTTCAGCTCACAACTCGATCCCGTTCAGCGCGTGGATGCCCCCGGGCTTGAGAGCCTGCGGATCACGCAGACGCATACGTCGTGGGAATCCGCGACGATCGTGACGTTCTACGCGGCGCGCAATTCGGCGCATGCCATCCTCCCCGGGGACTCGACCTCGGAACTCGTGATCGCGTTCGGCCCGCGGGGTGTGGCCCTCGGGACCCCGTTCCGCATGGCGCGTGCGGCGACCCGTCCCGCCGCCCCGCCCGCCGCTTCCGGCAACGCGCCTCCGGCCGCCGGGTCCACAGCCGCGCCGCTACCGGTACCGGCGGCGACCATCGGCGTTCCCACCCCGGCGCCGCAGCAGCAATCCAATCCGGAGCCGACGGACAATGGGGAGAACGGGACGATCACGGCGACGCCGGCGCCTTCGGTGCAGCCGGCGCCTTCGGCGGCGCCGGCGCCCGCGGCCCACGTCACGGGCTATCAGATCCAGCCGATCGACGACGGCATCCGGCTGTCACTCAAAGTAACGGGTACGGCCGTCTACGAGTGGCATCAGCTGCGGGACAATCGGTTCTACGTCGACGTTCATAACGCGCTGCTCGACATCCCAGCCGAGGACAAGGGACTCGATCCGAACATCGTCGCCGTCCACAAAGTGCGCCTTCACCAATTCCAGAAGACACCCGAGCCGATCGTGCGCGTGACCCTCGATCTCGGCGCCGACGATCGAGTGACGGTTACGCCCGGTGCCGGCTCGCTCGTGCTCTTCGCGCCCGGCGCACCTGCGATCGGCGCGCGTATCGGGTCCGGACGCGTCGGCCCGACCTTCGCGGATGATGCAACAGCGGACGGCTCCCTAGCCGACAACGGCGTCCTGACGGCAAATGGCGCCGCGCCGCAGCCGGCGAGCGCACCGGTGAGTTCGAACGGCAAGCTGATCGTCATCGACCCAGGTCACGGCGGCTCCGATCCCGGAGCGCAGAACCCGAGCGCAGGGTTGATCGAGAAGAATCTCACGCTGGACATCGCCCGGCGTCTGCGGACGATTCTCCAGGCCGAGGGTTGGCAAGTCGTCATGACGCGCGACTCCGACAAAGACGTGGGTTATGCCTTCGATTCCGATAAGACGGAGCTCCAGGCACGCGCCGACGTGGCCAACAAGATCGGAGCGCGGATGTTCATCAGCATCCACATCAACAGCTTCACCTCGCCTGGTCTGAGCGGCACGACGACCTATTACTACAAACCGCAGGATCTCATGCTGGCGAACAACATCAACCGCGCGCTCTCGGCGCTCCCCACCAAAGACGACGGCGTTCGTAAAGCCAACTTCTACGTGCTGCATCACACGACGATGCCGTCGGCCTTGATCGAGGTAGCCTTTCTTTCGAACCCGGACGACGCGCGGCTGCTGCAGTCGCCGGCCTTCCTCCAGGACGTGGCGCGGGACATCGGCAAGGGTGTCGACAGCTATGTCGGTTCCGGCGGCGGTGGTCCCGCCGGGATGATCGTGCCGCAGCCCGCCGGCGACGCCGGTGAAACCGACGGAAGCGGAAGCGCCAAGTGATCGCGATTTTCGACTCAGGGGTGGGAGGCCTTAGCGTCCTACGGCGCGTGCGAGAAGTTCTGCCGCGGCAAGACGTCGTCTACCTCGCCGACCAGGCGCGCGTGCCGTATGGTGATCGCGCGGCCGAGGAGATCCACGCATTCGCCGTCGAGAACTTCGCCTTTCTCGAAGGCATGGGAGCGGACATCATCGTCTCGGGCTGCAACACGAGCTGCGCCGCCGCCCTGACCTACGGCTGGCCGACGACCCTTCCCGTCGTCGAGCTCTTCGCCTCGGCGGCCGAGGCCGTGGAGATCGCCGGCGTGAGCGACGTCGTCGTGTTGGCGACGGCGGCGACCGTGCGCAGCGCCGGTTACTCGCGCGCGATCGCCGCGCGAACGCCTCGAGTTCGCGTGCGCGAGGTCGCTTGTCCCGAATTCGTGCCGCTGATCGAGGCGGGGCGTTCGGAGGCGCCGGAAGCCTACGAAGCCGTCGCGAGAATCGTGCGGACCCTGGGTGACGTCGAAGCGATCGTCTACGGCTGCACCCATTACCCGTTTCTCGAATCGCCACTGCGCGCGTTACTGCCGGGCGCAAGGCTCATCGACCCAGCCCTCCAGCAGGCGCGCCACGTGGCCGACGCCGTGGGCGAGCGGGGAATCGAGGACGAATCCGGCGATGTGAGGCTCTACACGACCGGCGACGCCGAAGCGTTTGCGCGTAGCGTGCAGACGCTCGTCGGTCCGATCGGCACGGTCGCCCGCGCCCCGTTAGCGGGCGTCTAGGTGCCTAAGTCTGCGCGATCCGGTGAATGTTGAAGAGGTGGAAGAAGACTGCCGTCGTGGTTGCGCCCAGGGCGGCGCCGGCGATGATCTGCATAAGCGTGTGCGCGCGCAAGTACCAGCGCGACCATCCCACGAGCGGGATGAGGACCAGCAGCGGTAGCGGCTCTCGCCCGTAGATCAGCCAGAGCGCGACGACGGGAGCTGTGATGCCAAGCGCATGCGTGGAGATCTTCCACGACCGGGTGATGGCCAGCACCAGCGCGCTCGAGACTCCGTACCCGAACATCATCGCCACTAAGAGCTTCGGACCGTGGATGAGCGCGAGCGCGATCGCGCCCACTAGATAGAAGATCACGAAGACACCGAACACGGCGGCGCGTTGCTCGCGTTCCGACATATCGAGATCGTCGATCTTGCCCGCTTGGTAGAGCCAGAAGACGTACGCCATCGGGCCGAACGTCGTGAAGAAGCCTGTGAACGCGCAATAGAACCAGAAATCGTACGTGGACGTCGACACTGCATGGGCTAGGATGGCCAGCAGAGCAATCGCCGTCAGGAAGGGGTTGAAAATCGTGGAGATGATCCGCGCCACATCGGTGTACACGCGGTGATGCCTCCACGATTTAACGCCTCCGGTGGGGAGGGGAGCCGGTCGCACCTAGGGAGTATAGCACGGCGAGAAACCCCTCCCTGCCGTCCGGGCGCGGGGACGATGCCCCGCCGCTCGCGCGGCGGGGGGCGGGCATGGAGACGCCTGTATGATCCTAGACCGCATCGACTCACCTTCCGATCTGAAACGCCTCTCCCGCGACGAGCTGCGAACGCTCGCGGGTGAGCTGCGGGAGCTCATCGTCGAGGTCTGCTCCCGCAATGGTGGACATCTCGCGCCCAACCTCGGCGTGGTGGAGCTCACGCTGGCCTTACACTACGTTCTCGACTCGCCGCACGACAAGATCGTCTGGGACGTGAGCCATCAATGTTACACCCATAAGCTCATCACCGGCCGCCGCGATCGCTTCGCCACGCTGCGGCAAGGCGGGGGGCTCTCGGGATTTGCGATGCGGTCGGAGTCGGCGCACGACGTCTTCGGCGCGGGCCACGCGTCGACGGCCGTCAGTGCGGCGCTGGGGATGGCGGCGGCGCGCGATCTACGGGGCGGCGACGAAACGATCGTCGCCGTGCTGGGCGACGGCGCGTTGACGGGCGGCCTCGCCTACGAGGCGCTCAACAACGCCGGCCAGCTCAAGACGAATTTCATCGTCGTCCTCAACGACAACGAGATGTCGATCGCGCCCAACGTCGGCTCGATCGCGTCGTACCTCTCCGTGTTGCGTGCGCAACGGTTCTACCGTTTCGCACGCAACACCACCAAGAGAATGCTCGGCCACGTCCCGTTCGGGGGCGCCGCCAAGCGCGCTCTGGGCACGGCGGAGCAGGCGGCGATGCGCATGCTGGCGCCGGATGAGAAGACGGCGATCATCTTCGAGGAGTTGGGCTTCACGTATGTCGGCCCCATGGATGGCCACGATTTCGATCATCTCGTGGCCGCGCTCGAAGCCGCCCGCGGCATTCAGGGTCCCGTGCTGCTGCACGTGTTGACGACGAAGGGGAAGGGCTACCAGCCCGCGGAGTTGGACAGCCGGACCTTCCATGGCTGCGGATCCTTCGAGATCGAGAACGGAAAGATCGAGAAGAAGCCGGGCGTGCGTCCGACGTTCTCCGATGCCTTTGGGGATGCCGTCGTCGCTGCCGCCGAGCGCGATCCGCGCGTTGTCGGAATCACGGCGGCGATGCCCGACGGTACGAAGCTCTCCAAGCTCGCCAAGGCCTTTCCTGAGCGTTACGTCGACGTCGGCATCGCCGAAGCGCACGCCGTTTGCTTCGCGGCGGGATTGGCGACGCAAGGCATGAAGCCCGTTTGCGCCATCTATTCGACGTTCTTGCAAAGGGCGTACGATCAAGTGATCCACGACGTCGTCGTGCAGGGTCTTCCCGTCGTCTTCGCCCTCGACCGCGCTGGCTTGGTGGGCGACGACGGCCCCACGCACATGGGGCTCTACGACGTTGCCTACTTGCGGACGCTGCCCGGTATGACGCTCATGGCCCCATGCGACGAGGCGGAGCTCCCGCTGATGCTCGACCATGCGCTTGCGCTCGAGCGTCCGGCGGCGTTGCGCTATCCGCGCGGCTCGACGTCGGGACGCCACGTTCTCTCGCATGCGCCCATCGTGCAGGGCAAGAGCGAAGTGCTGCGCCGAGGCAGCGACGTTGCGCTGCTGGCTCTGGGGAACTGCGTCGAGACGGCGCTCGACGCGGCCGACTTGCTGGCCGCCGACGGCATCTTTCCCACGGTGGTCAACGCCCGCTTCGTCGCTCCACTCGACGGCGAGCTGCTGGAGAGGCTAGCCGAGGACCATTCGCACTGGATCACCATCGAGGAGGCCTCGTTGGCCGGCGGTTTCGGCTCGGCGGTCCTGGAGCACGCCGCCGACCGCGGTCTGCGAGTCAATGTGGAACGGGTCGGGGTGCCTCCCGTGCTCGTCCAGCACAACGCGCAGAGCGTTCAGAGGGCGGCGTTCGGCATCGCCCCGGAGCCGCTGGCCGAGCGGGTCCGTCGCGCCCTCCTGGGGGTTGAGGGGCCGGCTACGGTGTGATACGATGCCAGCCGTGTCCATTCTTGCTCAAGCCAGCGCGATTCCCCAGGCCGTAGCGAGCGCGTTGCCCAAGGTCGCCGCAACGCCGCCCGCTTTGGCCGTTCCGACGGCGCCGTTGCCCTACGTGAAGCCGCCGTTCAGCGTCGCCCATCCCTTTCTTGCGCATTCGCTGGCGGGGATCTTCGTGATCCTCGCATTGATGCTCATCGTGTTAATGGCGGTGCAGACGACGAAGAACGAAGGTCTCGGCATCGGTTCCATCGGTGGCCAACGCGAGTCGCTCTATCGAGGCCGGCTGGGTAGGGACGAGCAGCTGGCGCGCGTCACCACGTACGTGGCCGTCGGTTTCGTCATCGTCGGCTTCGTCATCTCGCTCACGGGAATCTAAGGGAAGCGCCCTCGGGGGAAGAGCGCATTTCGTCCGAGAATTGCTTTCCCCGGGTCGAGGTGCGGGGGTTCATGAACCTTCGCCGTTCGTGGCGCGTTTTTTCGAGAAAGGTCGCACCGCCCGGAGAAGGACCCGAAGCTTTTTCAGGTCAGTTGTGGGGACAAACGATTTGGCGCTGCTCGAAGTCAAGAATCTCCATACGAACTTCTATTCGGAAGACGGCATCATCCGTGCCGTCAACGGCCTGAGCTTCGAGCTCGAGCCGGGATCCACGTTGGGCATCGTCGGCGAGTCAGGGTCGGGCAAGTCCGTCACCTCGCTCTCGATCATGCGCCTCATTCCGAATCCGCCCGGCAAGATCGAAGGCGGCAGCATCATGTTCAAGGGGCAGGAGCTGCTGACCAAGAGCGAGGCGGAGATGCGCAAGATCCGCGGCCATGAGATCGCGATGATCTTCCAGGACCCGATGACCTCGCTGAACCCCGTCCTGACGGTCGGCGATCAGATCGCCGAGACGGTTCGCCTTCACCTCAAGCTCGGGCGCAAGGAGGCGATGGAGCGCGCGATCGAGATGCTGCGGCTCGTCCGCATCCCGGTGCCGGAGAAACGCGTCAAAGATTTCCCGCATCAGTTCTCGGGCGGCATGCGCCAGCGCGTGATGATCGCGATGGCGCTCTCGTGCGATCCCGCGCTGTTGATCGCCGACGAGCCCACCACGGCACTCGACGTCACCATCCAGGCGCAGATCCTCGACCTGATGCGCGAGCTCCAACAGCGCCGGAACTCCGCGATCATCCTCATCACGCACGATCTTGGCGTGGTCGCAGAGGTTTGCCAGAAAGTGCTGGTGATGTACGCCGGCAACATGGTCGAGTATGGCACGGCCAAGCAGATCTTTAGCGCTCCGAAGCATCCTTACACCAAAGGACTGTTGGATTCGCTTCCGCGTCTGGACGATCGGGAGCGTAAGCGCCTCATCCCGATCGAGGGGCAGCCGCCCAACCTCCTGCGAATGCCCGGTGGCTGTGCCTTCGCGCCGCGCTGCAGGTACCGGATGCCGATCTGCGACGAGGCGGTGCCGTTGTACGACTTCGGCGGCGGCCACGTCGCCCGGTGCTTCCTCTATGACCAGCGCTCCGAGGGGCAGCGCAGCGTGGCCGTGGAGAGCGTCCCGGCAGTGGCCGGCACGGCGGTGGAGCGCTAACGATGCCTGATTTCCTGATCGAAGTCAACAACCTCGTCAAATACTTTCCCATTCACGCGGGCTTGCTCTCGCGGCACGTCGGCGACGTCAAAGCCGTCGACGACATCTCTTTTGCCATAAAGAAGGGCGAAACGCTGGGGTTGGTGGGCGAGTCCGGCTCCGGGAAGACGACGACGGGACGGTTGCTGCTTCGTCTCATCGAGGCTACGGCCGGCGAGGTGAAGTTCGAAGGGAAGGACATCCTGAAGCTGTCGCGTGCCGAAATGCGGCGTCTGCGCAAGGAGATGCAAATCATCTTCCAGGACCCGTACGCCTCGCTCAACCCTCGCATGACGGTAGGCGACATTATCGGCGAGCCGCTGACGATTCACAAGCTGGCCAGCGGTAAGGAGCTGGAGTCGCGCGTCCAAGAGCTGCTTCGTCTCGTTGGCCTTCAGCCATACCACGCCAACCGCTATCCGCACGAGTTCTCCGGCGGTCAGCGGCAGCGCATCGGCGTGGCGCGCGCGCTGGCGGTGGATCCGAAGTTCATCGTCGCCGACGAGCCCGTCTCAGCGCTCGACGTCTCCATCCAAGCGCAGGTCGTGAATCTGTTGCAGGATCTCCAGCACCAGCTGGGCCTGACCTACCTCTTCATCGCTCACGATCTCTCCGTAGTGCGCCACATTTCGAACCGCGTCGCCGTCATGTACGTCGGAAAGCTCGTCGAGCTCGCCGACAAGGACTCCCTCTACGAGCGTCCGCTGCACCCGTACACGCAGGCGTTGCTCTCCGCGATTCCGATCCCGGATCCCGACATCGAGGCCCGCCGCAAGCGCATCATCTTGGTGGGAGACATCCCCTCGCCCGTGAACCCACCGTCGGGCTGCCGTTTTCACACGCGTTGCCCCATCGCGTTCGAGCGCTGCAAAGTCGAAATTCCCGCATTCAAGGACTACGGTGGGGGGCACTTTGCCGCGTGCCACTGGGTGGAAGAGCACGGCGGCCGGCAACCCGTGATCGAACAAGCACCCGCGGCGGTTTCTTAAAACGGGGAACAAAGAAGGCCCGGGACGCTGTCCCGGGCCTCGACGTTTACGTCGGCTCTACTCTCTATTTCTTCTTGCGGCTGCTCTTGCGGGCCGACGACTTCTTGCGCGCTGCGCCCCTCCGTCCACCCTTCTTGGCCGCGGACTTACGAGCAGCGCCCTTGCGCGCGCCCTTCTTTGCCGAAGACTTGCGAGCCGAAGCTTTCCGTGCCGTCGACTTGCGGGCGCCGGACTTACGAGTAGTCTTCCTGGCCGCCGCCTTGCGAGCGCCCTTCTTGGCTGCGGCTTTGCGCGTGCCGCCCTTGCGAGCGCCCTTCTTGGCTGCAGTCTTACGCGCGCCGCCCTTACGTGCAGTTTTGCGACGGGGTTTCCGGCCGGGAGCGGCTTCACCCGTGCCCTCGGGCATTCCAATGCCGGCGTTCGTGTCTTCCATCTCATCCTCCTTAACCATCCGACGTCCGGGAGGACGGCGGTGGATTCGCATCGGTTCACACGGGCACGCGATCCAAGCAGAAGCAGGCACACCGTTAGACGACCATCACAGGGGCCGCACGTTGCGCCTGTCGTGTTCCGCCGGGAGTATGTGCCCAGTTCGAACCGCCGATCATTCAATTGAAGACGCACATTCGCGTCGATGGTCGCGGATTACTGCTGCGCGTTCGCTATCAAGACTGCAATTTACCTCTTTTTTTGAAGTCATGTGCGCTCATACGCGTGTTGCGGTGCACGCGCGGCGCGCGCGGGGGCGCATGGTGCGCGCGAGGGGTGCGCTGGACGCCGGCTTGACGCCGGACGTATACTAAGGGCGTTTACCTGTCCGGAGGCCCTGTGGCAAAGTCCCTGATCATCGTCGAGTCCCCCGCCAAGGCGCGGACCATCAAGAAATTCCTCCCCGCACGCTACGCGGTGAAGGCGTCGGTCGGGCACGTGCGCGACCTCCCCAAGAGCACGCTCGGGGTGGATATCGAGCATGGCTTCGCCCCCAAGTACGTGACCATCAAGGGGAAGGGCGACGTCATCAAGGAGCTGCGCGCGGCCGCCAAGGATGCCTCCGACGTGTACTTGGCAACCGACCCTGATCGCGAAGGTGAGGCCATCGCTTGGCACCTTGCCGAGCTGTTGAAGCTTCCCGACCCCAAGCGCATCGAGCTCCACGAGATCACGAAAGAAGCCGCGCTCGAGGCGATCAAACACCCACACCCTATCGACCGCAATCGCGTTGAAGCCCAGCAGGCGCGTCGCATTCTCGACCGTCTGGTGGGCTATAAGATCTCGCCGTTGCTCTGGGCGAAAGTGCGCGCCGGCCTCTCCGCGGGGCGCGTGCAGTCGGTGGCGGTTAAGCTGATCGTCGACCGCGAGCGCGAGATAGCCGCTTTCGTGCCGGAAGAGTATTGGTCGCTGACGGCCCACCTCGAACGCCCGGGCACACCGCCGATCTTCCCGGCGGAGCTCGTGACCGTCGACGGCGAGAAGGTTTCGATTGCATCGGCCGAGCAGGCTCAGGCGATCCTCCGCGAACTGGCCGGCGCTTCCTATCGTGTCCGTTCCGTTCGCAAGCGCGATCAGCGCCGCAACCCTGCTCCGCCGTTCACGACGTCGACGCTCCAACAGGAAGCTTCGCGCAAGCTGCGCCTGAGAGTTCGCCGGACGATGCAGATCGCCCAAGGACTCTACGAAGGCGTCGACCTTGGCAAGGACGGCACGGTCGGCCTCATCACCTACATGCGTACCGACTCGACCCGCATCTCTGAGCAGGCTCAGGAGGCCGCGCGGGACTTCATCGTGGCGCGGTACGGCGAAGAGTATTACGGCGGCAAAGTGTATAAAGCGCGCGAAGGGGCGCAGGATGCCCACGAGGCCATCCGTCCCACCAGCGTTGCTCGAACTCCCGAGAGCGTCGCGCCATTCCTCAAGCGCGACGAGCTGCGCCTCTACAAGTTGATCTGGGAGCGCTTCGTGGCTTCGCAGATGTCGGCGGCCGTGTACGATCAGACGACGGTCGACGTCGAAGCGGGCCGGTTCGTCTTCCGCGCGACCGGCAGCGTGATGAAGTTCGCCGGTTACACGCAGGTTTACGAAGAAGGGCGCGACGACGCGGAAGGCGACGGCGTCGCGTCAGCCGACGCGAAGGGGAAGCGCGTTCCGCTCCCGCCGCTGGACGAGGGGCAGTTGCTCGATCTCAAGCGCTTGGAGCCCAAACAGCACTTCACGGAGCCGCCGCCGCGCTACACGGAAGCGACGCTCGTGAAGGCGCTGGAAGAGAAAGGCATCGGCAGGCCTTCCACGTACTCGGCGATCGTCGAGACGATTCAGGCCCGCCATTACGTGGAGCAACGCGACCGCCGCTTCTACCCTACCGACCTCGGCACGGCCGTCACCGATCTCCTCGAGGAACACTTCAAGGACATCATGGACCTCAACTTCACGGCGTCGATGGAAGACCGTCTCGACAAAGTGGAAGAGGGACATCAAGATTGGGTGGAGCTGTTGCGCCAGTTCTACGGGCCGTTCTCGACGGCGTTGGCGCTGGCCGAGGAGAAGCTGCCGCGCCTCAAGATCGAAGACGAGCCGACCGACGAGATCTGTCCGAACTGCGGGCGCCCGATGGTCATCAAGACGGGTCGCTTCGGGCGCTTCATCTCGTGTAGCGGTTATCCCGAGTGCAAGACCACGCGCCCACTGCTCAAGGAGACGGGCGCCGAGTGTCCCAAGGACGGCGGCAAGATCGTCGAGCGGCGCTCCAAGCGCGGGCGAACGTTCTACGGCTGCTCAAACTATCCGGAGTGTGACTTCGTCTCGTGGGATCGCGTGGTACGGGGGCGGTGCCCCGCCTGCGACAGCCATCTGATCGAGAAGCAGCGTCGTGGCGGAGCGGTGGTGATGTGCGCCGCCAATGCCGAGCACGAAGTCGCCCAGCCCGGCGAGTCAGGAGAGCCGGAAGAGGTCGGCACGGGGTAGCGCCTCGCAAGGGTCGAACGGCTTACCCATGGACGCTCGCATCCTCGTCGTCGGAGGCGGATTGGCCGGCTGCGAGGCCGCCTGGCAGGCGGCGGCGCAGGGCATCCGTGTGACCCTTGCCGAGATGCGTCCCGCCCGTATGACGCCGGCACACCATACGGAGCGGCTCGCCGAGCTAGTCTGCTCCAACTCGATGCGCGGCGCCGCGCTCGAGAACGCCGTCGGCTTGCTCAAAGAGGAGCTGGCGCGTCTGGATTCGGTCGTCATCACCTCGGCGCGCGCGACGGCCGTTCCCGCGGGCGGGGCCCTCGCCGTCGACCGGGACCGCTTCTCTTCGCTGGTGACGGAGCGCGTCACCGCACATCCGCTGATCGAGGTCCGGCGCGAAGAGATCACCCACATCGACGAGTCGCGCCCCACGATCATCGCATGCGGGCCTCTGGCCTCCGATGCGCTGGCGGAGGAGATCGATCGTCTCGTGGGCGGTCGTCTCAGCTACTACGATGCCGCGTCGCCGATCGTGGCCGCCGATTCCATCGACGTCTCGCAGCTCTACGCCGCCTCTCGCTACGGCAAGGGCGACGGCGACGATTATCTCAACATCCCATTGACCAAGGAGCAGTACCTCCAGCTGGTCGAGGATCTGCGCACGCTTCCACGCCACGAGCCCAAGGAGTTCGAGCGCGATGCAGCCTGCGGGCGAGCCAACTTCTTCGAGGGCTGTCTCCCCATTGAAGTGATGGCCGATCGCGGCGTCGACACGCTGCGTTACGGTCCCCTCAAGCCCGTCGGCTTGCGCGATCCGCGCACGGGGAAGACGCCCTACGCCGTCGCTCAACTGCGCAAAGAGAATGCGGCCGGCACGGCGTACAACCTCGTGGGCTTCCAGACGCGGCTGACGTGGCCGGCTCAAAAGGAAGCCTTCGGAAAGTTGCCGGGTTTGGAACACGCGGAGTGGCTGCGGTTGGGAGTCATGCACCGCAACACGTTCATCGACAGCCCGCGTCTGCTGGACCGCTACCTGCGGTTGCGAGAGCATCCCAACGTATGGTTTGCGGGACAGGTGACAGGCGTAGAAGGCTACGTGGAAGCGGCAGGAAGCGGCGCGATCGCTGGCCTCCAAGCCGCGCGGCTGGTGCGCGGTGAGGCGCCGCTCGAGTTCGAGCCGACGACGATGCTCGGCTGCCTCGTGGCGTATCTGCAGGATGGGACGAGCGTAGACTTCCAGCCCTCGAACGTCACGTGGGCAAACGTCGCCCCCCTCCCGCCCGATCGGGAGACGCGCGACAAGCGGGAGCGGCGTCGCCGGCTGGCCGAGCGGGCGCTGGCGGAAATCGTTCGCCTGCGCGAAACTCTTGGCCGCCGCGCTGGGTATGAAGCCGCCGTATGAGCAACGGAAACCCGGATATCCGCAGCACCACGATCATCGCCGTTCGCCGCGATGGCAAGCTGGCGATGGCGGGAGATGGGCAAGTCACCGTCGGCAACACGGTGATGAAGCATGGTGCGCGCAAGGTGCGCCGCCTCGCCGGCGGTAACGTGCTGGCCGGCTTCGCAGGCTCGGCGGCCGACGGCATCACCTTGTTGGAGAAGTTCGAGAGCAAGCTGGGCGAGTACAAGGACAACGTCGTGCGCGCCGCCGTCGAGCTGGCGAAGGATTGGCGAACCGATCGGGTCCTGCGCCGTCTGGAGGCATTGCTCTTGGTCGGCACGCCCGATCACCTGCTCGTGCTGAGCGGGACGGGTGACGTCATCGAGCCGGAAGATGGTCTGGCCGCTATCGGTAGCGGTGGGCCGTTCGCGCAGGCGGCGGCTCAGGCGCTCGTCCGTCACACGCAGCTCGATGCGGAGTCGATCGCCCGCGAGGCGCTGCGGATCGCGGCATCGATCTGTATCTACACGAATACCGAGATCACGTTGGAGGTCATTTGAGCGTGTCCGCGATCGTGGAAGACATCGAGACGCTCACGCCGCGGCAGATCGTCGCCGAGCTCGACAAATACATCGTCGGCCAGAGCGCGGCCAAGCGTGCCGTAGCGATCGCGTTGCGCAATCGCTACCGGCGCTCCCATCTCCCCGAAGAGATGCGGCAAGAGGTCATTCCCAAGAACATCTTGATGATCGGACCGACGGGGGTCGGCAAGACGGAGATCGCGCGCCGTCTCGCGGCGCTGGCTGGGGCGCCGTTCATCAAGGTGGAGGCAACGAAGTACACGGAGGTCGGGTACGTCGGGCGCGACGTCGAGTCGATGATCCGCGACTTGGTCGAGGCCGGCATCCGCATGGTTCGCGAAGAGCGCACGGAAGAGGTGCGCGAGGTGGCCGACCGTCAAGCCGTGGAGCGGCTCATCGACGTGCTGGCGCCCGAGACGGCGCCGCGACAGAGCAGCATCCCCAATCCGTTCCAGGCGTTGGGTTCGATCTTCGGCGGCGCCATGGCGCCGCAGCCGCCGCAGCCGCCGCCTCCGCCGCCGGGGCCGGAAGTGCGTGAGGCCCGCGAGCGCGTGCGCGCGGAGATCGAACGCGGCTTCTACGATGTGCGCTTGGTGGAAATCGAAGTCGAGGAGAGCGCCGCGCCGGGTTTGATGCTCGGTGGCATACCCGGCATGGAAGCGCAGGGCATGGACATGAGCGAGATGCTCGGCGGCCTCCTTCCGAAGCGACGGGTGAAGAAGCGTGTCACGGTCCCGGAGGCGCGGCGCATCTTCGCCGAGGAAGAAGCGCGCAAGCTCATCGATCAGGACGCCGTCAAGCGCGAGGCGATCCGCCGCGTGCAGGAGCACGGCATCGTCTTCATCGACGAGATCGACAAGGTCGCCGGACGTGAGGGGACGCGCGGCCCCGATGTCTCCCGTGAGGGCGTCCAGCGCGACATCCTTCCGATCGTCGAGGGCTCGACGGTCAACACGAAGTACGGCCCGGTCAAGACGGACTACATCCTCTTCATCGCGGCCGGTGCCTTCCACGTGAGCAAGCCGTCCGATCTGATCCCCGAGCTGCAAGGGCGTTTCCCCCTGCGCGTGGAGCTTTCGTCGCTCGGCGTCGAAGACTTCAAGACGATCCTCACGCAACCGCGCAATGCGTTGACGGAGCAATACCGGGCACTCCTGGCCGTGGAAGGCGTGACACTGGGCTTCACACCGGACGGCATTGAGGCGCTCGCGCAGATTGCGATGGAAGTCAACGAGCAAACGGAAAACATTGGGGCGCGCCGCCTCCATACCGTGCTCGAGCGATTGTTGGAAGATGTGAGCTTCGAGGCGCCGGAGTCGGCGGGCGAGGTCACGATCGACGCCGCATACGTGCGCGAGAAGCTCGAGAAGATCGCGGCGAACGTCGACCTGTCGAACTATATTCTCTGACGCAACGGGTTCGGGCGCGTGTGAAGGGCGCCGTTTTGGGTGATGGCTGAGGGACTGGTGGTCCACTACGAGCGCTTCTGCGAGCTCGTTTCCACTGCCGTCGCCTGAGCCCAAGCCCCTCATTTGACCCCTACGGTACAATGGGAGTGCCATGGGAAAGCCTTTTCTCCTGACGATCCTCACCGACGGCCACCCCACGCTTCGCAAGGTGGCTAAGAAAGTCGATGAGTCCGAGATCCGTCAGCCCGCGTTCCAGCAGCTGATCGACGACATGTTCTACACCATGTACGAAGCGCCGGGCATTGGTCTGGCCGCTCCGCAAGTCGACGTCAGCAAGCGCTTGATCGTGATCGATCTCCAGAACGAGGAAAGCCAGCCGTATGTCTTCATCAACCCGAAGATCACGGCGAGCGAGGGCGAAGTGGATTCGATCGAAGGGTGCCTCTCCGTGCCGGGGATGGTGGGAGACGTGAAGCGGTACGCTCAGATCACCGTGAGCGGGCTGGACCGCCATGGTCGGCGCCAGCGCGTCACGGCGACCGGACTCCTTGCGCGTTGCTTCCAACACGAAATCGACCATCTCGACGGCGTGCTCTACATCGACAAGGCGACGAACATTCGCCCGGCTGTTACGGAGGCCGAGCGTGCGGCGGCCGACGAAGGCGGCGTCGCCTTCGATCCGCGCGTCGACGCTCAGTCGGTCGCGAGCTAAGAGCCAGCTTCGAACGGCGAGGTCGAGCGCTGCGTCTGATCGTTTTCGGTACCTCATCGTTTGCGCTGCCGATGCTCGAGGCGTGCGCGCGCGAGCACGAGGTCGTCGCCGTGATCACGCAACCCGATCGCCCCGCGGGGCGAGGCCAGAAGCTGCGTCCAACACCCGTGAAGGAAGCGGCGCTCGCGCGCGGACTCCGCGTGATCGAGCCCACGAAGCTCAAGCCCTTCGTGCAAGAAGCGCGGGCATTGCAACCGGACGCCTTTGCCGTTGCCTCCTATGGACGGATCTTGCCGGCAGAGCTGCTGGCCGTGCCGCCGCGCGGAGCCTTTAACGTGCACCCCTCGCTCTTGCCGTTGTACCGCGGCGCGACGCCCTTGCAGACCGCCTTGCTGGACGGCGCGACGGAAACGGGCATCACCATCTTCTTGATGGATGCCGGCATGGACACCGGTGAGATCGTCCTTCAGGAGCGCACGCCCATCGCTCCGGGAGAAGACTACGGCATGCTCCACGACCGTCTCGCCGCGCGCGGCGCCGACCTGCTCATGCAGGCGCTCGCGCTAGCGCGGGACGGTAAGCCCCCCACGCGCCCGCAGCAAGGATCGCACGACGAGATCGCTCGCACGCTCACGCGGCCTCTGACGAAGGCCGATCAGCTCATTTCCTGGAGCGAGCCGGCGCACCGCATCGTCAATCGCGTGCGCGCCTTCGCGCCGCAGCCCGCAGCGCGCACGACGGTCGAAGGTCATCTCCTCAAATGCGTGCGCGCGCGTGTGGTGGAGGAGCGCGGTGCCGTCCATTTGCCGCCCGGCACCGTGGTCGGCACGATGACCGAGGAGCTGCACGTCGCCGCGGCCGATGGCGGCATCGTCGCGCTGCAGCGCGTGATTCCTCAAGACAAAGGCGCCATGACGGGCGCCGAGTTCGGACGCACGGTCCTCGTGCGTTGGTACGATGGCGAAGACCCTGCCCGCTTCGATTAAAGCCAATACTCCGCGCGAGCTGGCGCTGCAGGTTCTGCGGGACGTCTTCGGAGCGGCGCGACGAGGCGCGCAAGAGAGCCTCGATTTCCGCGCGAGCCGCGCTGAGCTCGATGCGCGTGACCTCGCATTGGCGACCGAGCTCGCCTATGGCACGGTGAAGATGCGCCGCCTCCTCGAGTGGTATCTGCGCCCGTACGTGCGGGAACGTCTTTACACGCTGCCGGAGCCGATCCGCGAATCGCTCTTCCTCGGTGCCTACCAACTGCTGCTCGCCGGCGGTATCGCCGAGCATGCCGCCATCTTCGAGACGGTCGATCTCGCGCGACGCCTCGGCCACCGCGGAACGGCGGGCCTCGTCAACGCCGTCCTGCGGCGAATCCAACGCGAGCGCCCGGCCCCGCCGGCGCGTGACGCCTTTGCCGATGAAGACGACTATCTCGGCACGCGCTACTCGTACCCTACGTGGATCGTGCGCGCGTGGCGGGAGCGATTCGGCGACCGCCTCGTCGACATCTTGGAGGCGTGCAATCGCCCCGCGCGCGGAGGCATACGCGTCAACACGTTGCGCAACACCGTCGAGGAGGCTCGCGCGTCGCTCGCCGAGCGCGGCTTTGCCTCCGAAGTCTCGTCGCTCGTACCGACGGTGCTCCTGCCTGTCGACGGACGCTTTCCACATGCGGTCGAAACAGGCGAGCCGGAGCGCTGGACGCCGCAGGGCGAAACGGCGGCGCTCCCTGCGCACCTCCTCGCGCCGGAGCCGGGACAAACCGTGCTCGATCTCTGCTGCGGCCGGGGACACAAGAGCCTGCAGCTGGCGGCCATGATGGAGGACCGCGGGACGCTGTGGGCCGTCGACCACCATCCGGGTCGCCTTCGAGCCCTCGCGGAAGCCTCCGCGGCGGCGGGTGCCACCTGCATCCGTGCTCTGGACGCCGACCTCACGCAGCCCTGGCCGGAATGCCTCCAGGGGGCTGGTCGGATTCTTCTCGATGCGCCATGCTCGGGGCTGGGGATCCTCGGCCGTGCTCCCGAAGCGCGTTGGCGAAAGAGCCCGGACGATCCGTCGCGACTCGCCCATGTGCAAGTCGCGCTCCTACGGCGCGCGCTGGAGGCCCTCGCTCCCGGTGGACGTCTGGTGTATTCGGTCTGCTCCACGGACCCGCGCGAGGGTGAGGAGGTCCTCGCCGCGGCGGCGGCGAGGCCCAATATCGCGATGTTGGGAGAACGGCTGATCTTTCCCCCGGGTTTGGAGGGACGCGACGGGTTCTTCATCGCGATCCTTGCTCGTACCTAACCGGCTGAACCCAACGGCGGCGGGAGGCGAACGCCGACGTCGCGTATGGGAAATTCGTGAGTTTTTTGGCCCGGCTCGAGGAGGCGTGCGCCTCATTCATCGAGCGCGTCTTCGCCAAAACCTTTCCAAGCGCGCTGCAACCGGCCGAAGTGGCACGGAAGATCGCGGTCGCCGTGGAGACGTATGCACTGGGCGAGCGCGGCGCCGATGCTCCGCGCAGCTTCATCGTCCGTATCTCTCCGACCGATTTTCAGAACCTGGCCCCCTGTCATGACGAACTCGTCGAGCAATGGCGGGCGTTGATCGAGCAACTGGCCGACACCTTGGCTATCCCGCTGAACGGGCGCCCTGAGGTGCACGTGATTTCCGATGCCGCCGCCGTGCTCGGTACCGTCTCCGTCGAGGTTGAAGCACCGGCTACCCACGCCCCAACGCCAAGGGTCCTCGCCTTGGTCGTCCGGCGCGGTCTGCCGGCCGCTGCCCGCCTCTCGCTCGAGCGAGGCGGAACCATCGGGCGCGATTCGTCGTGCGACTTGGTACTGCGCGACCCGCGGGTCTCGCGCCGCCATGCGCGCATCGACCGTCGCGACGACGCTTGCGAGATCGTCGATCTCGCCTCTCGGAACGGGACGGTGGTGGACGGCCGTCGCGTCGAGCGCGCAACCCTGGCGCCGGGTACGCGCGTTGAGCTAGGTGACACTTTGCTGATAGTCGAAGAGGCTGCGTTCGGTCCGTGATACCCGAGGTCTTGCGCGAGCAGACGATGGAGCTCCTCGGTGCGCTCGGCGCGTTCACGGCCTATGCGGTGCTCGCGAAGCCCCCACGGGTTCCACGCGGCTCCGCAGCACTGGTCTTTCGCGTACTCAACGACGGTCGCATCATTCGCGCGCGCGATGAAGCGGGTATCGGCCGATCCCACGAGCACGCGGTGATCTTGGAGGATCTGCGCGTGAGCCGCAATCACGCGCGCGTCATACGGCGCGGCGCCCAAGCTTGGGTAGAAGATGTAGGAAGCCGGAACGGCACCTACGTCAACGGACGGCGGATCGATCGACCGACGGCGTTGCGTCAAGGTGACCGCATCGAGGTGGGGACTTCAGCCGTGGAGTTCTTGGGGATGCAACCGTGGAAGTAGCGGTGAGTTCCGAGTTGGGAACGCGCCGCCGTAGCAACGACGACGCGTACGTCTCCGAGGGTATCGCTCCCGGCGCGACGCTGCTTGCCGTCGCCGACGGCTTCGGCCGGATTGCCGGCGGCGGCGTGGGACCGGCGGCCATGAGCTTGGCGCTCGTGCGCGAGTATCTGCGCCGTCACATGCGCGGCTCGTATCTCTCCCGTTCGCTCTCCATTCCCGAACTGCGGCAGACCCTTTTGGCAGCGCTGCGCCACGCCAATGCGCGCCTGTACGCGCAGAGCGGCTCGCACGAGGATTTCGTTGCCGGTGGTGCCGCGCTGACCCTCGTGCTGATCGTCGGCACGCACGCGTATGTTGCTCATGCCGGCGATGCGCGCGCGTACATCCTGCGTGGAAGCTCGCTGCGCCGTCTCACCGTGGACGACTCGCTCTTCGCCGACTTGGTGCCGCATGGAGGCGCCGGTGAGCAGCCCACGCGCGCGCTGCTCACGCGCACGCTGGGAACGCAACCTGCGCTGGAGGCATCGGTGGTGCACTTCGAGCTCGCGGCAGACGATCAACTGCTGCTCTGCACGGACGGTATTCACAAGTTCGTCTCCGAAGAGGAGATTCGCGCCGCCCTCCAAAGCCACGCCAATGCCGCCGACGCGGTGCATCGTCTTGCCGTCCTGGCGCGAAGCCGTGGCGGCGCCGACAATGGCACGGCTTTGCTGGGGCGTCAGCTCAACTTGCACACGCAGCCCGTCGCGCAGAGCTCACAGCCGTTTATGTTCAATCTCTCGCGCGTGATGGCGTCGCTGGCGTTCGTGTGGCTGTTGCTGTTGACGGTGATCGGCTTTCGCCTCCTCTCGTCACATGAGTATCTGACGGTCGTGCGCGGCCACGTGGCGCTCGCGCAGGGCTATCCGACCGACGTCTTCGGCGTCCACGCCTGGCGTGTGCTCAAACTCTATGACCTGCGGGCCGACCGTTTGCAGCCGCAGGTATTGGCGACGCTCGAGTCCGCGTCCGTCGGCTCCGAAGAACAGGCCGACCGCATCGTTGAGCGACTCACTGCCAAGTAGCATCGTTCGCCGGCTGCTTCCGATGGTGTTGGCGCTAGCCGTCGACGCCTTCGCGCTTTCCATCTTGCCGGCCGATGCGCTCCCGCGACCTCTGCTCTTGGTAGCCGCGGCGCTCGCGCTCATCTGGGCGGGCTTGCAACCGCGTGGCGACGATCGCGACGATCTCTTGCCCGCGCTGGCCGTGCTGATCGCCGGCATCGGTTTGATGGAAGTGACGCGCCTCTCGCCTGATCTCGGACGCCGGCAAGAGATCGGCATGGTCGTCTCGCTGGCGATCGTCGTGATGCTACGCCCCATCGTCGAGCACTATCATCGCTGGGCGCAGCTGAAGTATCTGTGGGTCTTGCTCTCTATCGCGCTCTTCGCCGTGGTGGAGATCGCGGGTACGGAAGTCAACGGCGCCAAGCTGTGGCTGCGTTTCGCGGGCATTTCGTTTCAGCCCGTCGAGCTCATCAAGCTCTTCCTCGTGTTCTTTCTGGCTGCCTACCTCACCGAGACGGGCGAGGTCATCGCGCAGGCGCCACCCTGGCGTCTGCGCGAGAACGTGCGTTACCTCGGGCCGCTCGTGCTCGGCTGGGGCACGTCGACAGCGATCCTGGTCCTGCAGCACGACGTCGGCATGGCCGTGCTTTTTCTCGGCGTTTTCGTGACGATGCTTTACGCCGGAACGCGGCGCATCGACCTCGTGGTCGGCAGCCTTGCCGTCTTCGCAGGCGTTGCGCTGCTTGCCGTCCGACACTTCGCGTACCTGCGCGTGCGAATCGACGTCTGGCTGCATCCGTTTGCGGACCCGCTCGGCAGCGGCTACCAGGCGTCGATGGCGCTCTTCTCGCTGGCCGCCGGAGGCCTCCTCGGGACCGGATTGCGTTTGGGTCACCCGACGATTCCCGACGTTGCCACGGACTACATCTATGCTGCGTGGAGCGAGGAAGCGGGGCTATTGGGCGCATGCATTCTTCTTGCGCTCTATTTCGTGGTGATCTCGCGAGCCTTCGGCGTCGCGCTGCGCCGCCCCGACCGGTATTCGAAGCTGCTCGTGCTGGGACTGGCCTCGATGCTCGGTCTGCAGATCTTCGTGATCGTGGGCGGTGTCGTCGGTCTCTTGCCGTTGACGGGCATTACGTTGCCATTCGTCTCCTACGGCGGCAGCTCGTTGATTGCAAACTTCCTCTTGGTCGACATCGTCTGGGTGGCCAGCGGTCTTGGCATCGGCCTTCGCGCAGACGCGGCGGGAACGCCGGAAGGCTCGCCTCGCCTGCGTTCCGAAACGGCCGTCCCATGAGGCTGCCCGTGCCCGGCCCCGGCATGATTCGGGTGCTCTTCCTTTCGTGGGCGTTACTCTTGGTAGCTGCGCCGGCGCGGGCGGCATCGACCTTGACGCAACTGCGAGTGTTTCCGACGCAGGATGGCGGCGCGCGCGTCGTCTTGTTGTTCGCAGGCACGGCCCCGCCATATCGCGCGATCGGTGACGGCACGAAGGACGTGACGCTGCAGTTCGTCCAGACAGCGCGCGCCGCGACGCTGCCCGCGATGATTCCGGGCACCGGACCGCTCCTGCGCGTCGACATCCTCAACGCAGGACCTTCGATCGCGCTCGTGCTCCATCTCACGCAGCCCGTTCCGTTGCGCATCGTCGCGAACGGGAGCACGCTGACGATCGACATTCCGCCCGGATCGGCGCTGACGCCGCCTTCGCCTTACGCGCAGCGCCAAGCCCCGCTCACGCCCCAAAACGTGGAGATCGTCCCGTTGAAGTACGCGGACGTGAGCGAAATCGTCGGCGTGCTCGTCGCGGGTCAAAGCATCGCTCCCAATGATGTCTTCCGTCCGGAGGCGACGAACTTCGGCCAGTCGACCTACGGCGGCCTCGGCTTCCAGCAGCCGTCGGTAACGACGCCCACGATGGGAACGTACGTGCCGGGCGCGGCCGAAGCCGGCGGTCTCGGTCAGCGCATCAATGACCACGTCGCGATCGATCGCCGCCTCAATGCGATCATTCTCTCGGGAACGCCGGACGAGATCGCGGCGATGAAGTTCATTATCGAGAAGCTGGACGTTCCGTTGACGAGCGTGATGCTCGAGACGCAAGTCGTCGAGTTGACGGAGACTGCGTCGAAGGAGATCGGCATCGATTACACAGGCAGCGGCGGGGCCATCGGCACGGCTACCTTCACGGCGCAGAGCCTCCAGACGGCTCAAGGCGTGCTCAAGCTCCAAGCGGCGATCTTCGCCCAGATCGCCAGCGGCAGGGGGCGTGTGATCTCCTCGCCGCGCATCCTCGCGCTCAACGGCCAGCCGGCCTCGATCCTCACGGGCGACGAGCTTCCCATCATCACGTCGATCGCGCTGTCGGGCACGAGCGCTGTCCAGCAGCAAGTTCAGTACATCAACGTCGGCGTCAATCTCCAGATCCTGCCCCGCATCGCCGGCGACGGCTACGTGACGACCCACATCTTCTCGCAAGTCTCCAACGTGACGGCGTTCACTCAAGGCGTGCCGCAGATCAGTCAGCGGCAGGCGACGACGACCGTCACGGTCGCCGATGGGCAGCCGTTCATCATCGGCGGCCTGCTGCAGCAGAGCGAATTGCGCAACATGTCGAAGATTCCAATCCTGGGCAACCTGCCGATCCTTGGTCAACTGTTTCGTTTGGAGAACGACACGAAGCAAACCACAAATCTCTATCTGATCGTCACGCCCCACGTGTTGCGTCGCGAGCCGTGAGACGGTTTCTCTTGGCGGCCGGATTGGCCATGGCGACACTGGCCGGCTGCGCTCCGCATCTCGCACTCTCGGTCAGCCCGGATCCCGTCGTCTTGGGACGCGCCGACACGCATGCCGTGGTGAACGCCACGGCCATGGGCCAGGGCTTCGGTCCGCTCCACATCGCCACGATGCAAGTCAAACTCTGGGGCGGGGCTCGCTATCTCGGCCACGACGTCCAGCTGTACACGCGCACGGAGACGATCGATCGGACGGTCTTCGTCATCCCATTCGCGCGCGTCACTCGTGCCTATGACGTACCGATCAATCCCTGGGAGGTGGCCGTGGGCAACGCGCGCTATGCGACCGTCGAGCTGCGCGACGGTAACGGCAACGTGATCGGCGCGACTCGGATCGATTTCATGGTGGACCCGCGCATGGCGCACAAGTTCTGACGTCCTCCGTGTGATAGACTGGCAATCATGGCGAAACGAAAGAAGCGTGGTGGGGGCGCCCCATCCTTCTTACAAGTCGTTCTCTTAGTCGTGCTCGCGCTGATCGTCGGCGCGCTCACGGCGAGCTACGTTACGCATCGGGCATCGACTTCCGTGAGCCGGCATCGGCAGACGGCGGAGCCGGTGGCGTTTGCGACACCCACAGCCGCAGCGGCGCTGCCGGAGTCGACGCCGGCGCCGACGCCGGCGCCCACGCCTGCTCGCACGAGCGCGCCGCCACCGGGATGGGACGGGCTGGAGAACGGAGGGCGCGGCGTCGCGGCCGTGCCACGCCCCGTGAGCACCACGCAGGCCGGGGGTATCCACATTCCCAAGGTCGGCGGCGCGGCGCCGCGCGTCGCCATCATCATCGACGACTGTGGGCAGTGGATCGATACGGAGCGTGCGTTGCTGGCACTGCCCGTGCCGCTGACGATGTCGATTCTACCGAGTGTCCACTACACCAAGACGATCGAGGAGGAAGCGTCAGCCGCCGGTAAGGGTATCATGCTCCATCTTCCCATGGAGCCGATCTCGCACATGGATCCCGGTCCGGGGAAGATCACAACGGAGATGAGCGACGACGCGATCGCGGCGCAGGTCGAGAGCGATCTCGCGCAAGTCCCGCTGGCGAGCGGCGTGAACAACCACGAAGGAAGCGAAGCAACGGCCGATCCGCGCGTGATGCGCGACGTGCTTGCCGTGCTCAAAGAGCACGACAAGTTCTTCATCGATTCCATGACGACGGGGAAGTCGGTGGCGGGCAAGATGGCCGGTGAAGACGGCATTCCCACGGCCGAGCGCGACATCTTTCTCGACAATCAGGCGAGCGTCACCTATACCGAGGCCATGCTGAAGAAACTGGTCGAGGTCGCGCAGCAGAATGGCTCGGCCGTCGCGATCGGCCATCCCCGGCCGACGACGCTCGAAGCCCTGCGCCGGATGATCCCTCGGATGCGGGCCGCCGGCGTGCAGTTCGTCCTGGCGCGCGACCTCGTGCACTAAGCCCAAACGAGGCCTCCGCCGCGGAACTGCCCGACGACCGGTAGGTCCAAGGTCGAGCGTGACATGGGCTATTGGAAGCTCGCCTGCGCGGTTGCCGTGCTTTACGCTACAGATGGATGCTGGTCTCGGTAGCCGCCGGTCACCTATATTGCATCACATGAGGAGGTTCCCAATGACGTACCTTGCACCCGAGGTCGTGAGCACCTATTTCTTGCCGAGGCTCTACGAGGCGGTTCACGGTTTCTTCAGCGCCGGCCACGACGGCGACGGCAAGACGGGCGACGACGCCTAAGTAGGTCGTATGGCAAGGGGAGCCCGTGCCGGCCCGCGGCACGGCTCCTTCGTCATCGCGACTGTTTCCGTGAGGGCTTCCAACGTCTTGGAGGCCCTTTCTCGCGGCAGACCGTGAAACACCACGCGCTCTTGAGTCAAAGGTCTCACGAAAGAATGAGCACGAGGAGGCTCGCCTCTGTGGCTGCTCTTCGGTAGAGTTGTGGCAGGATGCATGGTTCACGGCAGCCGCCGAACCGGAATCACGCAATGAGGAGGTTCCAATGACATACCTTGCACCCGAGATCGTGAGCACCTATTTCGTCGCCAACCTGTACGATGCCGCGCACGGCTTCCTGAGCCGGGGCGTGGATGGCGACGGAAAGGCCGGCGACGACCGCTAGGGCGACTCTCGTCGCCGCACAGCGACAGCCCGCGAAGCTGACGTCTACGGCGAGAAGCTCAAGACGGGCCCCCGGCGCGATCCGGGGGTCCGTGCTCGTCGGACGGAGGCAAGGAGCCGCCGGGCTGCCCGATGGGACCAAGGTCTTACGAAACATGGGCTCGAGGAAGGTCGCCAGCACGTCTGCCCTGCGCTAGAGTTTGCGCAAAAGGCTCGGCCATCGAGGAGCAACCATGTGGAGCGAAGATAGAAGCGACCGAGAGGTGTTGGCCTGGCTGCTCCAGCCCTACACCATCGAGGATTTCGCCAACACCTACTATGAGAAGGCTCCGTTGGTCGTCAGCCGATCCACGCCGGGCTACTACCGGCGCTACTTCAGCCTTGCGGAGATGGAGCGCGTGCTCTACGGGTGCGAGCTGGAAGAGGACGACCTGAGAATCTTCAAAGACGGGGTGCCGGCGAGAGCGGAAACGTACCTCCGGAGCAGTTCACGGACGGACAAGAGCGACCGCAGCATCCCGCTGACCAAGTGCGTCGACGCCGACCGCGTCAGTGCGCTGTTTGCGCATGGCTGCACCGTCGTGCTGGACAAAGTGCAGACCTACTCGAACTCGGTGCTCGCCATGTGCCGTGGGCTCGAGACGTTCTTGCGGCATCGGGTCAATGCGAACGTCTATATGACGCCGCCGCAGAATCAAGGCTTCGCCGTTCACTACGACACGCACGACACCGTCATCTTGCAGATCGAGGGGGCGAAGCATTGGCGCGTCTACGGCTCTGCGGTGGAGCTCCCCCTCTTCGCGCAGAAGTACGATAAGAAGAAACATCCCAGCGGCGAAGTGCAGATCGAGGTGGATCTCCATGCCGGCGATCTCCTCTATCTTCCCCGCGGCGTGATGCACGAGGCGAAATCAACAGGCGAGCTCTCGCTGCACGTGACGATCGGTCTCCATCCCGTTCTGTGGACCGACGTGCTCGACGAAGCCGTGAAGGAGGCGGGGCTCGACGACGTGGAGCTCCGTCGCGTCGCCTTCGAGTCGGCCCTCCAAGGAGGGCGGCAGAGCGAGGCGTTGATGCAGGAGATTCAACGCGTCGTCTCGCCGGAGCACCTCTTACGCACACTGCAGAAGATGCGCAGCCGCTTCGTGTCGGAGCGCCGCAACGTGCTCGACGGCCAGCTGGTGCAGCTGGTGAACCTTCCGTCACTCTCGGACAGGTCGCGCATCGCGATCCGCGAGCACATGCTCTACGAGCTTCGTGAAGAGATTGGAAGCACGGTCCTGGCGTTCTCCGGCAAGGAGATTCGGTTACCGGCGACAGCGGCGGCGATGATACGCGAGCTGAAGTCGGCTTCGGAGCTGGACGTCGCCTCGTTGAAGAAGCACGATGCCAATGCGCTCGGCGTCATCAAACGGCTGATCGAGGAGGGCTTCGCCGTTCAGCTCGAGCCGGACGAGTTCGATACGGCCGTCATCGCCTAGCGCCACCGTAGGCTTCGGCGAAGCCGTGGGTGAACAGGCGTTCGACGTACGCGAACGCACGAGGATCGATCTCGCGTAACCGATGGCGTGTCGCCGCCGGCCAAGGTGAGCGGCGGTCGTTGGCTTCGACGTACGCGCGGAGAATCTCGGCAAAGAATTCATCGGGCGCCGTCGCCGCGTACGGCGTAATGTAGGCCGGCGCGGACGAGAAGATCGCGCGCAGATCGGCGTCGTCATTCGAGCGGTAGACACCGGCGCCCAACGCGCAGTCCAGGGCATGTCCAAATTCATGGGCGATCGCCAGCGGCGAGCGGGAGCGAACGTATGCCGTGCGCTCTTCGACGACGAAGAGCCCTGCCGGCGGCGTGGGCCACGCATCGAGGTGCGGCGCGAGATCGCGAAGACGCGGCGAGCGCGCAGTGAAGCGCTCGCCACGCCCCAGCGCCACCATGCGCACGCCGCAGGCATGGGCCAGTCGCAATGCCGCCGGACCGAAGCGCGCCAGCGTACGAGCGAACGAAATCCGCGCGGAAGACGAAGGAGCATCTACCAAGCTCTCGGCGAGCGCCGCGAGGTCGACTATCACGCAAGCGAGCGTAATGTTTCTGCATGATCGCTCCGTCGCCAAACGATTGCCGTGAGATTTTCAGCATTTCCTTAGCGCTTCTGCGTAACGTTGGAGAGCGATTTCCTCAAACCAGCTCTGGAGGTGCTGCCATGACACGTTCGACGGTGCCGGCGCTGACGGCGGCGACGGCGGTATTAGCGTTGGCGGCGTGCGGAGGGGGCGGCAGTGGAGGCGGCGCGACGTCGATCCTGCCGTCCGCCGGCTCGCCGCCGACCGTCTCGACACCCGGCAGCGGCATGGTGGAGGGTCGGGCGGCGCTCGACGGCGCCGTCGCGGCGGAAAACAACGTCTCGGTGCTCAAGACGCTGAATCACATCACGACGATCGGATCGGCTGTCGACCCCGTCACCGGCGACGTGAATCCATACGGCCTGGACGTGGCGAAGGTGAGTGCCGGCAAGATCGAGGCCGGCGACCTCGTGGTCTGCGACTTCAACGATCGTGAAAACGTCCAAGGAACGGGCAACGCGATCATCGCGCTCCATCCGAAGCCCGGCTCCGTTCCGACCCACATCGTCGACGATCGCTCGTTGCTGGGCTGCACCGAAGTGGCCCTCGCACCGAACGGGAACATCTGGGCGTCGGCGTTCGCCGCCAACGACAATCCCATCTTCACGCCGGCCGGAAGCCTGTTGACGACGCTTCCGGGAGGTCCTTTCCACGGCCCGTTCGGCCAGGTATTCGCGCCGCACTCCGGGCCTGGCGGCACCATCGCGGCGTTCTACGAGAGCAACGCGTCCGATGGGAGCATCGTTCGGATCAACGTCAAGCCGGGTCCGAAGTTCACGTTCGACGTGATCGCCATGGGCTTCGCCGTGAACCACGGCGCGCCGGGCAGCATCTTGGGTCCGTCGGGACTGCAGTACGATGCCGCCAGCGATCACCTCTACATCGTCGATGGGGCAAGCAACACGCTCGTCGCCTTCAACGATGCCTCGAAGATCCCAGCCGCAGGTATCGTCGTCCACGGGACGTCGTTCAGCGGTCCGTTCGCCGGCCATGCTCGGGTCGTCTTCTCCGGCCCGCCGCTCAACGGGCCGATCAGCTCCGCGCTGCTGCCCGACGGCCATCTCGTGCTTGGCAATACGCTGAACGCCAACGGCGAGAATTTGATGGTCGAGATCACGCCTCGCGGCCGCCTCCTCGACGTCAAGAACGTCGACACGGGTGCGGCCGGGGCGCTCTTTGGGATGGTCGCGACCGGACACTCCGACGCCGACACGAACATCTACTTCAACGACGACAACGACAATACGGTGAAAGTCTTGACGCGGTAGGCGACGAAGTGCCTCGGCCATGACCACGATCGCCGATAGGCTTCAAGAACTGGGATACGTTTTGCCGGAGACTGCGGCGCCCATCTTCGAGTACGTCCCCGTCACGCTTCACGACGGTGTCGCCTACGTCAGCGGGCAGCTCCCGAAAGTGGACGGCGAGGTGCGCGTCAGGGGGAAGGTCGGCGCCGAGCTCTCCGTCACCGAGGCGCAGGCGTGTGCGCGGACGTGCGCCTTGCAGGGCCTGGCGTGTCTGCACCAGGCCCTTGGCGACCTCGACCGCATCGAACGCGTGCTGAAAGTCACGGGATTCGTCGCTTCGGCGCCCGACTTCGTCGACCAATCGAAAGTGATCGATGGCGCGTCGGAGCTGCTCGTGGAGATCTTCGGCGAGCATGGCCGTCACGCACGAAGCGCGATCGGTGTGGCCGTCCTTCCGCGCAACGCGCCGGTGGAGATCGAGATGATCGTCGCCGTCAAGGCTCCATGAGCGAACGGTGACGGGCGCGCGAGCGGGGCTTTTCGCAGCAAGCGGAAGGCCGACCGGTGCCCCGGAGCGGGGGTTGACCGCGCCGAGAGGCGGTTGCTATAATGCCCCCTGTCCCGCGACGCATGGGCTTAGATCGCGTGCGGTCTAAGCGCGAAGGCGATCACGGGGGCGTCCACTCGGTCCCGCGTCGTCTAATGGTAGGACAACTGACTCTGGATCAGTTTATCGTGGTTCGAATCCATGCGCGGGAGCCATGGCCCTATCGTCTAGAGGCCTAGGACGCCGCCCTCTCACGGCGGTAACGCGGGTTCGAATCCCGCTGGGGCTACCAAGTCGCGAGCCGGTCCACCACCGGCTCGTTGCGTCTCCGGGCCCTGCGAACGCCGCGCCACGCAGCGCACAAAGTGAGTGAGGAGCCAAGTAGGGGGATAAGTCTTTCCATGCAGGCAATCGTGTTGGTCGGCGGCGAGGGAACGCGGCTGCGACCGCTGACGTACTCGGTACCGAAGCCGATGGTACCGTTGATCGATCGTCCCTTCATGGAGCACGTGCTGTTGCGTCTGCGCGACGCCGGCATCGACGAGGTGGTCCTAGCCGCCTGCTATCTGCCCGAGGCGATCGAGCGTCACTTCGGCGACGGCACCAAGCTTGGAATGCGGCTGCACTACGTCATCGAGGAGCAGCCGCTTGGAACTGCAGGGGCTCTCAAGAACGTCGAGCGCTACATCACAGGTCCGTTCTTCGTCTTCAACGGCGACATTCTCACGAGCCTCGACCTTGGGGCCATGATGGAGTTCCATCGCCGCAGCGGCGGGCTGGGAACGCTGCATCTCATCCCCGTCGACGACCCGACGGCGTTCGGATGCGTGGAACGCAACGGCGACGGGCGCATTACGCGCTTCGTCGAAAAGCCCAAGCCGGAAGAGGTCACGACCAACTACGTGAATGCCGGCACCTATCTCTTGGAGCGTGAAGTGCTTGATCGCATTCCCTCCGGACGTGCCGTCTCCGTCGAGCGCGAAACGTTCCCGCAGTTGATCTCGGGCAAGCGTCCTCTCTACGCGTATGGGACGGACGACTACTGGATCGATATCGGCCGCCCGGAGAACTACCTCAAGGCCAACCTCGACATCTTGCGCGGCGCGATGCCTCTCCGCTCAGTCGGCGCCTCGGCCGTCGCGAGCGTGAAGCGGCCGTCATTCGTCGGCGCGGGCTCGCTCGTCGACGACGGGGCGGAGGTGGGCCCCGGCGTCGTCCTCGGCCGCAATTGTCGCATCGCAGCCGGTGCGCGGGTATACGAGAGCGTGCTGTGGGACGACGTAACCGTGGAAGCGGGTGCTCGAATCGAAGGAGCGATCCTCGCCGGAAGCGTGCGAGTGGGCGCCGGCGCGAGCGTCGAGCCCGGCGCGGTAATCGGCCACGGCGAGGAGATCGCGCCGGGAACCGTCGTACCGGCGGGCGCGCGCGTCCCCATGCCTGTATAACCGCCTGCTTCCTTCCTGACCGACGTTTCGCGGGATACCCTTTCCGGGTAGAACGGTTTTGGAAGTCGCCCTGTTCCGGGGCAAAATCAGCGACCGATTTCCGAGTCGCCAAGCCGCGTTCCATATGGGTGTGCTTGCGCGGGCTTGATTTGTCAATCGATCGAGGTGTTTCGAAGGAAGGGAGTAGAGCGCACGATGTCTGCCGATGCGTTGGGCGAGCTTTTAGCTAATCTCCGCAGGGCGACGCGGAGACCGGAGGTGCCGCCGACGCTGTTCCTCGGGTCCTATCCCCCGCGCGAGTGTGGAATCGCGACCTTTACGCGCGACGTCGTAAGTTCGGTGCATCGCATCTTCGGCATGCGCGGCGAGGTCATCGCCATCGAGCCGGTGGGCGTGGAGCGCACCTACGGAAGCGAGGTCGTCGCCGTCCTTCGCGATAGCGATCCGGATTCGTACCGGGAGATGGCTCGGCTGGTCAATGACCACCCGGCGCGCCTGCTCAACGTCCAGCACGAGTATGGGCTCTTCGGCGGCGAGGACGGCGAGATGCTGCTGGACGCCTTGGCGCAGATCCGTAAGCCCATCGCTCTGACGATGCACACCGTGCTGCCGAATCCTTCGGAGCACCACAAGTACGTGACGCGGGAGCTGTGCAATCGTTCCGACGTCGTTGTCGTCCTCTCGCAAACGGGCAAGCGCATTCTCGAGGAGACGTATGGGCTCGACGCTCGTCGTATCGCCGTCATTCACCACGGCGTGCCCGACGTGGGCTTCGTCCCGACCGACGCCTTCAAGGCGGCGCTGGGGTACGGCGGGCGCCTGGTCATCTCTACGTTCGGGCTCATCTCGCGCGGCAAGGGATTGGAGTACGCGATCGAGGCGCTGCCAAAGATCGTCGAGCGCCACCCCGAGGTGCTCTATCTCGTCATCGGCGAGACGCATCCCGAGGTCCGGCGCAGGGAAGGCGAGTCATATCGCGAGATGCTGAAGCAACGAATCGCCGAGCTGGGCTTGAACGACAACGTGGCGTTCGTCAACCAGTATCTGACACAGGAACAGCTGATCGGCTACTTGCGCGCCACCGACGTCTACCTAACGCCGTATCTCAATCCCGTACAGATCGTGAGCGGAACGCTGGCATACGCCATGGGCTTGGGTAAGGCGATCGTCTCGACGCCGTACCTCTACGCCGAGGAGTTGCTGGCGAACCGCCGCGGCTTCCTCGCCGGCTTCCGTGACTCGGAGTCGATCGCCGGGCAGATCAATCGCCTGCTCGACGATCCCGCGCTGCGCCGCTGCATCGAGCGCCGCGCATACCGGTTCGGCCGCCAAATGACGTGGCCGAACGTAGCGCGCGACTACGGGCGGCTCTTTGCCGACCTCGCGGGCGCCACCCAGCCGGTCTTCAGGCGTTCGCTGGCGCCGGCGACGGCGGCTGCCGCGCCGGTCCCGGTCATCACGCATCTGACGCCGGGACGCTTGGCGCCGGGGAGGGTCTTGGAACGCGATCGGAGGGTGCGCTCATGACGGTTGCTCGGCAAAACGGCCTGCCTAGTCTCAGCCACATCATGCAACTCACGGACGACTGCGGCGTCATCCAACACGCGACGTACGACGTGCCCAATCGAGAGACGGGCTACTGCGTCGACGACGTGGCCAGAGCGTTCATCGTGGCGCTGCGGATGATGGCTGCCGACGGCATGCAATGGCCGCTTCGGACGCTGGCGCTTCGCTCGCTCTCGTTCCTCCTTCACGCGCAGCGGGAGGACGGCCGCTTCCATAACTTCATGGGATACGACCGTCGCTGGCTCGACGACGTGGGCAGCGAAGACGCTTTCGGACGTGCCGTCTGGGCGTTGGGCTGGGGCCTCGCGGCGTCGCCCGAACGGGGATGGCGCCGCCTTTGCGCCGACATGTTGCGTCGCGCGCTACCGCATATCGAGGGCGTGAAGCACCTGCGCCCACTCGCCTATGCCGCGCTCGGGCTGGTGCAGACCGCAAGCCTGCGGCTCCCGGACGCCGAGAGCGAGTTGCAGCGTCTCCTCACCTTCGTCATGGATCGTTTGCTGGCTGCGCGCAGCCGCTATGATTCCCAATGGCGCTGGTTCGAGACGACGATGACATACGACAACGCGCGGTTACCCGAAGCGCTGATTCGCGTCGGAGCGACGCTGAAAAACCAACGCGCGATCGAGGTCGGCCTCGATACGCTGGCGTTTCTCGAATCCGTGACGATGGAAGGCGGCGTCTTCGTCCCCGTCGGTAACGAAGGATGGTATACGCGGGACGGCCATCGCGCGGTCTACGCGCAGCAACCGATCGAGGCAGCCGCGATGGTCGAGGCGGAGCTGGCCGCATACGAGGTGACAGGGCTGGAGCAATACCAGCAAAGGGCAGGCGTGGCCTATGACTGGTTCTTCGGTCACAACACGAACGGCGCCGTGATGGTGCAAGGCGGCGGCTGCCGCGACGGCCTCGAGAAGGATTACGTGAACCGTAACATGGGCGCGGAGTCGACGCTCTCCTACTTGATGGCCGCCATCGCCATGGCGACGCAGACCGTGGCTGAACAGCGAGGGGTGCGCAGCTAGGCAGGCGAACCCGCGCGGGGTGACCCGCCGTACCCTGCTCGTTTCACTCTATGCTCTCTCGGCGTGCGCGCCACCGGAGAGTCGTCGTTACCACGTGGTCGTCGATGCCTCCGGCAACGAGCTGGGGCCGCAGCGACGGCCGACATACGCGGTCATCCCGTCTTTCCCGTCTCGGCCCGTCTTCGTCCTCGGCGACGTCGTGCTCGCCGACGCGTGCCCGTACGACGGGTGTGCCCTCACGCTGCGCGGCTCCCACCGCCGGGCGTTCCTCTGCCCGTGTTGCGGCAGCGAATTCGACCGCGACGGGACGCTGCAACGGGGACCCGCGACGCGCGGTCTCTACCAATACGAAGTCCATATCGTCAACGGCGTGATCCGCATTCCGGACACGTCCTTTCGCGCCGTGAGCGTGCCGACGCCGAAGGTATCCCCGACACCATGAGTCCCTTCATCGAATCCCTCAACGAGACCCAGCGCGAAGCCGTCTTCGCGACGGAGGGGCCGTGTCTGATCTTTGCGGGCGCGGGCTCCGGCAAGACGCGCGTGCTCACGCATCGCATTGCCCATCTCATCAACGATTGCGGCGTCGCGCCTTGGCGCATCCTGGCGGTAACCTTCACCAACAAGGCCGCCGGTGAGATGAAGGAGCGCTTGGGGCGGATGATCGGCGAACGGGTGGGCGATCTCTGGGTAGGGACGTTCCATGCCATCTGCGTGCGCATCTTACGCCGCGACGGCCGACGTATAGGCATCGCGCCGAACTTCGCCATCGCCGACGAGAGCGATCAACGCACCATCATGCGTGACGTCCTTCACGAGCTCGACGTCGACGAGCGCCAGCTGACGCCGGGCGCATGCCTTGCGGAGGTTTCGCGCGCGAAGAACAAGTTGCTTTCCGTAGAGCAGTACGAAGAGACGGCGACGTCCTTTTATTCCGAGCGCTTGGCGGCCGTCTACCGCACCTATCAGCAGCACTTGCGACGCAACAATGCGCTGGACTTCGACGATCTCATCGGCTGCACCATCGAGCTGTTGGAAAGCGACGCTGAAACGCGAGCGCGCTACCAGGAGCGGTTCGAGTACGTGCTGGTCGACGAGTATCAAGACGTGAACCACGCTCAGTACCGGTTGGTGAAGCTGTTGGGTGGCGGGCACGAGAACGTCACGGTGGTCGGCGACGACGATCAGTCGATCTACTCGTGGCGCGGAAGCGACTTTCAACTGATCTTGCGCTTCGAGCACGATTTTCCCGGTGCGCGTATCTTCAAGCTGGAGCGAAACTACCGCTCGACGAACGCGATCTTGACGGCCGCCAACGAGCTGGTCGCCAACAATCGGCTGCGCCATCCCAAACGCCTCTACACGAAGCGCGACGGCGGTGAGCCGGTGATCTGCTACGCGGCGGAGAGCGAGCGGGACGAAGCGCGCTACGTCTGTCAACGCATCCGTGACATGGTGGCGGAGGAGGGACGCTCCTACCGCGAGGTGCTCGTGCTCTACCGCACCAACGCGCAGTCGCGCGTCTTCGAAGAGGCGTTCCTCGCCGAAGGGATCCCGTACCGGGTGGTGGGTGGCGTCGGTTTCTACAACCGGCAAGAAGTCAAAGACGCGATGTCCTACCTGCGCTTCATAGCCAACCCCGCCGATGCGGTGGCATTCAAGCGCATCGTCAATGTGCCTCGTCGCGGGATCGGACAGACGACGGTAACGCAACTGACGGATGCCGCCGTCGCGGAGGGGCGCGCGATCGGCGAAGCGATCGAGGACGAATCATTTCTCCAGCGCGCCGCATCTCGCAAGGCGAAGGAGCTGGGGCGCTTCGCTTTCCTCGTGCGCGATCTGCGCGGTTTGATCGATCAGCGGTCGATCACGGAGTTACTCGTCGCCGTGTTGGAGGAGAGCGGATATCTGCGCGAGCTCCAGGGCGAACAGACGGCTGAGGCGCGTTCACGGATCGAAAATCTCGAAGAGCTGGTCTCCGTCGCCAAGCAGTTCGAGGAGACCAATCGCGGCGCGACGCTCGACGACTTTCTCACGAACATTGCGCTCATCACCGATCTCGATCGCATGGATGACGAGAACGATCGCGTCACGCTGATGACGCTCCATGCCGCCAAAGGTCTCGAATTCCCCATCGTCTTCCTCACCGGCCTCGAAGAAGGAATCTTCCCGCACAACCGCGCGTTGAGCGAACAGCAGGAGTGTGAAGAAGAGCGTCGCTTGGCTTATGTGGGCCTCACGCGCGCGATGGAGCGGCTCACGCTCTCCTACGCGCAGCGGCGAACCGTCTTCGGCAACACGTACGCCTATCCGCCGTCGCGCTTCTTGAGCGAGATGCCCTCCGTCCAGCATGTTGGAAGCTCGGCGCGCGTGTCGCGACCACAGGGCGGCCGCTGGCGCGACGTCGCGATGCCGGAAACGCGCGTGGAGCCGGCGCTTTCAGCCGTCTCACGCGGCGATCGCGTTCGTCATCCAAAGTGGGGCGAAGGGACGGTGCGAAGCCTCACCGGCGCCGGCGGCGACGCGCTCGTGACCGTCGACTTCGCCAGTGTGGGGAGTAAGATGCTGATGCTCAAGTACGCCCCCCTCGAGCTCGTGCAAAGCGAACAATAGCGACGAATGGAGCGAAGCGGAATGAGCGGGAACAAACGGATCCGCGTGGCGATCGCGGGACTGCACGGGCGTCTTGGCGCGGCGCTGGCGGTCGGCGTGCGTGCGGCCCACGACATGGAGCTGGTTGGAGGATTGGTTCGCGAGCCCTCGGCCCCCGGCGAGTATGCCACGGTCGAGGAGCTGCTGCACGAGACGCACCCCGACGTCCTGCTCGACTGCACGCGCCATCCCGATTCGATCGAGATCGCAGCGGCTGCGCTGGCGCGCGAGACGCCCGTCGTCATCGGGGCGACTGGTTGGACCGACGTTGAGCAACGGCAGTTGGCGGCGGACGCCGCGGCGGCCGGCGTCGGCGTCGTTCTCGCTCCGAACTTCTCGATCGGAGCCGTGCTGGCGATGCACTTCGCGCGGGAGGCCGCCCGTTGGTTCCCCAAGGCGGAGATCATCGAGCTTCACCACGACGGAAAGCGCGATGCCCCCTCCGGGACGGCCAGGCTGACGGCCGCCCGCATCCAGCACGTCACGGGGCGCTCCGTCCCCATCCATTCCGTGCGCCTGCCGGGTCTGGTCGCCCACCAGGAGGTGCTCTTCGGAGGGACGGGCGAGGTCCTCACCCTCCGCCACGATTCGATGGGGCGGGATTCGTTCGTGGCCGGCGCCCTGCTGGCTGTCCGCCGGGTTGGCAGCCTCTCCGGCCTTACCGTCGGTCTGGAGAGCTTGTTAGGGCTAGAATAGCGAAAAGTTTTCGCCTAACTTCCCATCCAGGGGGTGGCGTACCAGCAAATTTTTCGGTATCATGGCGCACGTGCGCTCCGAGTCGCGGCAACGGATCTCTGCAAAGGACGCGTGCCGAGGGGAGCCCAATACCGAGGACCACGAGAGGATAGAGATGCTGAACTGTGGGTCCCCGCGAGTGAAGCGTAGCGAAACGAGTGGGGGGGAAGTAGGGTGAAGGTAGCCGTCGTCGGTGCCACCGGGGCTGTTGGCGAGACCATCCTGCGCGTGCTCGAGGAGCGCGCGTTCCCGGTGGAGCGGCTGGGAGCATTCGCGAGCCGTGGTCGCGTGGGCGCCGTGCGATTCCGCGGGGAGCTGCACGACGTCCACGTGACGACGTATGAGGGCTTGGCCGCCTACGACGTCGTGCTCTTCGCGGGAGGCGACGACGCCAGCAAGGATTATGGGCGCGCCTTGGCCGAGGCGGGAAAGCTCGTCGCCGACAATTCGTCCACCTATCGCATGGAACCAGATATCCCACTGGTCGTGCCGGACGTCAACTCGCACGCGCTCGGAGATGCGCGGTTGGCGCCCGTGGCGAACTGCTCGACAATCCAGCTGGTCTATGCCCTCAAACCGATCCGCGACGTGGCCGGTTTGCGCAGCGTGCGCGTCGCCAGCTATCAGAGCGTCAGCGGCGCGGGTCGCCCCGCCCTCGAGCGTTTGGAAGCGGAGGAGCGCGCGGTCCACGGCGGCGCGCTCGAAAGCGAGGTGACGCCGTTTCCTGCGGCCATCGCGCGCAACGTCATCCCACAGATCGGCTCGTTCGACGACGCCGGCTCGTGCACGGAAGAGAAGAAGATCGTCGAGGAGACGCGCAAGATTCTGGAGCTGCCGTCGTTGCACGTCGCCGCGACGACGGTGCGCGTCCCGGTTCGGTACGCCCATAGCGAGGCCGTCTTCGTCGAGACGGAGCGCGAGACGTCCGTCTCGGAGCTCTCCTCGGCCATCGCTGCTCAGCCCGGCGTGAGGCTTGTTCCATCCGGCATCGTGACGCCGCGTGACGTGGAGGGGCAGGATACAGTCTACGTCGCGCGCGTTCGCGCCGAAGACGGGAGCCGTCGCCACTTTCAGCTCTGGGTGGTCGGCGACAATCTCCGTGTCGGCGCCGCGACCACTGCCGTGCGTTTGGCGGAGTTGATGCTGGCCGCCGGAGTCCCCGCAGGTGGAGCATAACGGAACGAGCGGATCATGAGCATGAATGCCGCAGCAAAGGCCGAGGCGCACCCTCGCCTCATCGTCCAAAAGTTCGGCGGAACGTCCGTTGCGAAGGATGAGCTCCGCGAAGTGGCCGCCTCGCGCGTGCTCGAAGCGCGCGCGCGCGGCTTCTGCCCCGTGGTCGTGGTCAGCGCGATGGGACGCAGCGGCGATCCATATGCGACCGATACGCTGCTCGCGTTGCTCGGCCCGACGAAGCCATCCCCCAATCGTGATTTGATGGCCGCCGTCGGGGAGCTGATCTCCGCGGCCGTCTTTGCCGAGATTCTCGTGAAGTGGGGCGCGAAAGCGCAGGCGCTCACGGGCGGACAGGCCGGCATCATCGTCGACGACCGCTGGGGCGACGCGCAGATCCTGGAGGTACGACCGGATCGCGTCCTTCATCTCGTAAGCGAAGGCGTGATCCCCGTCGTCGCGGGGTTCCAGGGCGTGACGCCCGAAGGTGCCATCGCCACGCTCGGCCGCGGCGGCAGCGACCTCACGGCCGTGGCGTTGGGAAGCGCGCTGAAGGCCGAAGGCGTCGAGATCTTCACCGACGTCAGCGGCGTGATGTCGGCCGATCCCCGGCGCGTGGTGGGCACGCATGCCGTCGAGCGCATCACGTACGAAGAAATGACGGAGCTCGCCGCGCAGGGTGCCAAGGTGATGCATCATAAGGCGGCTTCGTGGGCGATGCAGACGAAAACGCCGTACTCCGTGAAGGGGCTGAGCACGAATCAGGGTACGCTGATCGACGACTCCGCGCCGATCGATCGCGACCGCCCCGTCACCGGCATCGCCGCCGTTCACGACTTGGCGTTCGTCCACATGATCCTGGGCGAGATCGAGGATCGCGAACAGTTGGCCAAGCTGGAGCTGGAGATCTTCGGACGACTGGCCAACCGCGGCATCTCGATCGATCTCATCAACGTGAATCGTGCCGGCGTTTTCTTCGCCGTGGAAAACAACTATCTGAACTTCGTGCGCGAGGAGCTTCGCGATCTCAACATGGCCGTGCGCGTGCGTCAGAACTGCGCCAAGCTCTCCATCGTCGGCGCGGGGATGCGCGGCACGCCTGGCGTGATGTACCGGGTCGTCCAAGCCCTCGAAGGCCAAGGCGTCGAGATCATCCACTCCACGGATTCGAACATCACCATCTCCGTTCTCGTGCGCGAGGACGAGGCCGCGAAGGCGGAACAGGCGCTCCACGACTACTTCCACTTGGAAAGCGAACCGACATGAAGGCACGACTCCTCACGGCGATGGTCACTCCCTTTGCGCAGGACGGCGGCGTCGACTTGGGCGAGGCCAAGCGCCTTGCTCGCTTTCTCGTCGAGCAGGGGAACGACGGCATCGTCGTCGCAGGCTCCACGGGCGAAGGCCCGACGCTGAGCGACGACGAGCGTCTGGCGCTCTTCCGCGCCGTCAAGGAAGCCCTGCCGCAGGCAACGGTCGTCGCTGCCACGGGCGACAACAACACGGCGCACTCGATCGAGCTCACGCGCGCCGCCGCGGCGACGGGTGTCGACGCCGTCATGGCCACCGTGCCGGCGTATAACAAGCCGACGCAGGACGGGCTGATCGAGCACTTCCTCGCGATCGCGCGCAGCACGGAGCTGCCCGTGATGATCTACAACATCCCCGGACGCACGGGCACGAACCTGCTGCCGGCGACGTTCGCCGCCCTCTGTGAGCGCGCGCCTAACGTAGAGGGCCTCAAGGAGTCGACGGGCGACTTCAACCAGTTCAATCGTCTCGTAACCTCCGTGCCGGAACGCGTGCGCATCTATTGCGGCGACGATTACTGCTTCTTGCCGGCGCTGGCGATCGGCGCTTACGGGGTCGTGAGCGTCGCCGGACACGTGTGCGCCGGCGAGCTGAAGCAGATGATCGAGGCGTATCTCGCCGGCGACGTCGCGCGTGCCGCGGAGATCCATCGTTCGATCGTCCCGCTCGTCGATGCGCTCTTCTCCGTGAGCAACCCGATCCCCGTGAAGTGGGCGATGGGCGAGCTGGGCTTCAAAGTCGGCCAGTGCCGCGCGCCGCTCTCGCCGATGCCGAGCCCCGCTGCGCAACGCTTGGCGCCGTTGCTGGCCAAGTACGCGCCGGCGGCCGCCCCCGCCAAGGCGTAGCATCGCCGGTGCGGATTCTCGGTTGCCGCGTCGACGACGTCGACCTCGCGGAGGCTACGGCGCGCCTCGTCGAGTACGCGCGCGACGAGCGTCCCCATCGCGTCGTGACGATCGGGACCGAGATGATCGTCCACGCGCAGCGCGACGCGAAGTATCGCGCCGTTCTCAACTCCGCGGATCTCGCCGTGCCCGATACCGTCGGCGTGGTCTACGCGTCGCGCCTCTATGGCGCGCCGTTGCGAGGACGCGTCGCGGGCATCGAGCTCCTTGAGAGCCTCTGCGCGCGTGCGGCGCGCGAGGGACTTTCCGTCTATCTCCTGGGCGCCGCCCCGGGCGTCGCCGAGGCGGCAGGCGAGACGCTCGCCGCGCGCTATCCGGGATTGCGCATCGTGGGAGCGCGGGACGGCTATTTTTCCGACGCCGATGCGCCCGAAGTCGCGAAGACCATCCGCGCAAGCGGGGCGCGCATCGTCTATGCGGCCTTAGGCTTCCCCAAGCAGGAGTACTTCTTGGCTACATGGCTTGGGACCACCGGCGCAGGCGTGGGTATAGGGGTTGGCGGAAGTTTCGACGTGCTGGCAGGCCGGTTGTCGCGTGCGCCCGCGATCTTCCGTCGTTTGGGTCTGGAGTGGCTCTACCGGCTCATGCGCGAGCCGCGCCGCTGGCGGCGGCAGCTCGCGTTGCCGATGTTCGTCTGGCTGGTCATCTTGGACCGCCTCACCGCTGGAAAAGGGAGTCGCTCTTCGTGAAGGCCATGGTACTCGCCGGCGGCAAGTCCACCCGCCTCTATCCGCTCACGCTCACGACGCCCAAGCCTCTCGTGCCGATCGCGGGCGAAGCCAACGTGGCGCACGTGTTGCGCTATCTGCGCTCCTATGGCTTCACTGAGGTGGCGATCAACGTCCATTATCACGCCGACCAAGTGCTGGCGTACTTTGGGGACGGGTCGGCGTACGGCGTGAAGTTGACCTACTTACACGAGAAGGAGCTGCTCGGGAGCGCCGGCGCCGTGGAGCAGATGCGCGACTTCTTCGGCAAGGAGACGTTCGTCGTGATCGGCTGCGACGAGCTGACGGACGTGCGTCTCGACGCGCTGCTGGCGTTTCATCGCCGGCGCGGGGCGCTGGCCACGATCGCGCTCGTGCATGCGGACGACGTCACGCAATACGGCGTCGTCTGCGTCGATGAGGATGGCCGCATCCGCGAATTCCAGGAGAAGCCCGCCAAGGGCGAAGAGCACAGCCATCTCGTCAACACCGGCATCTACGTTTTCGAGCCGGGGGTCTTCAGGCACATTCCCCCGGGCGTCTTCATCGACTTCGGCAAGGACGTCTTCCCCGCTCTGCTGCGCGCCAGGGAACCGTTCTACGGATACCGCAGCGACGACTACTGGTGCGACATCGGCACGCCGGGAGAGTACCGCCGCGCTACGCGCGATGCCCTCTCCGGCACGATCAGATTGAACGGCCGGCGCGCGCTGGGCATCGATCCAACCTCATCGATCGACCCGTCGGCCCGCATCGAGGGCGACGTCATGATCGGCCCGCGCACGCGCGTCGGACCGGGCGCGCACATCATCGGTCCAACGGTGATCGGCGAGGATTGCGAGATCGGCGCGGGCGCGCGGCTGCGTTCTTGCATCCTTTGGAACCGCGTGCACGTGGGTGAGGGCGCCTGCCTGGACGACGTGATCGTCGGCCATGAGAGCCGGATCGAGCCTGGAGCTGAGCTCTCCGCAGAGGTGCTCGCGGCCGCCACATGACGCCGCTCGCCGTCGCGCTGGTGCTCGCCGCGGCGTTCCTCCACGCATTCTGGAATCTTCACGCCAAACGGGCAGGCGGCAGCATCGCGTTCATCTGGCTGATGCTGTGCGGCTCCGTGCTGCTCTACGTTCCGGTCGCGATCGTCACGTGGGCGCTCATTCACCCGCGCTTCGTTCCCATCGATTGGCTCTTCATCTGCGGGACCGCGGTCTTGCACGTCGTGTACTTCTTGCTGCTGCAAGGCGGTTATCGTATCGGCGATCTCTCCGTCGTGTATCCGCTTTCGCGCGGAACGGGACCGCTCCTAACGGCGCTCGTGGCAACGGCGTTCTTGGGCGAACGCCCGGCCGTGCTCGGATGGCTGGGTATCGTTCTCGTGCTCAGCGGCATCATCGTCTTCGCGGGAGATTCTCGCCGCTTGGCCGGAGCGCACGGCACGAGCGTCGCCTATGCCGTGGCGACGGGCGCGCTCATCGCCGCCTACACGCTGTGGGACAGGCATGCCGTGAACACACTTGCCCTCTCGCCGATCGTCTACGATTTCCTCGGCAACACGGGTAGAGCGCTGTTGCTGGCGCCGTTGGCGATGGCGCGCCGGGGCGAGATCGTCTTCGAGTATCGCGAGCATCTGCGCGAGATCGTCATCGTCGCGGCGCTGAGCCCGCTGGCCTACCTCATGGTGCTCTTCGCGATGCGCATCGCGCCCGTGAGCTATGTCGCACCGGCGCGGGAGGTCTCCATCGTGATCGGCGCGCTTCTCGGCGTGCGCATGCTGGCCGAGCCGGACAGCCGGCGGCGGATCGTCGCGGCGGTGGCGATCGTCGGCGGCATCGTGGCCATCGCGGTCGCTTGAGCGACCGACCTTCCCGCCGCTCGGTTTGAAGGCCGCACTGCCGTGGTAGACCAAGCGGGGGCGAACGATGCATCAGGGTCTGCGCATCTACAACCTGTTTCCGACGCTGGTGGGGCCGATCGCTGAGTGGGGGAGGCACCTCGAGCGCGTCGTCCGCATGGGTTTCACGTGGATGTACGTGAATCCGTTTCACGAGCCCGGCTTCTCCGGCAGTCTCTATGCCGTCAAAGACTACTATCGAGTCAATCCCGTCCTCGTCGGAGGCGATCGGCGTGACGCGGACGAGTTGCTCGCCGGCTTCGCGAGCGATGCGCGTCGCCACCGTCTCGGCGTGATGATGGATCTCGTCGCCAACCATACGTCGAAAGACGCCGATCTCGCCATCCGTCATCCCGAGTGGTATCGTCACGAGGACGACGGCAGCCTGCGCTCGCCGCGAGCGGTGGATCCCGACGATCAGAGCAAGGTCACGGTGTGGGGCGATCTCGCGGAGCTGGACTACGCGGAGCGACCCGAGCGAGAAGAATTGGTGGCCTACGTCTGCGGGGTCGTGCGACACTACGTCGCGCTCGGCTTTCGCGGCTTCCGCTGCGATGCCGCCTATCAGATACCCGGTGAGGTGTGGCAAGAGGTCATTGCCTCCGCGCGGGCGCTCGAGCCGGAGACGCTTTTCGTGGCCGAAACCTTGGGCTGCCGGCCCGACCAAGTGGAGCAATTGGCCGTCGCAGGCTTCGATTATCTCTTCAACAGTTCCAAGTGGTGGGATTTTCGCGCCGAGTGGCTCTTAGAACAATACGAAGCGTTTCGCCGCATCGCTCCCTCGATCTCGTTCCCGGAGAGTCACGACACAGAGCGCCTTGTCGTCGATCTGGAAGCGGCCGGCATCACCGACCCTCGCGACGTCGAACGGGCGTATCGGCAACGCTACCTCTTTGCGGCGTTCTTCTCGAGCGGCGTGCTGATGCCGATCGGCTTCGAGTACGGCTTCCGCCGCAAGCTCGACGTCGTCCATACGCGGCCCGACGCGTGGGAAGAGCCGCGGTTCGATCTGAGCGGATTCATCGGAGAGGTCAACGCTCTCAAGGCGCGCATGCCGGCTCTCCAGCAGGAAGCGCCGCAACGGCGCCTCTCGGTCGACGGCGCGGTCGCGCTGCTTCGCGAAGGAGAAGGCGGCGCGTCTTCCGTGCTGGGCCTCATCAATCCGGATCCGTACGACGAGATCCGAATGGACGACGCCGCGCTCGCTCCGTTCGTTCGCGGCGACGCGGTCGAGCTGTGCGACACGGATGCCGCGCCGGCCACGGCGCCACTCGGCCCGTTGTCGATGCGCCTCTTCGGCGTCACTCGTGCCGCAGCGCCTCGATCGGATTGAGCATCGAAGCGCGCCGCGCCGGATAGAACCCGAAGATGACGCCGATCAACGCGGAGAAGCCGAACGAGAGCGCCACGGAGAACGACGAGACGATCACCTGCCATCCCGCGAGATGCGACGTCAGCAACGATGCGCCGACGCCCAGCATGATGCCGAGGATTCCGCCGGCGCAGGCCAGCGCCACGGCCTCCACCAGGAACTGCAATAAAATGTGGCGCTCCTTCGCGCCGATCGCCATGCGGATGCCGATCTCCCGCGTGCGTTCGGTCACGGAAACCAACATGATGTTCATGATGCCGATGCCGCCGACGACGAGCGAGACGGCCGCCACCGCCGCCAGCAGGATCGATTGGATCTGCGAGGTCGCGTTCGCCGCTTGCATGACGTTGGCGATGTTGCGCACCTGAAAATCGTCCTGAGCGCTGGCCGTCAGGTGGTGACGCAGACGAAGCAGCGCCTCCGTCGAGGAGATCACGCTGTCCACGGCGTCGGGGCTCTGCGCCGAGACGGCGATAGAGGCGAGCCAATTCTGCCCCGTGAGCCGGAGCTGCATCGAAGAGATGGGGACGATCACCTGATCGTCCTGATCGCGGCCGAAGCCGGACTGCCCCTTGGATGCGAGCACGCCGACGACTTGGAACGGCACGTTCTTGACGACGATGAGGCTGCCAATGGCGTCGCCGTTCGGGAAGAGGCTCTGCGCCACCGTCTGCCCGAGCACGGCCACCTTACCGGCATTTCGCACGTCTTGGTAGCTGAAGAAGCGCCCTTGCGCGAGGGTCCAGTTTTGGACGCGAATCCACGCCGGCGTCGTGCCCACGATCTCCGTCGACCAGTTCCGGTTTCCGGCCACGACTTGCGCCGAGGTATTTCCCTGCGGTGCGACGGCCCCCACTTCAGGGACTTCGCGCGCGATCGCCGTCGCGTCGTCGAGCTTGAGCGACTGACGGGCACCCAAGCCCAGGCTCACGCCGTTGCTCACGGCGTTGCCCGGCACGACGATGATGAGGTTGCTCCCGAGGTTCGCCAGCTGAGCGGCCACGGCGGCACGCGCGCCCGTTCCGATCGCCATCGACGTGATGACGGCGGCGACGCCGATGATGACGCCCAGCATGGTGAGCAGCGAGCGCAGCGCGTTTTGGCGCAAGGCGTCCCACGCTACGGAAACCAAGACCAAGAAGCTCATCGGGCACCGGCCTCCGTGCGCTGCGGCTCCTCGTTCCGTCGATCGTCGGCGACAAACCCGTCGCGGAAGCGGATGATGCGCTCAGCCCAGGCTGCGACGTCCTGCTCATGCGTCACGAGCACGATCGTTATGCCACGCTCCACATTGAGCGTGCGGAAGATCTCCATGATCTCGTAGCTGCTGCGCGTGTCGAGGTTTCCCGTCGGCTCGTCGGCGAGGATGAGCGCAGGCTCCCCCACGAGCGCCCGTGCGATCGCGACACGCTGCTGCTGGCCGCCCGACATCTCCGTCGGACGATGGTGGAGACGATCGCCGAGACCCACCGATTCCAACGCGGCCTCGGCCCTCCGGCGCCGCTCGTGGCGAGGAACGCCCGCGTAGAGCATCGGCAGCTCGACGTTTTCGAGCGCCGTCGTCTTCGTCAGCAAGTTGAAGCCTTGGAAGACGAAGCCGATGTAGCGGTTGCGGATCTCCGCCAGCTCGTCGCGGGAGAGCCGCGCGACATCTCGTCCCTCCAAGACGTACGAGCCTGACGTGGGCCGATCGAGACAGCCCAGGACGTTCATGAACGTCGACTTCCCAGAGCCCGAGTGTCCCATGACGGCGACGAACTCGCCGCGTTCGACGTCCACGCTGACCCCTCGCAGCGCGGCGACCTCGACGGATCCGAGACGGTAGATCTTCACCAGATCGCGCGTGACGATGACGGGTTTATCGGCCGCCACGAGGACCTCCGCCGAAGGGTGAGGTGCTGCGCACCTGCTGTTGCTGCAGCGCCGCGACGACGACGGCATCGCCTTCGCGCAGGCCGCCGGAGGCGATCTCCACGTTGCTGTCGTCGGAGAGGCCGATGACCACGGGAACCTCCACCGGCCGGCCGTTGCGTAGCACCGTGAGGGTCACGTGCGACCCGGGCGCACCGGCGATCGCACCGCGTCCGCCGCCATGCGCCGACGAATCGCCGGAAGCCGGCGCGGGACGGTAGAGCAGCGCGGATGTTGGAACGACGAGCACGTGATCGTGTTTGGCGACGTTGATGGTGACGTTGGCCGTCATGCCCGGCAACAGACGAGCCGAGTCGTCATGCACGGTTACCACGGCGTCGTAGGTGACGACGTTGTTCGTGGTCGTCGGGTTGACGCGCACCTGCTTCACCGTACCTTGGAAGTCGATGTTGGGATACGCGGGAACGGTGATGATAGCCGAGTCTCCGACGCGCAAATTGCCGACGTCGGCCTCATCGACTGAGACGTCGATTTGCATGTCCTTGAGATTGGAGGCGATCACGAAGAGCGTGGGTGTCTGGAACGAGGCGGCGACGGTCTGCCCGACGCTGACGGCGCGCGAGACGACGATACCGTCGATGGGGCTCCGAATCACCGTCCGCGACAGGTTGTACGCGGCCTGCTGAACTTGGCCCCCGGCGGCCTGAACTTGCGCGCGAGCGGCGGCAGCTTGGTAGCCCGCCGCCACGCGTTGCTCTTCCACGCTGCGGACTTGCGAGGCCGCGGCGGCCGCCTGTGCCTCGGCGGCCGCATACGATGCCTGCGCGGCCCGAAGCGCGGCGGCGTCGTTCGCCACGGCCGTGGTGTCGGCGTCGACTTGACTTTGCGCGATGTAGCCCCGCGCCAGCAGCTCTCCGTCGCGTCGCACCGTCGCACGGTCGAGCTGGAGCTGCGCTTGGGCCTTCGCGATGTTCGCTTGCGCCGCCTGAGCGCTCGCGCGTTGCTGTTGCTCGGTGGCGACCGCCGCGGCGATGTTCGCCTCCCACTGCCTTGCCGTGCTGGCTTGGGCGGCCGCTTGAGCTCGATCGGCGGTGAGCGTCGCTTGGGCCTGTTGGTCGGCGGCCGCGAACGGCGTGGGATCGAGCTCGGCGAGAACTTGTCCCGCCTTGACGGTGGAGTTGTAGTCGACGTCCAGCTTCGTGATCGTTCCTGAGACTTCGGTGCCGACGTTGACTTCATTGACAGGATTGATCGTGCCAGTCTCGTTGACCGTCGAAACGATGTCGCCGTAGGTGGCGGGGATCGTGACATAGTGCGGTTGGGCCGCCCGGCTCTTGGCGTGCAGCACGAACGTCGCGATGAAGGCGAGGATCACCAGAGCCGCGGTCATGGGAAGCATGCGTTTCACGATCTCCATTGTCGACTCCAAGCCTGGGAATAGTCGGGGAACCGGCGTGATCGGGCCATCGCCTCACGGAAAATTCATGAACGAGGGATCTTGCGATGATGTGCGCCGCGCGCAGAACGACGGTCATCAGCATGTGCAACTTGTTGAACTGGCTCTTTCCGGCGCGTTGTGGAGGCTGCGGCAAGCGCGGCGACGGGTTCTGCCTCGCGTGCCGATCCGCGTGCTCGGTCGAGCATTTCTTCGTCGGAAGGGAGAACGCGCTGGCCGTGACGGCTTTGGGACGTTACGAGGGAGCCCTTCGCCGCGCTGTGCTGGCGATGAAGCGGGGGCGGCGAGACGTCGCCGAGGCCCTAGGGCGGTCGCTGGCCATCGCGATCGAGCGCGATCGCGACGAGGTGATCGTCGCCGCTCCGACCTCGCCCAAGCGTCGCGCGGCGCGCGGCTTCGATCAAGCGGAAGCCCTTGCGAGCGTCGTTCGCGTCGAGCCCCGCGCGGCGCGTCTTCGGCTCGACGGCGCGAGTCAGCGCGGCGCGGGACGCGAGGAGCGCCTGGCGCGCCGGGTGCGCTTCGGCGGAGGCGACGTCGCCGGGAGGCGCGTGCTCGTCATCGACGACGTTTGCTCCACGGGCGGTACCCTGTTGGCCTGCGCGCGGGCGCTCCGTGAAGCCGGTGCCGTCTCCATTCGAGCGGGCGTCGCGGCGAGAGCGGAGCGTTCGTCGTGGTGAGCGAAGCCAGCGGGGAGATGCTCTCCGACGAAGATCTATCATTCGTGCGCCGCGCCGTCGCGCTGGGGCGCTTGGGTCTCGGCGACGTCTCGCCCAACCCGCCTGTGGGCGCCGTCATCGTGCGCGACGGGGAGGTCGTCGGCGAGGGTTGGCACCGCGGCGCGGGCCTTCCACACGCAGAAGTGGAGGCGCTGCGCGCGGCGGGAGATCGGGCGCGCGGCGCCACGGCGTACGTGTCGTTGGAACCATGCAACCACGTGGGACGTACGGGGCCGTGCGCGCTCGCTCTCGCGGAGGCTGGGGTACGCCGCGTCGTCTACGGCACGCGGGATCCCAATGAGAAGGCAGCGGGCGGCGCTGAGACGCTGCGGCGTCGCGGCATCGAGGCGATCGACGCGCAGCTCGAGGAAGCGCACCGCCTCATCGAAGCCTTCGTCGTCGCCGTCATGACCGATCGTCCGTACGTCGCGTTGAAGATGGCCGCCGCCGTGACCGGCGCCATCGCTGCACGAGGTGGGGAGCAGCGTTGGCTCACGGGAGGGGAGGCGCGCGCCCTCGTGCGCGAGCTGCGCATCGAGCACGATGCCGTGATGGTAGGCGCAGGGACCATACGCGTCGACGATCCCCAATTGACGGTGCGGCCACCGCATCCGCGGCGCGTTCCCTATCGTCGCGTAGTCGTCTGCGAACGCGCGCCCATACCGACGGATCGTCGCATCCTCGTGCGTGAAGAAGGGAGCGAGACGATCGTCGTGGCGCCGCGATCGCGCGCATCGGCGTTCGCCGAGCTCGAAGCGCTGGCGACCGTGGCCTACGCCGCCGACGACGGTGGAGAGCTCGATCTCCATGCCGCGCTTCGCGAGCTCAAGTCGCTGGGGATCTACAGCGTGCTCTGCGAAGGGGGGCCGACTCTGGCGGCGGGCTTGCTGGCGCGCGGACTGGTGGACCGGCTCCACTGGTTGATCGCGCCGGCCGTCATCGCCGGACCTGAGGCTGTGCCGTCGATCGCCGGCTCGCAGGCGCTCGATCTCATCGGGTGGCATTTCGACGAGGTGCAACGTCTCGGCGATGACGTCTATCTCACGGGAACGCTCTCGAATCGAACCGATGATCGAAGGAAAGGCCCATGTTTACGGGATTGATCGCTCATAAAGGCCACGTCCGCGACGCCCGGCCGGAGGCGGGCGGCGTGCGACTGTGGATCTCCGCGCCGACATTGCGCGCGGAGGGCATCGAGGCGAAGGACTCCATCGCCGTGAACGGCGTCTGTCTGACGGCAACCGCGATCGACGACGAAGGGTTCGAAGCCGACGTGGTGCCTGAGACGCTGATGCGGTCGAATCTCAGCGAGCTCTCGCCGGGCGACGCCGTCAACGTCGAAGGATCGCTGCGTCTGGGTGATCGCGTCGGCGGTCACTTCGTCTACGGCCACGTCGATGCGTGCACGGAGATCATCGCCAAGCGATCGGAGGGACAGGGCTGGCGTCTGCGCGTTGCACGCCCGGAGCACTTGGCGTCCATGCTGGTGGAGAAGGCCTTCGTGGCGCTCGACGGCGTGAGCCTCACCATTGCCGCAGCCGATGCCGATTCGTTCGAGGTGGCGCTCATCCCGGAAACGGCCAAGCGAACGACCTTCGGCGTGAAGGGGGTCGGCGGGCGAGTCAACCTCGAGGTCGATCCGGTCGCGCGCTATGCGGCCGCTGCCGTGGCGGCTCTGATGGAGAGCCGCGCATGAATTTCGCATCCGCCGTTCGGATCGTCGTCATCGCCTTCGGTGCGGTCGGCTTCGTGACGGCCCTTTTCTTCTACGAGCGGCTTCGCGAAGCCAATGCCCGCGTTGCGCCGCAGCGGTTCCTCGTGATGCTGTTCGTGGGGATCATGATTTACGGCGCTTCGGCGTTCGCTCCAATTCCGTGGTCGTTCGTCTGCGAGATCGTGGGCTTTGCGCTGATGCTGCCCTGGCTCTTCGTCACTTTGCGGAGACGAGCGTGAACGCTCCATACTTCACCGTGAGCGATCGCGTCCGCTGGAGCGAGGTGGACGGGGCGGGGATCATCTACTTCGGTGCCTACGTCAGATTCATCGAGCTAGCGGAGATGGAGCTGATGCGCGCCGTCGGTCTCCCGTACAGCGATGTCTTCGAGCGCTTCGACATCTGGCTGCCGCGGGTGCACCTCGAGTTCGACTTCTTCGCGCCGGCGCGACTCGACGAGCTGCTGGAAGTGCGCACGAGAATCGCGCGCATCGGAAACTCGAGCATCACGTTCCGCTTGGAGATGTGGAATCAGACGGCGGCCAAGTACTGCGCTCAGGCTACGATGGTGGTGGCCTGCGTCAACCGCAGAACGCTCGCGTCGCGACCGCTGCCGGACGACATCGTCGCGGCCCTCGAGCCGTACCGTGCACAGGAAGTCGAGCGCTAGAGGATCAGCCCTTGCGGCAGGCGGCGCAGAGGCCCTTGAGCAGCAGCGAGGACGTGTCGACTTCGACGCCGTGCTCGGCGGCGAAAGGCTGCCACAGCTCTTCGGGCACCTCGATGGCGACGTCGATCAACGCGCCGCAACGCTCGCAGGCGAAATGCCCGTGCTGGGACACCTCGCGATCATAGATGGTGGACTTGCCGTCGATGGACGGAAACGAGCCGATCAGCCCCAGGTCGGCCAGGCGTTGGAGCGCCCGGTAGACCGTCGTGTACCCGATCTTCGGGTTGAGCGAGCGCGCCAGCGCGTAGACGTCCGCGACCGTGAGGTGCTGTTCGTTCGTGCGGACGACGTCCAGGACCAGCTGGTGGTTACGCGGCAGACGGGGCGCCGAAGTGGAAATCATATTCATCAGAACCGTATCACGATGGAGGTGGGGTGTCAATGCGTGGCCGCGCGTTATCCTTGACAGTTGTTAAGCTGCGGCGGTAGGATGCAGGCGTGGAAACCGAGTTCGCTCGCTCTCTTCGCGAAGCGATGGAGGCCGCCGGGGTGACGGCCGCCGCCCTCGCGCAGAAGACCGGCCTGACCGAGGCGGCGATCTCTTACTATTTATCCGGCAGACGTCGACCCTCGTATCCCTCGCTCCGCAAGCTGGCGAGCGTTCTGCCGTCCATAGCCAGATCATCGCTCGGAAACGAAGGGAGCACCATGCATACCATCGAGGAGGCTATCGCCGATATCCGCGCCGGTAAGATGGTGATCGTGCTCGATGACGAGGACCGTGAGAACGAAGGCGATCTCGTCATGGCCGCCCAGATGGTGACTCCCGAGGCGATCAACTTCATGCGCAAGGAGGCCGGCGGGCTGATCTGCGTGCCGATCATCGGCAAGCGGCTGGACGAGCTCCATATCCCGGCGATGGTGCATGACAACACCTCGCTCCACGAAACGGCGTTTACCGTCTCCATCGAAGCGCGGGGGCGTACGACGACCGGAATCTCGGCGCACGATCGCGCCGCGACCATTCAGGCGCTCCTCGATCCCCACGCCAAGCCCTCGGATTTCCTGCGCCCCGGCCACACCTTTCCGCTGCGCGCGCGCGACGGCGGCGTGCTGGTGCGCGCGGCGCACACGGAAGCGGCCGTCGATCTCGCACGGTTGGCGGGCTTCTACCCGGCGGGCGTGATCTGCGAGATCATGAACGAGGACGGGACGATGGCCCGTCTGCCCCAGCTCGAGCTCTTTGCCGAAAAGCACGGGCTCAAGATCATCACCGTGAAAGATCTCATCGCGTACCGTATGCGCAACGAGAAGCTGGTGCATCGGATCGCGGAGTTCGATCTTCCCACGACCTTCGGCCGCTTCCGCGGCGTCGCGTACGAGACGGTGATCGACGAAGTATGCCACGTGGCGATGGTGATGGGCGACATCGCCGATGGTAAGAACGTGTTGGTGCGCGTTCACTCCGAGTGTCTGACGGGCGATGCGCTGCATTCCCTGCGCTGCGACTGCGCCGTCAATCGCGACGCGGCGCTGGCCATGATCGCCGAAGAGGGGCGGGGCGTTCTGCTGTACCTTCATCAAGAAGGGCGCGGCATCGGCTTGGCCAACAAGCTGCGCGCCTACGCGCTGCAAGATCAAGGAATGGATACCGTCGAAGCCAATCGCGCCCTGGGCTTCCCCGACGACAAGCGCGACTACGGCCTCGGTTCGCAGATGTTGGTCGATCTCGGCATCAAGACGATGCGAATCATCTCCAACAACCCGCGCAAGATCCACGGACTCGGCGGCTTCGGTTTGGAGATCGTCGAACGCGTGCCGTTGAAAACGGAGCCCACGGCGTTCAACGCGCGGTACCTGGAGACCAAGCGGGAGAAACTCGGCCATCTGCTCGACGAGTACAACCAGCCCGCCCACGCGACGGGAACGCGATGAGACGAGAACGAGTCGATCATCACCTGCAAGGCGTCGGCCGCGGGAAGCGCATCGCCATCGTCTCGGCGCGCTTCTACGGCGACCTCGCCGAGCAGTTGGAAGACGGCGCTCGTCGCGCGTTGCTGGCGGCCGGGGTGGCGCGCGAGGACGTCCATGGCTTCGCCGTTCCGGGATGCTTTGAGCTTCCCCTGGCCGCGTTGAAGATCGCCGGGCGAGGCTACGACGCCATCGTTGCCCTCGGCGTGGTGATCCGCGGCGACACCCCGCATTTCGAGTTCGTGGCGGGAGAATGCGCGCGGGGGATCATGGACGTCCAGCTGAAGACGGGCGTGCCGATCGGCTTTGGAGTCCTGACCACGGAAACGCGCGCCCAGGCCGAAGAGCGCGCGGACCCCGAACGAGGTGACAAGGGGTTCGAGGCTGCGGCCGCGGCACTTTCGGTGCTCGCGCTGCATGCGTGAGGGCCCCGTGTTCAACATTTGTCGATAGCTCGCCCCAAGAGTACGGAGTAAGATGACCTCTATGCGTCCTCGTCGATATGTCATCGTCGGCAACGGCTTCGCCGGAACGACGGCAGCCCAAACTCTTCGTACCATCGATCCCAACGCGCAGATTGCGCTGCTCGGGAACGAGCCGCACACGCTCTATAACCGCATCTCGCTGCCGCCGTTCCTGCGCCGCCAGCTTCCGTTGCAAAAGGTCTTCATCCGCGATCGCGCGTGGCACGACGAGCACAAGATCGACCTCCACCTCGAGACGCTGGTGACGCGCGTCGATCCGGACGAGAAGGTCGTTTACACGGAGAGCGGCGCCGCCCACCCGTACGATGCCTTGTTGGTCGCGACGGGCGGACGCCCCAACCCGATCACCTGCCCGGGCGCCGGGGGGGCGACGAACATCCACAACTTCCAGTTCCTGGAAGAAGCCGTTGCCATCGACAAGGAGCTCGAGACGGCCAAGGTCGGCGTCGTGGTCGGAGGGTCTTTCATCGGCTACGAGCTCGCCGAGGCGTTCGTAGCGCGTGGCGTCGAGACGCACTGGGTGATCCGAGGCGACCGCTTTCTCAACGGCCAGCTCGACGACGTGGCGGCGAAGCTCGTCGACCACGCGGCGCGCGAAGTCGGCGTGAACGTGCACTACAACGAGACGGTCACCTCGATGGAGCGCTCGGGGGATCGCGTCGTGGCCGTTCAGTTGAAGAGCGGCAAGCGCATCGCGTGCGACCTGGTGGGCGTGGGTCTCGGCCTCACGATATCCATGGAGCTGCTGGAAGGCTCGGGGGTGAAGACCAACGTCGGCGTCGTCACTGACGAATACTTGCGCACGAACGTGCCCGGCATCTTTGCCGCCGGTGACGCCGCCGAATTCTTCGATCCCGTCAGCGGCCTCCATAACCGGGTCGGCACGTGGAACAACGCCGGCGCGCAAGGAAAGGTCGTCGCCCATTCGATGGCCGGCGAGCTCACGCCGTTCCATGACCCCGCCGAGTACTCGAGCCTCCTCTTCGCCGGTCAGATGATCGTGCAGTTCGGCGTCTCGCCGCGCCAGCAACCGGAGGTGGAGACGGTGTGCGAGTACGACCTCGACGCACGCACCTACCGAGCGCTGCACTTCCACAACGGCCGCCTCGTGGGCGGCGTGCTGCTTGGCAAGAAGAACCGCGGAGGCCTCAAGAAGTACCTTGAGCTCATGAAGGCCGGCGGTCATCTCGACGGCCAGGACCGTCGAGGCATGCTGGCCTGGCGGGCGTAAGACTGCGCGGTCCGGCCGACTCTTCGAAAAGTCTGCCTCCCCGCGGAAAGGAACGGAAGGAGCAGGCTGGCGACGCGCCCTATACTCCGGCGGTAGTCGAGATTTCGTCTCGACGCTTTACTCTTTTCCTTCTCGGACCGGGTGCGCCGAGAAGCTCGCGGAGCCGGAGATGCAAGACAAGACGCTCACTTGTAAGGACTGCGGCAAGCCGTTCATTTTCACCGTCCGGGACCAGCAGTTCTATGCCCAAAAGGGATTCGAACACGAGCCTCAGCGTTGCCGCGACTGCCGCGCCGCGCGCAAGAACGCGCGGGCCAGCGGCGCTGCCGAAGGCACGCGAGAGCTCTTCGACGTCGTCTGTGCGCAGTGCGGGGTCCAGACGCAGGTGCCGTTCCGGCCGCGCGACACGCGCCCGGTGTATTGCCGTGAGTGCTTCCAATCGCACGGGAGCCAGCTGACCCGCGCGTAGAAGTTCCGCCAAGTGAATCCCGTCTCGTGGGCCGGCGAGGCCGTGGCCTACATCGATCAACGCGCTTTGCCGGCGGGCGTCGTGGAGCGGCGCGCGACGACCATCGACGAAGTCGTCGAGGCGATCGCGACGTTGGCCGTTCGGGGCGCGCCGCTGATCGGCGTCTTCGGCGCATACGGCGTGGCGTTGGCGGCGTTGCGCGGCGCGCGAGGCGAGGCCTTGCGAACGGAGGCGATGCGCATTCGCGCGGCGCGCCCAACGGCCATCAACTTGATGTGGGCTGTCGATCGCATGCTCGCCAAGGCGGAGCGAGGCGCCGACGCCGCGGCGTTGCTCGCGGAGGCCCAGGCGATCCATCGCGAGACACGCGAAACCGACGAACGTATGTCGCGCTTCGGCGCCGAGCTCTTGCCGAAGGAAGGCGCCGTCTTGACGCACTGCAACACGGGAGCGCTGGCGACGGGCGGCATGGGCACGGCGCTCGGCGCGATCGTTGCCGCGCATCGGTTGGGAAAACGGCTGCAGGTGTACGTCGACGAGACCCGGCCCCTGCTGCAGGGCGCGCGCTTGACCACCATCGAGCTGCGCAACGCCGGCGTGCCGGCGACGCTGATCGTCGACGGCGCCGCGGCGGCGACGATGCGCGACAAACGGGTGCAAGCCGTGCTGGTGGGCGCTGATCGCATCGCGCGCAACGGTGACGTGGCGAACAAGGTCGGCACGTATGGGCTGGCGGTCGCAGCGGCTCACCACGGCATCCCGTTCTATGTGCTGGCGCCGCGCTCGACGTTCGATTTCACGCTCGGCCATGGGGGCGAGATCCCGATCGAGGAGCGCGGCAGCGACGAAGTGCGGGCGTTCGGCGGCCAAGCGACGGCGCCGGAGGATGTCGATGCCTACAATCCGGCCTTCGACGTGACGCCGGGCCACCTCGTCACGGCGATCGTGACGGAGTACGGTGTGCTGCGACCTCCATATCTCGAATCGATCGCGACGTTGGAGATGCGGCCGAATCTTGGAGCGCTCGCGCATTGAGGTACTTTGATTTCGTCGACAAGGAGCCTAAGATTCCGGCGCTGGTCGTGATCGGTGGCGATGAGCCTATCTTGGCCGATGCCGCGGTCGATCGCGTCGTCGCGCGGCTGCTGCCCCCCGAGGTCCAGCAGATGAATGTGGAGCGGCTGATCGCCACGGAGGTGGACGATTTCGAGCGGATCCGCGAATCGCTGGCGGCGATGCCGTTCTTGGCCGAGACGCGCGTCGCCGTCGTGCGGGAGTGCCATCAGTTGAAGGCCGAGAGCCGGCGCGCGCTATGGAGCGTCGCCGCGGAAGCCCCGGCGGGCTCGACGCTCGTCCTGGTCGACCTCGACATCTCGACGGGGCGAGGCGGCAAGCGGCCCGAGCCGTTCGCGAAACTCGCGGGGCGCTCGGCGCTGGTGATCGATACGACCACCCGCGGCGAGGATCGTGAGCGGTTCGCGCGGGAGACGCTGACGGCGCTCGGCGCGACCTTCGACGCGGCGGCGATCCGCGCGCTGGCGGAGTTGAGCGACCTCGCCGAAGTCCGCAACGACGCCGAGAAGCTGGCTCTGTTGGGACGCAAAGTCACCGTCAAGGACGTCGCCGCAGAGACGCTGACGCCAACGGAGGCCAAGAGCTGGACCTTCGCCGACACCCTGTTGGAAGGCAACACGAGACAGGCGCTGGCCATGGCGTACGAGCTTTTGCAAGAGGACCCCAAAGCCGGCACGGCACTCTGCTCGGCGCTGGCGACGGCCTACCTCTCCACGTGGACGATCGCGCGGGGCGAGCGCTTGACGGGCCGGATGGCCTGGAAGCAACGGGCGCTGGCTCCGATCGCCCGCAAGCTGGGGCCAGAGCGCGCGAGAGTAGGCCACGATCATGCCGTGCGCGCCTTCGAGGCCTTGGTGACGGGTCGCTACGACGACCCGCGACAGCTCATCACCGTGCTGGTGGCGACGCTGCCGAAAGCCGGTTGATCGGCGACGGAGGGCTGTCTCCCGAAGGCTGAGAAAGACGGGGACGCCCCATGGACGACACGACGTACGCCTCCCCATTCTCCTGGCGCTACGGGCGCAGCGAGCTGAGGTCACTCTTCTCCGAGCGCGAGCGGCGCCGTCTCTGGCGTCGCGTGTGGGTCGCCTTGGCCGAAGCCCAGCGTGATGCCGGCCTCGTCAACGAGACGGAGCTGGAGGATCTCCGCGCCCATGCCGACGAGATCGACCTCGAGGCGGCGCTGGCGATCGAGAGGGAGATCGGCCACGATCTGATGGCCGAGATCCGCGTCTTCGCCTCGCAGGCGAAGATCGGCGGCGGCAAGCTCCACTTGGGCGCGACCTCGATGGACATCGAGGATAACGTCGAGACCTACCGCATGCGCGTGGCCATCGCGATGCTGGGCGAGCGGCTCCACGAGCTGCTGCGTGCCTTTGCCGAGCAGATCCGCCGCCACGCGCGGACCGTGTGCATGGCGTTCACGCACCTGCAGCCGGCCGAGCCCACCACGATCGGTTACCGGCTCTCTGTGTACGCACAAGATCTCCTGATCGACGACGAGGGGCTGCGCAACCTTTACGAGCGATTGACGGCGAAAGGGATGCGCGGCGCCGTCGGCACGTCGGCATCTTACGCGGCATTGCTCGCCGGCACGGGTCACACCCCGGAGGAGCAAGAGCGGAAGATCCTTTCGGCGTTCGACCTGCGCTCGAGGGACGTGGCGACGCAGACCTACCCGCGCAAACTCGATTACCTCGTGCTCTCCACGCTGGCGGGACTGGGCGCCTCGCTTTCCAAGTTCGCCGCCGACGTGCGGATCTTGAGCTCGCCGGGCTTCGGCGAGCTCTTCGAGCCATTCGGCCGCAGGCAGGTCGGCAGCTCCGCCATGCCGTTCAAGCGCAACCCCGTGATGTCGGAGCGGATTGACTCCCTCGCGCGCCTTTTGCCGGGATTCGCCGACGCGGCGTGGCAGAACGCGGCGACGAATTACTTGGAGCGTACCTTGGACGACTCGGCCAACCGGCGCACGACGCTGCCGGAGGCATTCCTCTGCGCCGACGAGATCCTTGGCCTTGCGCTGCGGATCGTCGAAGGGCTGCGCGTCGACGAACAGCGGGTGCGCGAGAACCTGCGCCGCTTCGGGCCGTTTGCCGGCTCCGAGGCGGTGATGATGGCCGCCTCGAAGGCGGGCGGCGACCGTCAGGAGCTGCACGAGGTGCTCCGCGAAGCGGCCATGGTGGCCTGGGATACGACGGCGCGCGGCGAGAGCAATCCGCTTGCGAATCTCCTGGCCGACGATCCGCGCATCACCCGTTGGCTCGATCCCGCCGAAGTGCGTCGGTACATGGATCCCAGCGCGCACATCGGCGATGCCGTGGAGCGCGCCATGCGTCTGGCCGAGCGCATCGAATCGCTGCCGCCGTTTCCCCAGCCGCAATCGAGAGAGATCTACACATGAAGAAGGGTCGCGAAGTCGCCCGTGGCAAGACCAAGGCGCTCTACGAGCATCCCGATCAACCGGGGCTCTACATCGTCACGTCCCGTGACGACATCACCGCCGGAGACGGCGCGCGCCACAGCGTCATTCCGGGCAAGGGACGCATCGCCGCAAAGACCACTGCGCGAGTCTTCCGTTTGCTGAACCTTTGCGGGCTCCCGACGCATTTCGTCAGCGGCGGTGAGGACGACGACGACAATGAGATGGTCGTCCGCGCTTGCCGGATGATCCCGTTGGAAGTGGTCGTGCGCGGCGTGGCCGCCGGCTCGTACGCGAAGCGCTTTCCCAACGTGCCGCGCGGCTCGCTGTTGTTGCCGCGGGTGATCGAGTTCTTCTTCAAGGACGATGCCAACCACGATCCGCAGATCTCGCAGGAGGAGATCGTCTCGCGCGGGATCGCCTCGGCGGAAGAAGTGGCGACGATGGCGGAGATGGCGCGTCTGACGTTCGAGATCCTCTCGCATGCCTGGCGCCGCCGCAACGTGTTGTTGGTCGATCTGAAGGTGGAGTTCGGCCGGTCCCTCGAGGACAAGCGGCTCCTGTTGGCCGACGTGATCGACAACGATGCATGGCGCCTGTGGCCGCAGGGGCGCGAAGACCTCATGCTGGACAAGCAGATGTACCGGAACATCGTCGGTGAGCCGACGCCGGAGGATCTGGCGCGCGTGAAGCAAGCCTACGAGACAGTTTGCGAGCAGGTAGGCGGCTTTCCCGTGATGCAGCCGGCGACGGTGGCCCTCGTCATGGCCTCCGAGCAGGATCGCCCGCATGCCGAGAAGATCGAGCGCGCGCTGCAAAACTTAGGCATCGGCTTCATCCATCGCGTCGCCAGCGCGCACAAGACACCGGGTTACTTACTGCAGCTGGTGCAGCAGATGGACGCCACGTTCTCGCGTTTGATCTACATCGGCGTCTGCGGTCGCACCAACTCGCTCACGGGCGCCTTGGATGCGGCGACGACGAATCCGGTGATCGCATGTCCTCCTCCGTCGGATGCGTTCGGAGGCATGGACATCCTCAGCTCGCTGAGCTCGCCCAGCGGAGTCGCGAGCGTGACGATCTTGGATCCCGAGAACGCCGCCTTGGCGGCGGCGAAGCTGTTGGCGCTGGACGACACGATCTTCTTCGGGCGCGTGCTGCTGACGCAAGCGAACTATCGCGCTCAAGTCATGAATGCCGATCTGTCGTTGAATGCACCGCCTCCGCCGCAACGGCCGGTGGTGGCGTAAGGAGCCGCTCGGTTCTCGATGCTGGCACTCAGTTCTTCCGAGCTCGATCGTATCTCCGAGCTGCTGGGCCGCGAACCGAGCTTGGTGGAGCTCTACGCGTTCGACGCCGGATGGAGCGAACATTGCTCGTATAAGTCGAGCCGCGTCCATCTGCGCCGGTTGCCGACGGATGGCGAAGCCGTGCTGCTGGGCGTCGGCGAGGACGCCGGCATCTTAGACCTCGGCGAGGTGGACGGCGTGCGCTACGGCGTGGTGGTGGCGCATGAGTCACACAACCATCCGTCGCAAGTTGTGCCGTACGAGGGCGCGGCTACGGGCATCGGGGGCATCGTGCGCGACGTGCTCTGCATGGGTGGAACGCTGATCGGCTTGCTCGATCCGCTGCGTTTCGGACGCGGCGATCTGGAGGGGCGCGCGCATCAGCGCTATGTGGCGCAAGCCGTGGTCGACGGTATCGGCGGCTATGGGAACGCGATCGGCGTGCCGAACCTCGGAGGGGACGTATACTGGGACGAGTCGTTCGACGACAACTGCTTGGTCAACGTCGTGGCCTTGGGGCTCGTACGCGCCGATGAGATCGTGCATTCGCGCGTGCCGCCCGAAGCCGACGGTTGGAATCTGGTGCTGGTCGGAAAGGCCACAGATGCCTCCGGTTTCGGCGGCGCGGCCTTCTCGTCGCTGACGCTGGACGAGGAGCAGGCGGAAGCGAACAAGGGCGCCGTCCAAGTGCCCGATCCGTTCTTGAAGAGCGTGATCATGCGCGCCACCTATCGCGCGCTGAAGTCGTTACGGGAACTGGGTGTGCGCGAACCCGGCTTCAAGGATTTGGGCGCCGGCGGCGTGCTGGGATGCTCCGCGGAGCTGGTGGCCGCGGGCGGCATGGGCGCTGAGATCGATCTCGATGCCGTGCATGTCGCCGTTCCCGATTTGCCGCCGGAGGTCATCGCGACGGGCGAGACACAGGAACGCATGCTTTGGGCCGTGCCCGACGGCGCGCCGACGGAGCTGCTGCTGCGCATCTACAACGACGAGTTCGGCTTGCCGCACGTGTCGCGCGGTGCGCGCGCTTCCGTGATTGGACGCGTGCGGCGCGAGAAGCGATATATGATGCGTCACCACGGCAAGGTCGTGGTGGACCTTCCTGTCGACGTGCTGACCGGCGGCATTCGGTACGAGCGCGAAGTAGGCGCGGCGCCGAGTCGCGAGAGCGCCGACCCCGTGCTCCGCGGCGAAGTTTCCGTTTTGCTGCCTTTGGTGCTGGCGCACCGCGACGTCTGTTCGCGAGAGCCGTTGATCCGCCATTACGATCGCGCCGTGCGCGGGACGACGGTGATTCCCGCGGGCCACGGCGATGCCGGCGTGATTGCGCCCATTCCCGGCTCTGCGCTGGGCGTGGCCGTGAGCGTCGACGGCAATCCGCGGTATGGGAAGTTGAACGCGCGCGTCGCAGCCGAGCTGGCCGTTTGCGAGGCGGCGCGCAACGTCGCCGCCGTGGGCGGCGAGCCCATCGGGTTGACGGATTGCTTGAACTTCGGGAATCCCACGAAGCCGGCGCAGATGGGCGAGTTGGTGGAGGCCATCGAAGGCCTCAGCGCCGCCGCGCGCGGGCTGGGCCTGCCGTACGTGAGCGGTAACGTGTCGCTCTACAACGAAAGCACCGCCGGCTCGAGCGTTGCGCCCTCGCCGATCGTGGCGTGCATCGGGCGCGTTGCCGATGTCTCGCGGACGGCGGGTTTCGCCTTCAAGCGCGCCGGGTCTGCGATCGTGCTGCTTGGCGCGCGCAGCGGAGCCGTCGGCGCGAGTGTGATCGCCGAGGTGTGCGGGGTTGCCGGCGGCTCATTGCCGCGGCCTGCGATGGAGGTGGTTCGAGACGAGATCGCCGTCGTGCGGGAAGGGTTCGCCGACGGAGCGATCTTCAGCGCTCACGACATCTCCGACGGCGGGCTCCTGGCGTGCGTCGCCGAGATGTGTCTTGGGCCCGACGGCCGGAACGGCATAGGCGCGCAGCTGGGGCCCGCCATGTCATGGGCCGCGGACGTGCCGGAGCTTGCGGCGTGGTTTGGCGAGGCCGGCGGCTTCGTGCTGGAAGTCGACCCCGCCGTCGCCGACGACATCGTCGCCCGCGCCCGCGCGGCCGGCATCGACGCCGTGCGCATCGGCGAGACGCTTTCGGAGCCGCGCCTGCGCGCCGGCGGCGCGGATTTCTCCCTCTCGGAGCTTGCCGCGGCCTGGCTCACCCCCCTCAAGGAGTTCTATGCCTAAACGCCTGAGTGCATATCCTTCACTTCCGCGTGAAAATCACGCACACCACAGGGCCGGTGTGCGTGATTCGCACGCCGGTGTGAAAGGAACGCACTGCGCGTGGGGGAGCACGCACGGGGGCTCGACGAAGGTCGATCCAGCATGAAGACCGCGGTGATCGTCTTCCCCGGTTCGAACTCCGAAGACGAGACGCTCCGGGCCGTTCTCGAGGCGGGCGGAGAGGGTCGGCTCGTCTGGTGGTTCGAGGGGCCCGAGGCCCTCAAGGGCTTCGATGCGTTCATCCTCGGCGGCGGCTTTGCCCATGAGGATCGCATCCGCGCAGGCGCCGTCGCCGCGCGCGATCCGATCGTCGCCGCCGTCGTCGATGCCGCGAAGCACGGGGCGCCGATCCTGGGCATCTGTAACGGTGCGCAGATCCTCCTCGAGACGGGGCTCGTGCCGGGTACGGGGCCCGTCGGCACACCGCAGGCGGCCCTTGCTCCAAACAGCGTGGGGCACTTCATCGACACGTACGCCGAGGTGGAGCTCGTCGCTCCGCCCCAGCGCTGCATCTTCACAAGGCATCTCGAGCCCAAGGTCCGCATCCCCACATGGGTGAGCCACGGTGAAGGGCGCTTCTGCTTCAGAGACGACGAGACACGCCGCCGCGTGAAGGACGAGAATCTCGTCGTCTTCACATACGTTGGTGGGGCGCCGAACGGAGCGGAGTTTGATTGCGCGGCCCTGACCAATGTCGACGGCAACGCGCTGGCCATCATGCCGCACCCGGAGCGCGCCGCCTGGCGCTATCAGCAGCCGGAGCGCGTGCGCTTCCAGGCACGCGGCGACCGCGAGCGATTCATCGCTCCTTACGGCGGCAGCCGCCTCTTCGAACTCTTCGCCCAGGTTTTCGCCACATGAGCCTCGTTGTCGCGTCCGTCGAGCTGAAGATTCCCGACAACACCGCGTTCACGGCCTACGACGCGCTCGCGCGCATGGGATTGGAAGAGATCGGCGACGTGAAACGTAGCGACGTCTGGCTCATCGACGCCGACGGTCTTCCGCAGGACATTCTCGCTGCGCTGAAACGCACGGAGATCATCTTCAATCCGAACAAGCACGTCTTACGCAGCCTGCAATCGGACCGCCCCGTGAGCGGCGAGATTTGGGTGGCGACGCCCAGTCGCTCGCACGCGAGGGAACGCCGCCTGCTCGAGCAGGCCGGTCTCTCCGGCGTCCGCTCGGTGGAGTCGCGCGTTCGGTGGCTGCTGCTCGATCGCCGCGGGACGCCGTGCGGCCGCCCCGTCCTGAAACGGGCGCAGGAGCTGCTGGCGAATCCGGCCTACCAGGACGCCCTGATCGCATAGCGAACAGGCGCGGATGATGCTTTCCCCTCGCATTGCGGGACTCGCTCAACGGCAGCGTCCCGGAGAGTTCTATACCGTTGCGACCCTCGGAAGCCACTCGGCGCTGCAGATCCTCAAAGGAGCTCGCGACGAAGGCTTCCGGACGCTGGCGATAGCCAACGACGAGACGGCGAACCTGTATCGTTCGTTCGCGTTCGTCGACGAAGTCATTCAGATTCCCAAGTACGAAGACTTTCCACAATACGTTCCCGAGCTCGAGCAGCGAAAGCTGATCATCGTGCCGCACGGCTCGTTCGTGGCGTATCTCTCGCTCGAAGAGCACAAGAAGATGCGCATTCCGTACTTTGGGAACAAGGCCGTGCTCGACTGGGAAGCTTCGCGCGAGCTGCAACGGCAGTGGCTCCAACGCGCCGGACTGAAGCTGCCGCGGCAGTTCAAGACAGGCGCGGAGATCGATCGCCCCGTGATCGTGAAGTTCTACGGCGCGCAAGGGGGCAAGGGGTATCTGTTCCTCAGAGACGCGCACGACTTCGAGGAGAAGGCGGCCCTGCTGGCACGCCGCAACTACATTCTCCAAGAGTACATTATCGGCGTTCCGTTCTACATTCATTATTTCTATTCGCCGTTGACGGGGAAGCTCGAGATCATGAGCATGGACCGGCGTTACGAAACGAACGTCGATTCCATCGGACGCATCCCCGCCGTGGCGCAGAGCAGCATGGATATCTCGCCTTCGTACGTCGTTATCGGCAATCAGCCGGTTTCGCTGCGCGAGTCGATGCTCGCCGAGGCTTATCGCATGGGTGAGGAAGTCGTTCGCGTCAGCAAGGAGATCTGCCCTCCGAAAGGCCTGTTCGGGGCATTCTGCCTCGAGACGATCATCACGCCGGAGGCGGAGTTCTACCTGATGGAGATCTCGGCGCGCATCGTCGCCGGCACGAACCTCTTCATCGACGGATCGCCATACTCGTATCTGAACTACGACGAGCCGATGTCGACCGGGCGCCGCATCGCGCGCGAGATCAAGAACGCGCTGCTTTCCAACTCACTGGAATTGGTTCTCGACGACTCCAGCATCGTGTAACGCGCGACCGCCATGCCGATGCCCGATATCGCCGCGACGCTTGCCGGCTACGAACTCGAGAAGCTGACGCTAGCCTCCGTCGGATCACATTCCGCGCTCGACTTGTGCGCCGGAACGCGCAAGGTAGGGTTGCGCAATCTGGTGATCACGGCGAAGGGACGCGAGCAGACCTATGCGCGCCATTACATGTTCCGCGGCAGCGGGACGATGGCGCGCGGCTGCGTATACGAGACGCTGGAGCTGGAGAAGTTCCCCGACTTGCTGCGCCCGGACGTGCAAGAGCAGCTCTTGCACCGTAACGTCGTCTTCGTGCCGAATCGCTCGTTCGAAGTCTACCTGCACCAGAAGTTCTCCTACGATGAGATCGAGCGTGGCATGCTCGTGCCCTTTTTCGGCAGCCGAACGCTGTTGCGCGCGGAAGAGCGCAGCGAAGACTCCAACCAGTACGCCTTGCTCGAACGGGCGGGCATTCCGTATCCGCGGCAGTTCAAGAGCGCGGACGAGATCGATCGCCTCGTAATGGTGAAGGCCCCGCACGCGAAAGTGAGCTTCGAGCGCGCATTCTTCCTCTGCAGCTCGCGCCCCGAGTACGATCAGCAGGCGCGGCGGCTGAAGGAGGCCGGCGTGCTCAGCGACGAGGGGTTGGCCGGCGCCGTCATCGAGGAGTACGTGCTCGGGCCCACGGTCAACTTGAATTTCTTCCGCTCGAAGATACTTGGGGAGCTGGAGCTGCTGGGCACCGACACGCGGCGCCAGACCAATCTCGACGGCATACGCGCGCTCTTGGCCGAGCAACAGGCGTGGCTGGGATCGACGCCCGTGAAGATGGAGGAAGCGGGCCACATCGCCGCGACGCTCACTGAGTCGATGCTCGAGCGCGCATTCGAGCTCGGCGAGCGGTTTGTGCGCGCCGCCGATGAGGCGTTTCCGCCGGGAATCATTGGGCCGTTCGCCCTCCAGTGCGCGATCGTTCCCGGGCCGCCGAAGGACTTCGTCGTGTTCGACGTATCGCTGCGCATACCGGGCTCGCCGGGGACGCGCTATACGCCGTACTCGTCATACCTCTGGGGACGTGACGTCTCCGTCGGTGAGCGCATCGCGATGGAAATTGCCTGGGCCCGCGAGCAGGGACGCCTTGCCGACGTGCTGACCTGACTTGATCGAGACCAAGGTACTCGTCCCGCGGATGGGGGAGGCGTTCGTCGCGCGTGCGCGGCTGGAAGCTCTTGCCGACCGCGTGTTGGACGTGCCCTTGGCGCTCGTGACCGGCGGCGGCGGTTTCGGAAAGTCGACGGTGCTCTGCTCCTGGGCAGCTCGTCTGCGTGATCGCGCCCGCGTCGCATGGCTTTCCCTCGAGCCGCAGGATGCTTCGCTGTCCGTGCTTGTCGAAGGCATCGCCTTAGCGCTGCGGCGCGCCGTCGCCGATCTCGGCGCGTTCGCCGAACAGCTCTTGGAAGCCGGTTCCGCAAGCCCTCATGCATTCGTCGCACCGCTGGTCAACGAGCTCTTTGCGCTCACGGAAGACCGTGAGGAGCACGTCGTGCTGTTCCTTGACGACGTGCAGTTCATCTTGAGCGACGAGGCGGACTGCGTGGCGTTTCTCTCGGGCTTCATCCGCGCGTTGCCTCCGCGCGTGCACGTCGCGCTCGCCTCGCGCCGCTCGCCGGCGTTCTCGCCCATTGCCAAGCTCCGCGCCGCCGGTCGTCTCCTGGAAGTCGACGAGGCCGCGCTGCGCTTCCGCGATGACGAAGCCGCCGCGCTCATCGACGACGCCGCGACGGCGCATGCGCTGGTCGAGCAAACCGACGGCTGGGCGATGGCGATCCAGCTTACGGCGAACCTTGCTCGCGGCCGCGGCGTCGGCGCGCGGAACGTGATGCCGCAATCCCGCGAGGCGCTGTTTGAGTTCTTGGCCGAAGAGGTGATCGGCCATCACCCCGAAGCGCTCCGCCGCGATCTCTACGCATTGGCCCTTCCACCGGCGATCGACGAGGCGATGGCCAGCGAGCTGTTGGAGCGAAGCGACGGCGCGGCCACGCTGGAGGAGGTCGCGACCCGCGGTCTTTACTTGACGCGCATCGAGGGCGATGCCTGGCGCTTCCATCAGTTGTTTCGCGAGTTCCTCTTGACGCGTTTCCGTCGCGAGGATCCGCAGCGCGAGCGCGCGTTGCGCAGACGCTATGCGGCCATCCTGCGGCGTCAAGGTCAGAAGCTCGAGGCCCTTGGGCAGGTGATCGAAGCGGGCGACTATCTCGACATCGTCGACTATGCGCAGGAGGCGTTGATCGCGATCCGCTTTTCGGATCGCTACAAGCAGCTGTTGTACCTCTTGGCGCAAGTGCCCGAGGCGGCTCGCCGCGAGCGGCCGAAGCTGTATCGTCTGTACGCCATGGCCCTGCAGCGAGCGGGCGCGACGTTCGAAGCTGAGGAGCAGCTCAAGCTCTGTTTCGATGCCGCCATGGCCATCGGTGACGTCGCCACCGCCTGCATGGCACAGCTCGAGCTCGGCATGTATGCCGAAGACTTTCGCTTTCAAGGCCACGGCCAGTTCGCGCGCAGCGAGGAGCATTTTTCCATCGCTCTCGAGATCGCGGAGCGTCCCGAGCTTCGGGAACACGCGCGCTATCGGAAAATCGCCCACTGGCTTCTCGGGATGATCAAGGCCGCGCGTTTCGAGTATGTCGAAGCGCTCGAGCACTTGAAGATCGCCGAAGAGCTCGAGCTCCAGGCGGAGCAACACGTGAGCTTGGTGTTGGTCGACACGGCGCTCGTGCACGGATGGCGAGGCGATTGGCGCCGCGCACTCGAGTACGCCGAGCTGGCCGAACAGCTCTTCCGCACGGGAGGCGGGGAGCTCCACGTGGGTCACGCTCTGGCGATGCAGGCCCGCGCCCATCTGAATCTTCGCCAAGACATCGCTCGCGCGAGCGAGCTGGCGGACGCGGCCCTGGCGGCCTTCCGGGAAGCGCAGCAGGACGAGGAGCTGGCCGGCGCCCATCTCTTGATCGGCATGTGCGCCTTGGCCCAGACGCCCCCGGACATCGATCGGGCGTTGAACGCCGCGGGCGAGGCCGAACGGCGCCTGGCCGTCTCGCCCAACCCGGTGGTTCGCTTTGACGTGGCCCTCCTGCGAGCGGAAGCCGCCATCGTCGCCGGACGAGACGATGAAGCGCAGCGGCGGCTTGCGGAAGCGGACGCGATCGCGTCGGCAAACGGCGATCGCCAGCAGCGCGCAATCTGCGGACTCACTCGCGGCATCGCCGACTTGGCTGCGCATCGCGAGCACGACGCGCGCAAACGGTTCGATGAGGCACGGAGCGCGTTCAGTGATCTGCGGGATGCGTTTCGCGAGACCGTGGCGACGTTGTCATCATTCGGTTGTGCCGTGAGATCGGGCGATGTCGAATCGTTGGCGATCGCAGCCTTGTTCGATCGCCTCGAAGAGGACCGTCTCACGTTCGCCGCCGCGACGACGCCGCGCTCATCCGCCGAACTGCTTGCGTGGTGCCTGCGGCAGCGATTCGACGTCGAGCGCGCGGAGCGCACGCTCGGCCCGCATGTTGCCGGACACACGACGGAGATCGCGGAAGCGGCGCAGGACGACCGTGTTTCCGCGGAGGCGCGCGCGGCCGCCATTCGCATTCTCGCGCGCGTCGCCCCGGCGGAGCACCGCCCGCTCTTTCTGCGTCTTGCGCGGGATCGCGAGCGTGTAGTCGCGGGCGCCGCGGAGGCCGTCATCGGCATGCTTCCCGCCATCGGAACGCCGATGATGTTCGTGTCCGTCGTCGGCGAGCTGCGGGTTACGTTGGGAACCGAGACCTTCGACGAACGCGATGGGCGATGGACGCGCAAGAAGGCCGTCGAGTTATTGCGCTTGCTGGTCATCCGCGGGGGCGCCGTCACTAAGGCTGCGGCGCTCGAGGCGCTCTGGCCGCAAGCTTCGGGGAATGCGGAGACGTCGCTGCGAGTGACGCTTCACGCGCTGCGCCGTGCGCTTCAGCCGAACGTTGACGGGGCCGGAGATTACGTCGAATACGACGGGTCCACGTTGCGCTTGCAGCGCGATGCCGTCGGCCCAAGCGATGTCGCCCAGGCCGAACAGGCGTTGAAACGTGGCCAGTACGCTGGGGCTCGTGGGGACCTCTTGGGGGCGCGCCAAGAATTCGCGCGCGTTGAGCGCTTGCTCGGGGGCGTTCCGCGAGAGGACGACGTCACGGAGTGGATGCGTCCCCACGTTCGTCGCTGGCGCGAGTTGCTGGCCGAGTCTCTGCGCGCTCGCGGGGCGCTGGAGCGCAAGGCCGGCGATGTCAAGGCGGCGATGAGGGCGCTCGACGCCGCGCTGGCCGTCGATCCTCTCGATGAGGAAAGCCTTGCCGGAGCCCTCGACCTCTACCTCGAGTGCGGACAGCTGGAGCGTGGGAGGAGTCTCTTCCTCGACTACAAGCGTCGCCTTGCGGAGGAGCTTTCCCTGACTCCGGGACTCGACGTCTTGGAGCGCTACTCGCGAATCCTTGCCCGTCGTGCCGAGCCGATCAGAACGAAGCTGAGCGAACGGGAACTCGACATCCTTCGCCTCGTCGGCCTCGGAAAGGCGAACAAAGAGATCGCCGCAGCTCTGGGGATGAGCGTGGGAGCCGTCGGCAACGCCCTGACCAAGATCATGCGAAAGCTCAATGTCGAGAGCCGCGCCGCCGCCGTGGCCGTGGCTGGCGGGATGCTCGACGGTGAGAGACACGTGAGAATCTCCCCCGCCTAGTAACGCGGCGAGAATACCTACGTTTTACCATTAGTCGCGTCGATCTATCTGGAGGTGAGGGAGTCGAACCACATGTGGAGCCGTTATTTCGGCGCGTTCATGTCAGGGAGCATCCTGGCCTTGACGCTCGTCGCTTGCGGCGGAGGAGGCGGAAGCGCAGGCGTTTCGGAGCCCGGGCCGAGCCCGTCGCCGCAGCCGACAGCGAGCGGCATCGCATACCAAGTGCGCTATATCATCGAAGACAGCGGCGCGATCTCGCTCGAGGTCATTCCGGGCAACGGGCAACCCGTGGCGCCGCCGGGCTCGCAAATCGGAGCGCCCGTTGCGGGCGCAACCGTCACGTACCCCGACGGATCCACGCAAGCGGCCGACGGCAGCGGCGATTTCATTCCGGCGCAATCGGCGTACGCGCAAGGCAATGTCCGGCAGCTGGAGACCAGTCCGGAAGCGCAGCCACTAGTGATCGTCAGCGATCCAAATGGTAAAGCGTCACCGGCCGCCTTGTACGTCTCGGCGTACAATGGCGCCAACGTGGCCGCGGCCTCCTTCGCCCGCCGCCCGATGAGCGGTTTTCGTCTCACCGCGAGCGCGCAGCCGACCGTCTCGCTGGGCGGCGTGCGCGCGCTGCCCGCCGGCCTTGCGCTCTTCACGAACGATCTCGCCGCCGTGCATGTCGAAGGCATCGACATCGACGGCCACGCGGCGTCGCTGCAGAATGCGCAAATTCAATGGAGCGACAGCGCGGGCGGAACGATCACCGCGGTCGCCGGCACGAACGAGGCCATCTATGTGCCGCCGCAGATCGCGGGGACCATGCCCGTGATCGATACGATCACGGCAACCGTGTCGTTCCCCGGCTCGAGCCTCCGGTTCACGGCCACCAGCCGCGCGCAGGTCTTTCCGGTGGGCGCCGGCGTTAGGCTCTCGGGAACCGATACCTCGTCAACGGGCAGCGCCCTGGCGAGCAGCGCGGCGCTCTTCGTACAGGCCAACGTGCCGCGTATCTTCCATCCGTTCTACTGGCTCACGCTTGCTGACGGCTCGGCGACGTACGCGCGCTACGTGCCCGCGAATCAAACGTTCATCTCGATCTTGGGTATCCCGCCGTCATTTCCCGGCGGCGCGTTCTCGTACGTCGTCGCAAATAACAGCGTAGCGCCGAATCCCGGCCAGCCGTCGATGTTTACCAGCGGAAACGCGGGAACGAGCGCAACGGCGGACTTGACGCTGCCGGGCTCCCCCGTCCAGTACGTCGACACGGCGGGTTTGGCGAAGAACGCGATTCCGCCCCTCGTTCCCTATCTGCGCGACGCCTATGCCGGCACCGTCGACGCGCAGGCGCGCCACGTGTACGACGCCGACTCGGGGATTCAGTCGTTGCTGGCTTCACCGCCGGCGCTTTCGTCGCTCCCATCGCCCGCGGCGCCGCAGCCCATCATGACCGGCTTGTTCTTTCGCTGGTGCTACCAGTGGGAGAACCTCAGCGGCATCGGTGAGACGCTGGTGATGGAAGAGAACACGGCCTCCACCTGCAGCGCGGGCGGCAACGACGCCGTGACGGTGACGCCGGGATCGTCGCCCGGCGGCTACAGCTACGTCCACTTCTTCCTGCCGACGGGTAGATACGACGTCGGCGGCCCGACGCTCGATCCCACCGGCGGCGGCGCGGCTCTCTTGGCGGAGTCGGGATCGTGGACGCAGAGCGTGATGCTGTCCTCCGGAACGGTCACATCGGATTCCGCGACGGTCCAGGCACAACACTACAACCAAGGTCACCAGACGCCGGTAGCGCCCGCGTTCACGGAGCAGCTCGCCTATCAATACACGCTCAACGGAACGGGTCCGTCGGCGCTCGCGACAATTCAGATCTCCAACGATACGTACAGCGACTTCGCCAACGGACGCGTGCTGCAGCAGGCGAATCGCACAAAGACGCAAGTGGCGCCGCTGCACGGGACGGGCGGATGCGTCTCATCCGGCGGCTCGCCCGTTGCGGGGGTCGAGTGCTATACCCTTACAGGGACACTCACGCGCACGTACTACGTTTCCTCCGGAACGTTCACCAAGGCGTTCGCCATCAACGAGAAGCTGTACGGTGACGGCTCCGCCTCGTTGACGTACGCGAGCCAGAACCCCGGTGACGCCAGTTACGTTTCCCTTCCGATTGCGCCCTACGCGCAGCGGATCAGCGGCGCATGCCTGGTGTGCTCGAGCAATCTCGGGGCCGTCTATGACCTGGACGGCGCGACGCAATTGGCTAGCTTCACGATCAGCCGCGGCCGGCTCGTACAGATGAACCTTCTCGACGATACGACGAAGCAAGTCGTCGGCGCCCTTGCCTTCAGCCTCTAGTCGAGCCCGTTACAGGGCGTTCTTGTAACGCTGGTGGAGCGCGCCTCCCTTACCCTCACGGCGTGAGAGGCCGCCGACGAACGGCGGCCCGTCAGACGCGATGTGAGAGCAATGGAGTACGACACATGAAGGTCTATCGCAGCATCCTTGGCGTCTCGACGCTGCTCCTCGGCGTGGCCCTGACGGGCTGCGGCGGGGGCGGTGGAGGGGCCGGTCCCATCGTGGGGGGCGCGGGCGGCAGCACGCCGCCATCGGGCAACATCCCCAATCCGGGGCCGGCGAACTCAGCCACCACGTACACCGTCTACACCGGCATGCTCGGCACGCAATCCGTCGTCGAGGTCGTGCCGTTGGGGCAGGGCGCGCCGGCCTACCTCCAAGGCGCGGCGACGGCCCCCGGCGCGATCGTCGTGTATCCCGACGGCAGCACGCAGACGTCCGACACGCTGGGCAACTTCGACGCTTCGCAGTCATCGTGGGCGACGGCGAACGCGAACGCGCTGGCCGCCAATCCGAATCTCGAGCCGGAGGTGACGGTCGTCGTGCCCAGCTCGACCACGCCTCCGGCTCCCGCCGATCTCGCCGTCGTGGCCTACGCGCCCAACCTTGGTCAGGTCGTCACGGCCGGCGCGGCCGTGCACGTCCTCGGCGCGCTGCGCTTGGCCTCGAGCAATCCCGCCGACTTCGCGGGTGTCACGGTCTTTCCGCATGGGATCGCCATGTTCGACAACGAGACGCGCACGTTCCATGCCGTGGGTCAGGACTCAAACGGCGCGTTGGTAGCTCTGAACGGCGCCAGCGTCCAATGGAGCGTCGCGACGCCGTCCAACTGCCCGGCTCCGGCCGGTAAGGTCACGCCGCTGAGCGGCGACAACTCGACGGCGACGTATACGCCGCCAGCGTCCGGGACTTTCCCCATAGGATGCCAGGACGAGGTCGTCGCGACGATCGCTTCCAGCGGCACCAGCTTCCAGGCTTCCGGCAACGCCTTCTACTATGACCCGTCGCAGGGCGTCGAGCTCTCCGGCACGCTGAACAATGCCGGCGGCCAACCACAGGGCGGCGCCATCGTGGACCTCTACGGGGGCGGACGGGAGTTCTACCACGGCAATCTTTTCGCGCTGACGGCCGGCAACGGCGCGTACTCACGCGTGGTCCCGGCCAATCGCACGCTCTATCCGGTGGCCGGAAACGTCACGACGGTCGCCAACCGGCCGCAGATCGCGTTTTTCACCGTGAACCCGGCCACGATCGTCGTCGGCGGCCCGGGAACGAGCGTCTCCAACGAGACGCTGACGGAGACGTCGGCCGCCTTCGTCAATCCGTTCAAGCCGCTGCCACCGATCGAGCGCGGCATTCGCGACGCGTACTATCTGGGCCAAGTGGCACGCCGGAGCTTCCCGTTCGGTGAGCCGGGCGCAAACGGTCAGTTCCCCGCCAACAGCATCGGCGCCATCCTCGCATCGCCGCAGCCGAACGGCACCGGGACGGTGCAAGCGGGGAGTTTCACGGGCTGGACGTACAGCTGGGACGGCAGCGGCAGCGTCGCGACGTTCCTCCAGCCGCAGAGTCAGGAAGGCGGACGCCATCTGCTCCTCGTGACGATCAACGCCCAGTATAACGGACAGTCTTGCCCGAGCGGGTGGGCGTGCTTCGCCTTCGTGGGCTACTATAACCCCGCGGGCTTCACGTCAGCGAACGCTCAGCAGAGCGGCACGATCCTGGCCGCCGACGGCAGCTGGGAACAGCAGGTCTCGAACGGCAGCTTCAGCGCCAATCTGATCCACAACGACTACTCCGTGGGGCACCAGACGCAGGGACAGCCGGTCTATACGCACACCGTCCAATACCAGCAGCAGAGCGGGACGGCCAACGTCACGGTGGCGGATACGTGGAATAACGCCAACGGCCAGCAGATCGGCGCGCTCAACGTGACGCGCACGGCGGGATCCGGCAACGTGCTCTACACGTATTCCGGCAGCGGCAAGCGGCTCTATTACAAGCGCGACGGCTCCACGGTGGAAGTCGACTATGCGATCAACAGCGGCCAGCAGAACAGCGATCGGAGCGGCACGTTCCAAATCGCCGTCACGGCTTCGCCCAACACGCAGGATGTCGGCGCGTCCGTCACCTGGAACGAGAACAGCGCCAGCCAGATCGCTCAGACGCACGACCTCGCGCAGGGCACCGTCGACAACCCCAACATTCCAAACCTGCAGACCGGGCACGTGGCCAGTTGGGTCGAGGACACCACGCTCAGCGTGACGGTCACCGAGGATCCGACCCTCGGCGGCAACACGATCGTCTTCCACCTGTAGCTCCAGGCGCGGACGACGGTTACGGGGGCACCCCAGAGCACAACCCGTGCTCCCAGGGTGCCCCTGGCCCTCTTGGAGAAGGGAGAGCGTCGTGACCACCGCTCGTACTGCCTCTTTCGGCGCGTCCACGTCGATTGCGCCGGCGTCAGTCGTCATTCTCGACTTCGGCGCACAGTATAGCCAACTCATCGCGCGTCGCGTGCGTGAAGCGCGCGTCTACTCCGAGATCCTCCCTCACGATGCGCCATGGGAGGAGATTCGCGCGCGCAATCCTCGCGCCATCATCCTTACAGGCGGTCCGGAGAGCACCCTGGTCGAGGGCGCACCGTCGATGGATGAGCGCGTCCTCAAGAGCGGGATACCCGTGCTGGGGATCTGCTACGGCATGCAGCTAATCGCCCGCAAGTGCGGCGGGACGCTGGTCCCTTCCCGTATCCGTGAATACGGCCACGCCGATCTCACGCTCAATCCCGGCCGCAGCTCGCCACTCTTCTCCGGCGTTGCGGAGCAAAGCGTGGTATGGATGAGCCACGGCGACACGGTGACCGCCCTTCCGCCCGGCTTCCAACCGCTGGCGCGCACGGCGCGCACGGAGATCGCTGCCATCGGTGACGATCGGCGGAAGATCTACGGCGTGCAGTTCCATCCCGAGGTCGTGCACACGGCGTACGGGAAGCAGGTGCTGCAGAACTTCCTCTACCGGGTGGCGGGCCTTGAGCCTTCCTGGGAGATGGGCTCGTTCGTCGACGACGCGATCGCCCGTATTCGCGCGCAGGTCGGGAGCGCGAAGGCGATCTGCGCGCTCTCCGGCGGCGTCGATTCGGCCGTTGCGGCGACGCTGGTGGCCCGCGCGATCGGCGAACAGCTGACGTGCATCTTCGTCGACACGGGGCTCCTGCGCGAAGGCGAGGCCGCGGAGGTGATGGCCGCCTTTCGCGACGTGATGCATCTCAACGTGCGGTGCATCGATGCGCGCGAACGCTACCTCCGCTTGCTCGAAGGCGAAGTGGACCCCGAGGCCAAGCGCGTGTTGATCGGCCACGAGTTCATCAAGATCTTCGAGGAAGAGGCCGAGAGCATTTCCGATGCGCGCTTCCTGGTGCAGGGGACGCTCTATCCCGACGTCATCGAGTCGAAGACGAAAGAGTCGAAGGCCGGGCACAAGATCAAGACGCACCACAACGTGGGTGGTCTTCCCGAGCACATGAATTTGGAGCTCGTCGAGCCGCTGCGCTTGCTCTTCAAGGACGAAGTTCGCGAAGTGGGACGCGTGTTGGGACTCCCGGAACATATCGTCGAGCGTCAGCCGTTTCCGGGACCAGGCCTTGCCGTGCGGGTCTTGGGCGCGGTCGACGAAGAGCGCCTGAAGATGTTGCGCGCGGCCGACAAGATCGTGCGCGAGGAGATCGATAGCGCCATCGGCATCGATCCCCACCCGTGGCAGTATTTCGCCGTGCTGACGCCGCTCAAGAGCGTCGGTGTCATGGGCGATGGGCGCAGCTACGCGAATTTGGTCGCCATTCGCGCGATCACCAGCGAGGACGGGATGACGGCCGACTGGGCGCGCCTTCCCTTCGATTTGCTGGCACGCATGTCGACGCGCATCGTCAACGAGGTGGAAGGCGTGAACCGCGTCGTTTACGACATCACCTCGAAGCCGCCGGCCACGGTGGAGTGGGAGTAGCATGAGAATCCTCGTGGTCGGAAACGGAGCGCGCGAGGACGCTCTGTCGTGGAAGCTTGCGCAGTCGCCGCAATGCGAGGCGCTCTTCGCTTCTCCGGGAAACGCCGGCACGGCGTCGCGCGGCACGAATTGGGGCATCGCGGTGACCGACGCCAAGCGTCTGGTTGAGAAAGCGAAGGCGGAGCGAGTCGATCTCTGCGTGATTGGTCCCGAGACGGCGTTGGCAGCGGGCGTCGCCGATCGCATGCGCGACGCCGGCATCACCACGTTCGGAGCCGGGCGCAACGCCGCGCGCCTGGAGTCGAGCAAGATCTTCGCCAAGAAGTTCATGGAGCGTCACGGCATCCCCACGGCATATTTCCGCGCCGCCCATTCATTGGAGCAGGCGGAACGGATTCTCAAGGATTGGGAAGGCCCCGTCGTCGTCAAGGCCGACGGCCTGGCCGCGGGCAAAGGCGTCGTCGTCTGCACCGGTCCCGACGAGGCGCGCGCCGTCCTGCGCGATTGGTACGGAGGCGCCGGCGTTCCCGGCGGCGGTGTGGACGTTTTGCTGGAGGCGAAGCTGGAAGGCTGCGAGGTGTCCGTCTTCGCCCTGCTCGATGGACGCGCCGCCGTGATCCTTGGCGCCGCATGCGACTACAAGCGCGCCGGTGACGGCGATTCGGGACCGAACACGGGCGGTATGGGAGCGTATTCGCCGCCGCAAATGCTGCCCGGCGATTTCATCGATCTCGTTCGCGAGAAGATTCTCGCTCCCGCGATGGCCGGGCTGGAGGCGGATGGGGAAGAGTATCGCGGCGCGCTCTACCTCGGCCTGATGTGGAACGAAGACGAAGGTCCGTCCGTGGTAGAGTTCAACGCCCGGTTCGGAGACCCCGAGACGCAGGTATTGATGCCGCGCTTCACGGGCGATCTGCCGTTGCTGTTGAAGTCGTGCGGCGAGGGCGCCCTCGATCCATCGACGATCTCAATCAGCGGGCAAACGTGCGTCGGCGTCGTGCTCGCCACGCGCGAATATCCTGTTCACTCGACACCAATCGAAGGACTGCCTGCGGCCCTCGCCCTCCCCGACGGATGCATGGCATTTTGGGGCGCCTCGGAGAGCATCAACGGCAAGGTGAAGTCGCCGGGCGGCCGCGTATTGACGGTTGCGGCGCTCGGCGACGACATCGCCAACGCCCGAGAGCGCGTCTACGGTGCCATCCGCGGTCTTGGGCCGGCGCTCGGCAAAGGGCTGACGTTCCGTTCCGACATCGCAAGCGAGACGACGCTGAGGTAAGCCCGCGCGGCCCTTCAGCATCGCTATGTCTTAGCGGCTTCGTATGATGAGACGAGGCTTTCGATGCTCTGCCCCGTGAGAAGCGAGAGATACGCCGGGAGCAGCGGCAAGACGCAGGGCGAGATGCAGGAGACGAGTCCCGCGACGAACGCCGCTCCAGCCGTGATCGCGCCGCCCTCTGCGGACGGGCCCGTGCCAAGCGAGGCGGCGGCGGGGAACGTCTGATAGAGCCAGGCGGTGAAGCGGAGGAAGGAGTTTGTGAAGAGCACGAGACCGACGCCCAGCACGATGATGCCGGCAACGACGTCGATGAGCGGGAGAAAGCGCTTGATGCGCGCGAGCACGGGAAGCGCGTACTGCAAGCCGATGGCCATGAGCAGGAACGGCAGCGCCAAGCCCATCGAATAGATGAACAGCAAAGCAATACCGGAGCCGACGCTCTGCTGGGCGCTTGCCAGCGCAAGCACACCGGCGAGAATGGGACCGATGCAGGGCGTCCACCCGGCGGCGAAGCCGATGCCTGCCAACAACGACCCAAGATAGGAGATCCCGCTGCGGCGGATGCGCAGTCGCTTGTCCATCGCCAAGAACGTGAACCGGAAGACTCCCAGCATGTTCAAGCCCAGGAGGATGACGATCGCCCCGAAGATTCGGGTGAGGATCTGACGGTACTGCGCGAAGAGCTGTCCCAGCGCGCTGGCCGTCGCTCCGGCGGCGACGAAGACGATCGTGAAGCCGACGATGAACGCGATGGAGTGAATGAGGACTTCGCGACGATTGATCACGGTGCCGGCTTGAGCTCCAAGAGTAGGAAGAAGATGCCCACGAGCGCGATCACGAGGCCGCTGAGCACTTCGCCGTAGCGCTCCAGCGGCCCGAAGTTCACGTTGCGAATGCCGACGCTGGAGACGGCGCAGACGCCGACGTACGTTCCGATCGTCGTCACGGCGAAGACGGCCGCCATCACGGCCAGCAGGGCGAGGCCCTGGGGCGCAGCGGCGGAGAAGGCCGGCAGCACTTCGACGCTCGGCGACGAGCCGAGAATCAACATCAACGCCATGCGGGCTGACGTGGCATGCGCGTGCTCGTGCGAGATCGCCGCGGCTCCGCTGACGACGTGCCAATCCTCCGCGTGGTGCTCGTGCCAATGGGTGTGCACGATGCCGTCGGCGTGGCGGTGGAGATGGCTATGACCGAAGTGCTGGTGGCCTTGAGCGTGCCCGTGCGCCCCGCGGTGGCGAACTTCGGCCAGCGCGGTGACGGCAATCCACAGACCGAAGCCCACCAAGGCGAGGCCGGCCGCGCCGTTGAGACTGCGGGCAAAGCGCGTGGCGACTGCGGCGCTTGCCAGCCAGACGACCAAGCCGATCGCCAGTGTCGAGACGGTATGCCCGAGACCGGCGCCCGCCGCCGCGCGCGCCGTCTGCGCGGGTGACCATCCCCGCTGACGCGCCAAAAGCGCGATCGGCGCCCAGTGATCGGGGGCGATCGTATGTAGGATGCCGACGGAGCCAGCGGCACCGACCAGCAAGAGGGCAGGGGCGAGAGCCATGACATGGAGGGTTTCACGCCGCGCAGGGACCATTCCCTAGTGCATCGTGAAGTTGCTCGCTTCTGTCGTCCCGCTCGCCGCGCTGCTCCTCCTCGGAGCCGGTCCCCCATCGACGGATCCGGTTACGGCCGTCCCCACCGCGGCCACGGCGGCCCAGGCGTATCTGCGCCAGGGCAAGGCCGCCCTTCAAGCCGGTGACGACAAGAAGGCGCTAACGGCCTTCGACAAAGCCATCGCTGCGGATCCGTCCCTCACGGAAGCTTTCGCGTGGCGCGGTGACGCGCGCAACGATCTTGGCGACACGACGGGGGCGCTTGCCGACTACGATCGAGCCATTCAGCTCGATCCCGAGTACGAGTACGCATACGTGGCACGCTGCGACGCGAAGCGCATGATCGGAAACTATGCGTCGGCGTTGAAGGACTGCAACCGCGCCGTCGAGCTCGCGCCGGACGACGACGATGCGTACACGCGTCGCGGCGCGCTGAAGGTCGACATGGGCGATCCCGTCGGCGCGCTCGCCGACCTCGATCGCGCCGTCAACCTGAACGGCACATCGAGCGATGCGTTTGCCATGCGTTGCAAGGCGAAGGTGGCCATGGAGCAGTATGCGCCGGCGATCGCCGATTGCAATCGCGCCCTGGCCATCGATGCCGACAACGAGGACGCGCTCTTTTCGCTAAGCCTGGCCGAGCAGCGGAGCGGTCAGATCGTCAAAGCGATCGCGGATTGGAACCGGCTGCTGCTCCAACACGGAGACGAACCCGGCGGCTACTATTACCGCGGCCTAGCGTACTCCGTGATCGGCAAAGACCGTTTTGCCTTTCAAGATCTCGACCGTTACGTGAGCCTTGCCCCCGACGACCCCGACGGCTATTACCAGCGCGCGCTCGTGCGCATCAAACTCGGCCAGCGCAACGAGGCTCTCGCCGATCTCCGCCAGGCGCTCAAACGCTATCGCATCGCCGGCAATGACGACGGCATCAGAGCGGCGGACGGGCTTCTCAAGAAGCTTGGCGCGCCGTAGAGGGCCGTTCGAAAAAGACCGCCCCTCTACGGCGCGCTCGTTTGCCCTACCGGCTCAACGCCTCCAAGCGCACACGCGTGGTCGCCGGACCCATCGCGCCGATGACGACGGCGACCACCACCATGGCGGCGGCGATCAATGCGAAGACTCCTGGGATGCCGGCGCTCCTCAGGACCGCCGCGATCAAGAAGCCCACGAAGATCGTGCTGAAACGGCTCCATGAGTAGACGAAGCCCACGGCCAAGGCGCGGATGCGCGTAGGGTAAAGCTCCGCTTGATAGGCATGGAAGGCCGAAGAGAGCACGTTATTGGCCAGCGTCACCAAGATCCCGAAGAGAATGATGCCCGGCGCGACGTGCATCTGCGCGAAGATCAAGCCGAAGACGGCGATGCTGATCGATGCCCAGACGATCTGCCACTTGCGCTGCGTCTGATCGGTGATTAGATACGAGATCAGCGAGCCGAACGGATTGGCGATCGCGATGATGAAAGTGTACTCGAGGGACTTCACCAGCGTGATGCCGTGGTTGAAGAGCAGAACGGGAACCCAGCTGGCGAAGCCGTAGTACCCGACCGTCTGAAAGAGGTTGAAGATCACCAGCATGATCGTGCGCGAGCGATACTGCGGGCTCCACATCTCGAACCAGGAGCCCCTCAGCTGCGGTTGCTCGCCTTCCACGATGACGGGCGGCGGGAGTGGCCGATTCGCCTCCGCCTGCACGCGCTGCTCGATCTGGCTCATCACGTGATCGGCGTCCTTCGTGCGTCCGTGGCTCTCCAGCCAACGCGGAGATTCTGGAAGGCCCAGACGGATGAACCATACGGCGACGGCGCCCAGCGAACCGATGATGACCACCCATCGCCATCCGGCCAGCCCGAAGATGGTCTGGGGAACGAGCAGCGTGGCGATGAGCGCGATGATGGGAACGGCCGTGAACGTGATGATCTGGCTCACGGCGATAGCGCGGCCCCGCGACTCCTTCGGCGTGAGCTCGGAGATATAAGAGTCGATGGTGACCAGCTCGACGCCGATGCCGACGCTGGCGATGAAGCGCCAGAGGTCGATCATCTGCGGCGTGTTCTGAAACGCCATGATGAACGTGAAGACGGAATACCAGAGCAAGGAGAACGTGAAGATCGAACGCCGCCCGTAACGGTCGGAGACATAGCTGAAGAGGATCGTTCCCACGAAAAGGCCGGCAAACGAGGCCGCAACGAAGCTGGCATAGCCGTTCCAGTCGAAGAGGCCCGTCGTCGTGGCCTTGAATATTCCCGCTTTGATGAGCCCGAGGGCGATATATGCGATCATGAAGAGATCGTAGAACTCGAACATACCGCCTAGGGAGATCAACGCGATGAGCTTCTTGATGTGGAAGGTGGTCGGCAGACGATCGAGTCTCGCTGCGATCGTCGCTTGAGAACCCATCGGGGACGCAGTTGCAGAAGCAGATGCCATACTCGTCCTTTCTCAGTGGTGGGAGGCTGCCGTGGACGTCCTTTCCGGGAGCGGCGCGGCCGTGCGGAGTGCCGCGCGAATGCGATCGCTCGCGCGCGCGAGCGCCGCAGGGTCGATGTGTGTCTCGAATCCGCAGTCGGAGACGAAACGGTTGAGGCGTTCGAGATCGAGGTTGCCCGGCGCGTCGGGCGCGAACGGGCAACCGCCCAGGCCCGCCAGCGCGCCCTCGAAACGGCGGACGCCGCGCGCGAGGCCCGCGTAAACGTTGGCTAACGCGTAACCGAACGAGTCGTGCAGATGCAGAGAGAGCGGAACGCGCACGACGGCCGAGATCTCCTCGACGCGGCGGGCGACCACGAACGGCGAGGCCCTTCCGATGGTGTCGGCCAGCGTGATGAGCGTGCAGCCGCCGCTCTCGTAGCGGCGCGCGATCGCGGCGACGATCTCGGGATCGGTCGTTTCGTCGGGATAGGGCGAGACGAACGAACAGGCGATGGCGCCGTGGAGCTCCACGTCGTCACGACGCGCGCGAGCCGAGACGGCGTCGAAGATCTCCAGCGTTTGCTCGATCGTGCGGTTGTTGTTGCTCTGGTTGTGACGCGGGCTCGCCGACGAGACGAAGACGAGCGCCCATGTTCCCGGCGCGTGATCCTTGAAAGCGGCCAGCGCGCGGTCGTAGCCCTTCTCGTTCATGACGAGCGCCGAATAGCTGGGACCGCGCGGCAAACGCGGCACGAGCTCATCGGCGTCGGCAAGCTGCGGCACCCATACTGGATGCACGAACGACGTGATCTCGATGTCGCGGACGCCGGCCTCGATCAGGGCGCCGGCCACGCCGATCTTCTCCTCCGTGGAGACGACGCGAGGCTCGTCTTGGAGTCCGTCCCGCGCGCTGACGTCGAGGAGCGTGACGCGTTCACCCATGGTGGCGTGCGACCTCGTTGGCAAGTCCGAACTCTCGCAAGATTTCGGCAGCGTCGCGGTCGATCGCTCCGGCAGCCGTGGTGAGACGCGTCTGATGGTTGCGGAACTTCGGCACGATGCCGGGCATCGTAATCCTTTGGCCCTTCTCGTCGGCTGCCTGCGCGATCATGCCGCGCGCGCGAAAGTGCGGATCGTCGGCGATGTCGGCCACGGACATCACGGGACCGGCAGGCACACCCGCTTCCGCCAAGAGCTCGCTGATCGTAGCGCAGTCGAGCGATGTTGCCCAGCCGTTGATGATCTCGTCGAGCTCTGCGGCGTTGCGCACGCGCGACACGTTGTCGCGGAAGCGCGGATCGTCGGCGAGCTCGGCGCGTCCCATCGCCTGGCAGAGACGGCGGAAGATGCCCTGTCCGTTGCCGCCGATGGCGATGTAGCGGTGATCTTTCGTTTCGTAGACGTTGCTCGGCGCCGCGCGCAGATAGCGGTTGCCGCCGCGTTCGCGCACGATGCCGGCATGGGCGTACTCGGGAAGAGCCGCCTCCGTGAGACTGAAGCACGCCTCGACCAGCGCGACGTCGACGTAGTCGCCCACGCCGTCGCGTTGCCGCGCCTGGAGCGCCGCCAGGGTGCCGATCACCGCGTAGAGCGCGGCGACTTGATCGCCGATGCTCACGCCCATGCGAACGGGGGGACGGTCGGGAAAGCCGGTCACGTATCGCAGACCGCCCATGGACTCGGCGACGTTTCCATAGCCCGGGCGATTGGCGTAGGGTCCGTCTTGACCGTAGCCGCTGATCGAGACGTAGACGAGCCCCGGGTTGTCTTCGCGCAGCGCCTCGTAGCCAAGGCCCCACTCCGCCAGACGGCCGGGGCGAAAGTTCTCGATCAGGACGTCGCATGCCCGCGCGATCGCCTTGACGGCTTCGATGGCGACGTCGTCTCGCAGGTCGAAGGCGATCAGTTTCTTGCCGCGGTTGTGCGACTTGAACCACCACGATGAGCCGTCGGGGGCTTGCGTGCCCCAGGTGCGGAGCTGGTCGCCCTCGGGGGGCTCGATCTTGATAACTTCAGCCCCGAGATCGGCTAGAAGCCGTCCGGCGAACGGTCCCGCCACGGAACTGCCGAGCTCGAGGACCCGAATGCCGTGGAGCGGCGGGGAAAGTTGACGCTTTCGGTGTCCCAATTACCGGAACTCCATTCCACGATTGATCGGTGGCGCTCCATTCGCCTCCTCCCCACGGCGGTCCTGGCGATGCCCTGCTTCCGTCAACGGGATCTCACCGTTACCGGTTCGCGCGCCAAGCGCACGATGAGTTCCCACGTCGCGCGCACGTCTCGTTCCGTCGTGCGCGCGTTGCCGATCGCGAAGCGCAGCGTTGTGGCACCGCGCAAACGCGTCGTCGAGATGAAGGCAAAGCCCGTCGCGTTGAGACGGTCGGCCAGCTCCGCGTTGTGTGCGTCGAGCGCCGAGGGGGCGTCGCGCAGATGGGGCGGAGCGTGGCGAAAGCAGACGACGGAGAGCGGGTGCGGCGCCAAGATCTCGAAGTCCGGCTCGCTCTCGATCCACGATGCCAGTTGCTGCGCCATCGCAACGTGGCCGCGCAGCAGCTCGACGATGCGCCGCCGGCCGTACGATCGCAGGACGAACCAAAGCTTGAGGCCGCGAAAGCGCCGTCCCAACTGCACGCCGTAGTCCATATAGTTGCGCACGTCGCTCTCCGGCGTCTCCAAATAGGCCGCCACGAGGCTGAAGGCTCGGCGCAGCAGCGACTCATGAGGCGTGTAGAGCACGGAGCAGTCGACGGGAACGAACATCCACTTGTGCGGGTTGATGACCAGCGAGTCGGCAAGGTCGATGCCGTCCATGATCCAGCGCAGCTCGGGAATGATCGCGGCGGGGCCCGCATAGGCGGCGTCGACGTGGAGCCAGACCCCTCGTTCCTTGCACACCCGCCCGATCGCCGGCACGGGATCGACGGACGTCGTCGACGTGGTGCCGACCGTCGCGGCGACGCACATCGGGAGGAGCCCCCGCGCGCGATCTTCGTCGATGAGATGCGCGAGCGCCTCCGGATCCATGCGAAAGGCGTCGTCCATCGGCACCTTGACGACGTTCTCGCGACCGATGCCCAGCAAAATCGCATCCTTCTCGACGTGCGAGTGAGTTTGCTCCGTGCAGTAAACGCGCAACGCCGGCAGATCGCGGCCGCTCTGACCGAGATTGCGGATATCGAGATTCAGCGACTCCCGCGCGGCGGCCAGGGCATGGAGTCCGGAGACACTGGCCGTGTCGTAGACGACGCCGAAGAAGCGCTGGGGGATGCCCAGCGCGTCGCGCAGCCAGCGGAGCGCCACCTCCTCAATCTCCGTCGCCGCCGGCGACGTGCGCCACAGCATCGCGTTGACGTTGAGGGCCGCGGAGATCAGTTCCCCCAGGATCCCCGGTTCGGAGCCCGTGATCGCGAAGTAGGCGAAGAAGCGCGGGTGGTTCCAGTGCGTGATGCCCGGCAGCACGATCCGGTCGAGATCATCCAGAAGCGCCTCGAGCGGTTCGCCTTCCTCCGGCATCTCGGACGGGAGAGCGGCCGCGATCTCGCCGGGCTTGACGCGCGAGAGGACGGGGAGGTTTCCGACGCCTTCGAGATAGCGGGCCGTCCATGCGGCAGCCCGTTCGAGGGCGCGAGCAAAGTCAGCGTGCAATGCGACGGCGGCGGCTCCCGGCTCCATGTGAGCGCTCCTTTGACATTCCGGCGGCAGGGGTGCGAAGGCGTCTTAAATAATGGAACGACGTTCCATCTTTTCGGTTGGTGAGAACGGGTTCTCCAGCGATGACCAAAGGCTCCTCCGAAGGGGCGCAAACCGTGGCGAGGGCCGCCGCCCTGCTCGATCTCTACACGCCGGAGCGGCGCGAGCTCAGCGTTGGAGAGGTGGCAGCCGCGCTGGGCTTGGCGAAATCGACGGCGCACCGTCTGCTGGCGACGCTGCGCGATTGCGGCTTCCTGCGCCAAGATCAGCGCTCGGGGCGTTACGCGCTGGGGGCGAAGGTCTTGATGCTGGCGCGCGTCTACACCATCGATCACGACGTGCCCAGCGTGGCTCGTCCGATCATGGAGCGCCTCCTCGCCGAGATCAACGAGACGGTGGCGCTCTACGTGCGCGAAGGCGACGCCCGCTACTGCATCGAGCGTCTGGAGTCGTCGCATGACATGCGCATCGTGGTGCGAGTCGGACAGCGCATGCCCCTCGACCGGGGCGCTGCGGGAAAGATCCTTTCCATGTCGCCCGCCGAGGCGCTGCGCGCCGGCGCCGTGATCACGCGGGCGGAACGGATTCCCAACGCCTGCGGCATCGCCGCGCCCATCTTCGACGCCGACGCTCGCGTCGTGGCCGCGCTCGACGTCTCCGGGCCGCTTGACCGCTTTCCCGAGGAGCGGGCCAAGCGCTATGCCGAGCGCGTTCGCGCCGAGGCCATGGAGATCTCGGCAGCGTTGGGCTACCGTCCGAACGAGCGAACGTAGGGAAACCGCAAACGGGGAAGAGTCGAACCTGGTCACTCCGAATACGAAGGCGACATGGCGCGAGCGTTCGATGGAGAGGCACCGTATCCCGGCGGCGATGCCCTCAATGAGAAATGCGGGGTCATCGGCGTACGAGCGCGCGGTGCAGACGTTGCGCGCGTTGCGTATTTCGGGCTCTTCGCGTTGCAGCATCGCGGTCAGGAGTCGGCGGGCATCGCCGTGGGCGACGGTCATACGATCGTCTGTCACCGGGAGATGGGGCTCATCGGCGCCATCTTCGACGAAGAGATTCTCTCGCGCCTTACGGGCTATGTCGCGTGCGGCCACACGCGCTACTCAACGACGGGCAGCTCGCTCGTCGTCAACGCCCAACCGCTCCTCGAGCGCTCGCCGTTAGGCGATTTTGCGCTTGCGCACAACGGCAACCTCACCAATACGGAGCAGTTGCGGAAGTCACTGCCGCCCGACGTCATGCTCCAAGCGGGGTCCGACTCCGACGTCATGGCCAAGCTCTTGGCGGTTGAGCCCGGTGAGGACTTCGTAGCGCGCATCAAAGGCTTGATGCGCCGCATGGAAGGTTCGTACTCCATCGTCCTGATCACGGCCGATCAGCTGATCGCATTCCGCGACCCCTGGGGTATTCGCCCTCTGTGCGTCGGCCGCTTCGGCGACGGCTGGGTCGTGGCCAGCGAGTCGTGCGCGCTGGGCACGATCGGCGCGGAGTACGTGCGCGAGATCGACCCCGGCGAGATCGTATGCATCGACGACGGAGGGTTGCGCTCGGAGCGCTCCGATGTGGTGCGCAAACCGTCGCTCTGCGTCTTCGAATATATCTATTTCTCTCGACCGGATTCCGTCATGGCCGGCAGCTCCATCTATATGGCGCGTCATGCGATGGGCCGTCAGCTGGCCAAAGAGCACCCCGCCGACGCGGACGTCGTGATGGCCGTTCCCGACAGTGCCGTGCCGGGCGGCATCGGATATGCGGACGAAAGCGGCCTCCCGTACGTGGAGGGTCTAATCAAGAACCGATACATCGGACGCACCTTCATCAGCCCCGACCAATCGATGCGCGCGCGCGGCGTGAAGCTGAAGTTCAATCCGCTGGTGGAGAACTTGCGCGGCAAGCGCGTCGTCATCGTGGATGACTCGATCGTGCGCGGCAACACCACGCGCAACATCGTCAAGCTGGTCCGTGACGCCGGCGCCGTCGAAGTGCACTTGCGCATCACGTCGCCGCCGATGGTGCACCCGTGCTTCCTGGGCGTCGATACGGCGACGTACGACGAGCTGATAGCCGCCAACAAGAGCGTGGACGAGATCCGCGAGCACATCGGCGCCGACTCACTCGGCTATCTCAGCCGCGAAGGGCTTTTGGCCGCCACCGGCCGGCCGCCCGGCGATTTTTGCACGGGTTGCTTTACCGGGCGTTACCCCGAGGTCATCGCCGAGCATGTCGAGGGCGACGGGCGCATCGTCGCCAATAGGCCGCAGCCCGCGCTCTCTGCAGCCCGCCACCGCTAGCACGTCATTCGACATGGAGCTCTTGCGCTTTCGCGATCTCGAGCGCTGGTTCGGCGCGCGCTGCATCGTACGCGGTGCCGGCGCGGCCGTGCGCCAACGCGAGCACGTCGCGCTGGTGGGCCGGAACGGCGCAGGAAAATCGACGCTCTTCTCCATGCTGATCGGCGAGTCGGAGCCGGATCGCGGGGAGATCGCGCGAGCGCGCGGCGTCGAGATCGGCTGGTTTCGTCAAGCCTCCGGCGAGCTCTTCGGCGACGACGATCGGCGAACGCTGCGCGAGTACGTGCAGGAAGCCTTCGCCCACATGGAGGCCGACGCGCGGGAGCTGGAACGGCTCGAGCACGAGATGGGAGCCGTGCACGGCAAGGAGCTGGAGCGCGTGATGGATCGCTATGCGCTCTTGCGCGAACGTTTCGAGCGCGCCGGCGGTCACGACTCCGCCTATCGCATCGACGCCGTGCTCCGCGGCGTCGGCTTCGCGGATGACGACGCAGCGCGCGCCTTACGCACGTTTTCGGGCGGAGAGAAGACGCGCGCCGCGCTCGCGCGCGTTCTGCTCAACGCTCCGGATCTCCTCCTGTTGGACGAACCCACCAACCATCTCGACATCGGCGGCGTGGAGTGGTTGGAAGGCTTCCTTGCGCGCTACAACGGCGGCGTGGTGGTCGTCTCGCACGATCGCTGGTTCCTCGATCACGTCGTCGAGCGCGTGTGGCTCTTGGAAAACGGCGAGCTGTCCATCTGGGAAGGCAACTACTCGCGCTTCGTCGAGCTGAAGGCGCAGGCCGACGAGGAGCGCGAGCGGGCGATCGCGGCCCAGGAACGGCGGATGGCGCACGAGCGCAACGTCATCGCGGAGCTGGCGACGCACGGCTCGCACAACTACGTTCAGCTGAAGGCGCGCGCCCGACGCCTCGAGCGCATGGAGCGTTTCACGCCGTCGCGTCGGAGTCGAACGCTGCGCATCAGCTTCCGCAAGGCGCGCCGGCTCCAAGATCCCGTGGTCGAGCTGCGCGGTGTGTCGAAAGCGTACGGCGGGCGCGTCCTGTTCGCCCCGTTCACCGTCGCCGTGCGCGCCGGCGAGTGCGTGGGTATCGTCGGACCCAACGGCTCCGGCAAGTCGACGCTCTTGAAGATGCTGACGGGCGAAGTGCTGCCCGATACGGGTGACGTGCTCTGGAGCGAGGGGGTCCAGCGCGGCACGTACGCGCAGGAAGTCGGCGACCTCGATCCGGAGTCGACCGTGGTGGAGGAGGTCCTGCGGGGGTGGCTCGGTACGCCTGAAGAGGCGCGCAATCTCTTGGGCGCGCTCCTGTTCTCCGGCGACGACGCGGAGAAGAAGATCGGATTGCTCTCGGGCGGCGAGAAGCGCCGCGTCATGCTGGCAAAGATGGTCGCGCGGCCCGCGAACGTCCTGCTGCTGGATGAGCCGACCAACGATCTCGATATCGCTTCGCTCGAAGTCTTGGAGGACGTGCTGGCCGCGTTCGAAGGCACCGTGATCATCGTGAGTCACGATCGCTTCCTGTTGGAGCGGCTGTGCGATCGCATCATCGAAATCCGAGACGGGATCGCGCGGATCTACGAGGGAGGATACAGCGATGTCGTCGCCGCGCATGCCCCTCTCGCGGCGCGCGAGCCCGAGCGCATAGGCAAGACGGAGCGCGAGCGGCGCAAAGAAGAACGGCGCGCCGCGCAAGCGGGACGAAGCCCGAGTCCCAAGCGTCAGCTGCAGGACGTGGAGCAGCGCATCGAGGCGCTGGAGCGCGAGATCACGGCCCTGGAGGCGCAGCTCGCCGAGCCGGAGATCTATCGCGACGGAGAGCGCGTGCGCGAGGCGCAGCAGCTTTTGAGTGCTGCGCGTGAGGAATTGACGGGGCTCGAACAGCGCTGGATCGAGCTCGTCGACATGGTTTAGCGGGCCTGAGCCGGCTCGGCGGCAACCTCCGGCAGCGCCGTGTCGGCCTCGAGCCAGATGTCCGGCGCGTCGATACGTCGCATGTTCCGCGGATACGTGCCGTTGGGGTACCGCGCAATCCATTCCTGCGCGAGGACGGTGAGGTACTCGAAGTTCTCGTAGAGCATCGGGCCGTTCTTGCGTCGCGAGATAGCGATGGCCGGGGCTACCGCATTCCACGTGCCGACGATCGTCGCGGCCCACAGATCGCAGATGATCCGGCGATCGATGAGATGGAGCTTCACGCACACGCCCATGTGCTCGTAGAAGTTACATACCAGCGTCACCTTCTGCCGCTGCGGATCCGAGGAGGCCCGCGTCGTGAATTCGGAGCGGAAGGCGGGGTCCGCAAGCGCTTGCGCGAGCCCCGTGCGCACGAAGGCATAGGCGGAGAGATGGGGCTCGGAGTTTCGCGTCTCCGTGAACTCCATGAGGATCTGAATCTGGTTGCTGCTGCGCAAATGCCGCAACTGGATCAGCGCCGCGATCGCGGATGCCGCGATCACGCAGAACGTACCGATCGTCGCCGCGGTATTCAGCACCTCTAACGGCAGCATCGTTCCTCTCCGGCCAACGTGCGCCTTCTGAGCCCGTGCGTCCTTGAGAGCGACGGCTCGCTCGTCCCCAGCGGTGGAGACGCCGGGTCAATAATGAAAGCAATATTCATTACTATAACGGTAGGCAAGGCGTCCCACCGAGATCGGAAGCCGGCTCGATCGGCCTGCGAGCTCCTCGCGCCTGCTGACGAAGCCGAGGAACGCTTCGTCGATCTGGGCGGGTGCCGACGTCGTCGCTGGAGGGGCAGGCGCCTGCGGCGCGTGGAGGCGGAAGCCGAGGGGCGCGTCCCGACGCGTGCGATGCTGGAGGGCGACATCAAACGCTACATCGCCATCGCGAACGAAGCGCGGCGGAGATGGAGTCGAAGGCGAACGACCTTCAGGACCATCTCGCCCCCGACACGCTCGCACCATAGGCATCTCGCAGGCGTCCTGCGCGGAGGCGGCCACAGGTCTCGGAATGGCGCAGGGTCAAGCATCCGCCCCGTGGATCGTTTCATCGACAACGCCGGCGTTCAACTCTACGTCGAAGTGCGCGGCAACGGGCCGCGACACGTCCTCTTCGCTCACGGTTGGATCAGCTCGCGACGCATGTGGTACGACGTGGTCGGCCGGGTCGATCCCGCGGCGTTCACGCTCCATCTGCTCGACTTTCGTGGCGCCGGGCGCAGCGACCGCCCCGACTACGGCCACGATCTCGAAGGCTACGCGGGAGATCTTCGCGCGGCGATCGCGTCGATCGACGCGCCCGTCACCGTCGTGGCGCATTCCATGGGGGGAAAGATCGCGCAATACGTGGCGCTCGCGCCGCCGGAGAATCTCGAGAAGCTCGTGTTGATCGCGCCGGGCACGCCGCGCGCGTATACGACGAGCGAGCGCCACCGACAGATGGCGCTCGATGCCTTCGGCTCGCGCGTGCGAATCGAACGCTTCCAGCGCGCGGCAATCGTGCGCGACGTCTCACGGCAGGCGCTGGAGCGCATCGTCGATGACGCGCTCATCGCACAGCGCGAAGCGTGGTTCGGGTGGTACGATCACGGCCGCAATCGCGACTTTTCCGATCGTGTCTCCGGCATCAAGCTGCCCTGCCTTGCCGTGGCAGGGCAGCGCGATCCCCTCGTGGCGCCCAGCCGAGTCAAGCGCGACGTCGCGCATGCGATCCCCGGCTGCCTCTTCGTGACGCTGCGCGATGCAGGACACAATTTGCCCATCGAAGCGCCCGCGGAGGTTGCCGCGATGATCGAGCACTTCGTGTAGCACGTCCGCCGCCGGGCACGAGAGCAGGAGGGGCGGTGCGCCGCTCACAATGAACGCGCCATGCGTGCAGCCGTCATTCTCGATAAGACTGGCCCCGCCGACGTCGTCGTGCGGGAGTGGCCGGATCCCCAACCCGGCCCCGGCCAGGTGCTCGTTCGTCTCCGCGCCGCGGCGCTCAACCGCCGCGATTATTTCATCACGGTCGGACTCTATCCGAGGATCCAGTTCCCCTGCGTCGCAGGATCCGACGGCGCCGGCGAGGTCGAGGAGACGGGCCCAGGCGTGACGCGATGGAAAAAGGGCGAGCGCGTCCTCATCCTTCCCGAGCGCGGATGGGGCGATCGTGAGGAATATCCCGGCCCGGAGTTTCGTATTCTCGGCATGCCGGATCAAGGCACATTCGCAGAACGCATCGTCGTGCCGGAAGAGTGCCTCTATCGGATTCCGCCGCACCTGGATTTCGAACACGCGGCGGCGCTTCCGCTCGCGGGCTTGACGGCGTACCGCGCCGTCGTCACCAAGGGTCGCGCGGCGAGCGGCGAGTGGGTGCTTGCCACCGGCATCGGCGGCGGCGTGCAGACGTACGTTCTGCAGTTCGCCAAGGCTCTGGGCGCACACGTGGTCGCGACGTCGCGAAGCGATGAGAAGCTGGAGCGCGCGAAACAATTGGGCGCCGACGCCGTCGTCAACGTCTCCACGGGAGAGTGGTCGAAAGGCGTGCGTGCCGCCGCCGGCGACGGCGTTGCGCTCTCGGTCGATTCCGTTGGCGGCAATACCTTTTCTGAAGTCGTCAAGGCAACGGGCAACGCCGGACGCATCGTAGCCTATGGAGCGACGTTGGGCAATTGGACGGTTCCCGCGGCACTGGTGTTCTTCCGTCAGATTCGCATCGAAGGAACGACGATGGGCAGCCCGCGCGACTTCGAGCAGATGCTGGCGCTCGTAGAGCGCGCGAAGATCGTTCCCGCCGTCGATCGCGTGCTGCCGCTGGAGTCGATCGTGGAGGCGTTGGGTCTCTTGGAGCGCTCCGAACAATTCGGCAAAGTCGTCTTGAGGATCGCGTAACACGCCGATGTCTAAACAGTCGAAGAGCTTCTCAGCTCCGGCGATCGTGGTCGCGGTCGCGTGCGCGGCGATCGTCGTCGCGACCGTGCTCGGCATTCGCCACTCGCTCGTGAGCCCCACGCCGGCCGCTTCGGCGGCGACGCCGGTACCGCAGGGCACGCCGATCGTCCAGGGAACGACGATCGGCAAGTCCGTCTTCGCCGACGGCGATACGCTGTCCGGCGGAAGGGGGCAGACCGTCGACGGCATCGAGTGCAACCTGCAGGAGATGCTCGCCAAGCATGACCACGTCCATCTGACGTTGATCTTCAACGGCGTACAGGTGGCCGTGCCCCGGTACGTCGGCATCGTCCTCCGCCCCGACAATCAAAACTGCATCTATTGGCTCCATACGCACGATGCGACGGGCCTGATCCACATCGAGGCTCCCGATCAGAGCGGCGCGTACACGCTCGGGGAGTTCTTCGATATCTGGGGTGAGGAGCTCGCGCACGATCTGATCGCCGGTCGGCAGGGTGACGTCCGGGCCTTCGTCAACGGCATGGCCTACCACGGAGATCTGAAAGCGATTCCGCTGGCGCCGCGCTCGCAGATCACGCTGGAGGTCGGCAAGCCCTTCGTCCCGCCGCCCGTCTACGTCTTCCCACCGGGGTTGTGAGCGAGGCTCACGGCCCGCTCGAGATTGGCAAGCGTCAAGTTCACGCCGGGTGCGAGGACCTCGCTTTCGCGACCCTGCGGGTTGATGACGTAGACCTCGACGCTATGCACGACGTCGTCGTGGCCGGGCTTCGGCGGAAGCACCGTGATGTTGTAGTCGCGCAGCACGCTTTTCGTCTCTTCCGGCGTTCCCCGTAGGAACGCCCAGCCTGCCCGGGGCCAGGTCTTCGCGCGAAGCTTCGCCACGCTGGCCATGCTGTTGGTGGCAGGATCGAGCTCCACGGTGGCGATCGTGACGCGCGTGCCGAGCTGGCCGCGCGCGCTCCAACGCTCGGCGGCGCGCTTGAGCACCGCTTCCAGCTCCGGACATTCCTCCGTGCAATTGGCGGCGACGAAGGTCAGCACGACGACATTTCCTCGCCGCTCTTGCTGCGCGAGCGAGAACGTGCCGCCGGAAGCGTCGGGCAGCGTGAACGACGGAGCCGGGCCGTAGTCGCGGACGACGTGCGCCCGAGGGGTGCAAGCGCTCAAGATCGCCGACAGCGCGACAGCGAGGACTCGACCAGCGGTGGGCATGGTGTAGACTTTGGCATCGCGAAGGCGAATGCATGCTGGAAGAGCTCGATGCGCGCGCGGCGGATGTTCCTGAGGGAGCGGTGACGCTCTTCCTTCAGGTGACGCGCCTTATCGGCGGGTCGACGGACGTGAGGTTGGTGGATGGCGTCGTTGCGGCGACCCGGCGCCTTCTACGAGATGCCCCCGGCGTGCGCGGCGCCTTCGAGCTGCGCCGGCCCGAGCTTTCGCTCTTCGGCATATGGTTCTCCGCGACGGAGGCACCCTTCCGTGTTCACGGCAGCGAGTCGCACGTGCGTTGGTCGGCGTGGGCTCGCAGGCACGGCGACGCGCTGGGCGTCTTCAATGTCCGACTGAGAGTGGAAGACGGCCGGGTGCCGGTGCCGAGCAGGACGTTCGAGGTCTTGCTCGCAATGGGGCTCTTACTGTAGGGGAACCCCTTAGCGGCCGAGCAGACCGGCCGCGTAGCGCGCGTTGACCAGCGCGATCTGCTGGTCGGCCAGCGCCGTCACCAAGCTCTGTTCCGCCAAGGTCGCCTGGAGCTGCGCGTCGGCGATCTCGATCGCCGTGCCGACGCCCGCTTTGTACCGCTCTTCCGCGAGACGGCGGTTCTCCTCGGCAAATGCGACCGTCCGTTGCGCGGCCTCGACGTTGGAGCGCGCAGCCTGCAAGTTCAAGTAGGCCTGCCGCACTTGCAGATCGACGTTCTGCTCCACCGCTTGGAAGGCAAGCTCGGCCGTGCGCACTTGAGATTGCGCCTGTTGAATGCGTCCAGCCGTCAAGCCGTGGTCGTATAGCGTCCAGACGGCGTTCAAGGCAAGGATGAGCTGTCCGTGAAACCCGGTCGTCAACTGCGGCTGTTCCTGGCCTTCGGAAGCCTGGAGCGCAATCGACGGCACGTAGCCGGAGCGCGCCACGACTACGGCCGCCCGGGCCGCGTCGATGGCGAACTTCGCGGCCTGCAATTCGCCGCGATTGGCGTGCGCGGCGCTCAGCAACGTCTCGAGCGAGATCTCGGGAGCCGTCGCTGCGATGGAGTCGGTGAGCACCAGATGCGTGCCGATGGGATAGTCGAGTGCGCTGTCGAGTGAAGCTTCGGCCAGATCGGCGGCGTTGTGCGCGCGAATCGCAGCCGCTTGATCGTTCGAGAGCGTGGTCTCGGCACGCAGCACGTCTGTGCGCGCGACCGTGCCGGCGCTCAGAAATTGTTGCGCTTGCTTCACGTGCGCTTGATCGACGCGCACGGCTTCGTCGGCGACCTCGGCCAGTCGGCGCGCCTCGAGGAGCTGATAGTAGCCGTTGGCGACCGTCTGCACGGTGGAATCCGCGGCGGCGCGCTGCTGTGCCGCGACGGCCGCGAGATTGGCGGCCGTTTGACCAACTTGTGAAGCCGTTCTTCCCCCGTCGAACAGGAGGTACTGCAGCGTGGCGCGCGGATTGTTGGCGTTCTCGAGACCTTGTGAGATGGTAATCGGACCGGCGGGGGGTGGAAGCGGAAGCGTGAACGAGACCACGGGGGTGGTGTGAGCGTACGTGTCTTGGAGCGCGATCGACGGCAGTTGCGGCGCGCGCGCCTGCTTCAGTTGCGCCGTAGCTGCCGCGACGCTCTCTTCGGCCTGCCGGTACTGCAGGTTCGCGCTCAGACCACGCGCGATCGCTTGATTCAGCGAGAGCGTTATCGCTTGCGGCTCAGGCGTCGGACTTGGTGCGGACGGCGCGGCGGCGACGAGCACGGTTGCGCAGAGTGCGGCGAGCATGGTTCCTCGTAAACGAACGCTTAGAATGACGTGCTGGCTTCTTCCAGCGAGGCGAATATCTTCGCCAGCAGCGCGATCAGCTGGCGTTGCTCTTCCTCGGAGAGTCCCGACGTGATGCGTTGCACGCGAGCGAAGTGCTTGGGAAGAACGACGGCCAGCAGCTCCAGGCCTTTTTCCGTCAGCGAGACCAGCGTCGAGCGCCGGTCGTCGGGGTTGGCTGTGCGTTTGACGAGGCCGTCGCGCTCTAGCCCGTCGATCAGCCCGGTAACGTTCGCGCGCGTGGAGAAGAGGTAGTCGCCGATTTCGCACAGGCGCATCGGCTGATCGCCCTGCGCGCGCAGGCAGATCAGCGCGTTGAGTTTCGCCGGCGTGAGTCCGTATTCGTCGAACCAGACACCGGCGCAGTTCTCCAGCCGGTGTGCGGTGACTTTGAGCGCGAGAAGCGCCTGGATCGCAAGCCGGTCGAACCCCGCATACGTGTCAAGCGAGCCTTCGAAAAGCTCGCCGGGAATCGGAACGCTCATCGCGCACCCCGGCGCATCGGTGCGCGTTGCTGAAGCCGCCGCCTTTGTTCCCCTTTCGTGATGTCGCATCTCGATGTTGGGCCCTTCGTCCGGATCTGTGGCCCTTGCAGTCAATAAAGTTTAGTGCTAAACTATCAACGCTTTAAATTTAGAGGACGTAGACGAAGATGTCAAGTGCTTGGTTCCAAACGGGGTCGCTGACCCTGGCGCTCCTCGTCAGCGCCCTTCCCGCGCAGGCGGAGCGCGCCCCGTCCGTCCCGGCCCCGGCGGAAACGCCGACGGCTGCCGCGCCGGCACCGGGCGCTGAGACATCGCTCTCGCCGCAGGTCGCTCGCGTGCTCGCCCTCCTGGGGCAGCGGAATGCCGAGCTTGCGGCCTACAGCTTCGATCTCCAGGTCAAGCTCGCCATGCACACGTTCCCGTGGCTTCAGCCGTATCTGATCGGCAGCGGCACGTATCAGAAACCCGGTCACTACACCGTCACGTTCAAGCAAGTGCCCGCCCTTGCCAGAAATTACCAAAGAGTGACCGGTGAGATGCTCGACCCGTCAAGCTGGCCGCAAAAATATGTCATCACGATGGGCCAGGAGAGCGCAAGCGAGGCCGAGCTCATCCTGCACGAGCGCGTCAAAGGTGAGATCACGGAGGCGCGGGCGATCGTCGATACGAGCACGGGCTACGTCAAGCGCATGCGCTTCCGTTACGAACACGGCGGCACGATCGACATCGTGCAGCACTCGATACCTGTGCAAGGCTTCATTCTTCCTTCCGCTCAGGACGCCGAGATCGCTATGCCGGGAATCAAGGCCACGGGCCACGCGACGTTTACCAACTATCATTTGACGGTCGACGGCGCGGGAACGGACGTGACGGACCACCTCGTCCGGAAGTAGGAGCCGCCTTCGCTCGAAGGCGCCTAGGAGGTTCGGGCCGGTGGGCTCCAGCGCGTCCCCGCCGGATCGAGCCGGGTCAGCAAACCCGCGCGTTCCAACGCCTCGACGACCAATTGTATCCGTTCGCGCTCGTGCTTATTGGGCATGCCGAAGCACTCCAGCGCCACTTCGGTCAAGGTGAACGGCGCGCGTGCGCCGACGAGGCGTCCCACGATGAACGTCTCGCTTAAGTTCGAGCGCTCGGCCAAGCGCAGCAGCTCGGGCCCGAGCGCATCCCGCACGATCGCGTAACGCTCCTCCTCTTCTTCGGGAAGCGTGACCGGCTCGGGCAGCGTCGGTCTTTGCGGCGCAACGCTGCCCTCGAGCGCGGCACGGAGCCGCGCGATCACCTGCCGGCGTACGTCGTCCGTCGCGGCCTCCGCCGCATCGAGGCGCTCGAGATACCGAAGCGCCGCTTGGGCGGCCTCACGGAGATCCTTCTCGCTTGCCATGGCACAAGCCAACCTCCATCCGCGCTCTCTCCGCCTCGCCGTGACTCGAGTTTGGCGCGATGCGAGTGCCTACTTTTGCGTCAAGTCGACGAAAACGAGAACCTTCCCCTTACCCGTGGAGATCTTGAGGCTGTCGCCTTCCTTCACTTTGGCGAACGAGACGTTGGGACGCCCCGCTTCGAGCTGGGTCTCCATGTTGCCCGGCATCGTGACGAGGACGTGTTGCGCATCCACGACCTTCTCGACCGTGACGGTGTAGGTCCCGTCGGGAATCAGCGAAGGATCGACGGTGGCCGACGGGCTGGGCGCAGCGAACGCCGACCCGCCGAACGTGGTGATGAAGAACGCGCTGATGACAGCGGCGATGGAACGACGCATGGTCTTCGCTCCGGCTTTCAGGACATGTGAGGTGCGAAAGGTGGGGCCGAACGTAAACGGGGCCGTTACATGCGGCCCCCTCCGATTTCCTGCATCGGTTTCGACCCGGGCGCAGCTTTGAGGCCCGGAGGTAGCGAGGGGGCGAACGACGGGTCGAGACCGAGGCGATCGAAGCTCGTCTCATCGCCCGAGGCCACCGTGAACTGTTCGACCATCGAGCCCAACGTGGCGACCTCTGCTTCCATATGCTCGCTCGCCACACGCATCCCCTCGACGGCGTTTGCGTTGGCCTTCCCCAGCCCGGCCGTGCGCTCGACGCGCTGAACGAGCGCTTCGATTCCCGCGCGCTGGTCGGAGTTGGCGCGCGCGACCTCGCCGGTCCGTCGTTCGATCTCCGTGACGGCGTCGAGGATCTGATGCGACGAGGCAGTTTGCTGGTTGATGGCGAGCGTCGCCTCCTGAGCCATCTTACCCATTTGCTCGCTGGCTTTGGCGAGCTCTTCGGAGGCCTGCGCCTGCTGCGCGGTAGCGATGCTGATCTCGCTCACGAATTGCGCCATCTGGCTGACGCGCGACGCTATCGCCTCGATCGTTTTGTTGACCAATACCGCGGACTCGGCGCTGGCTTGAACGTCTTGGTTCGCGGCCGCCGCACGCTCGAGCACCGCACGCGTGCGCCGCTGAATGTTGGTGACGAGCGCGCCGATCTCGCGCGTAGAGCTCGACGACTTCTCGGCGAGCTTGCGCACCTCTTCCGCCACCACGGCGAATCCGCGCCCATGTTCACCGGCGCGCGCCGCCTCAATGGCGGCATTGAGCGCAAGGAGATTGGTTTGATCGGCGATCTCTTCGATGAGGGTGAGGATCTCCCCGATCCGGCGCGAAGCGGCGTCGAGCTCCTCCATCTCCGCCATCACGTTGGAGACGGTCGAACGCACGTTGTCGACGCGCGAGGACAACGACGATACCTCGTCGCGGCCGTGGCGAAACTCGCGATCCGTCATTGAGGACTCCTCGCGAACGCGATCGGCGTTGCCGGCGACCTGCACCGTGGTCGCAGCCATCTCCTGGGTCGAGACGATCGTTTGCTGCACGACGGCCGAGAGGCTCTCCACGTTGGACTCGATCTGTTTGATGGAGGCGGTGAACTCGGCCATGGCGCTCGAAACGAGAGCGACGCGATCGGCGACGAGACCGGCATTCTCCTCGACGCTTGCCGCGGAGCGGCCCACGTCGGCCGAGAGATCGTGCGCTTCGCTTAGCGCCTGCAACTCTTGCTTCACTCGATCGTCGACTTCTTGCGCGACGCGGCGTGCCTGTGAACTGGCGTTCCCCACGCTGCCGGAGACGTTCTGGATGGCGCCGATCATGGCGCTCAAGCGATCCGCCAGCGAGTCGACGGCCGTGCCGAGCCGGCCGAGGACGTCGCGCCCCTGCCACCCGATGCGCTGCGTGAGATCGCCCCTCTCCATCGCTTCGAAGGTCTCGAGGCAGCGGCCGACGCCGTTGATCACGATGCGTCGTACCCACGCGCTGACGAGCAGCGCAACGATGAAGGCGACGGCGACGCCGCCGGTCAGCACGGCGATCGCGATCGCGCGGGCGCGCTCGAGCTGAACCCACAGAGCGTCGGAGGCGGTATTGAACGCGCTCAACAGCGCCTCACCGTCGGCCTTCTGCTTTTCGTAGCCGGCGTACGAAGGGCCGTCGATCAACTGCCGGGCCTGCGCGCGGTGACCGCTCGAGAGCATCGCGAGCGCCGGCAGGGAGGCGAAGTCGTAGGCGCTCGCCGAGGCGCGAAAGGCCTCCAGCAGCGTGGCGAAATCGGGATCGCTCTTGGCGACTTCCTCCATTGCGCGCGCGTCGTCGGGGAATTGCTTGAGCATCCGCGAGACGGTTTGAGTCGCCGCGGCGGCTCGCTTCGGATCGGACGTCGTGGCCGCCTCCAACAGCGCCGCGCGCAGGAGATCGGCATCCGATGCCACGCGCGCGTACGCGACTTGAGCGCGAATGATGGTGGTATGCAGGACCGCGGCGCGCGAAGAGATGGAGGCAACTGCCCAGATGGCCAATGGGGCGATGGCGACGACGATGGCCAGGACGATGCCGAAGGCAAAGACGAGGCCGCGCTCGAGGCTCATGTGGGACATGGCGTGGGCATCCTCCTGAAAGGAACGCAAAAAGAGACCTTGACACATCCAATGGCGGGTCCGGTCGGCGATACAGGTATACTACCACGCGATTCCCGTTCGCCGTTCGCGGTTCTCGTTAAGCTTGCGTTAGGAGGATGGCGGCAAATGCGTGGTGCAGAGTGTGTGCGGAGGTTCCTGTGGAGGAGGAGAAGCCGTGGAGCCAAGTGCTTCCAGTCGGAGACGCTGCGCTCTTGTTCGAGTTCGGCACACGCATCGAGATCGAGATCAACGAGCGGGTGCATCGCGTACATCGCGCCGCGCAAGAGATGATCGCTCGCGGCGAACTAACGGGAGTATGGGGCACCATTCCGTCATACGCAACCCTTTTGATCGAATTCGATCCGCTCGCCATTAGCGGTGAGGCGATCGTCGCGGCGCTCGAGCGTCGTTTGACGGGATCGTCGCAGGAACCGCCCAAGCCGAGACGCTTTCTTGTCCCCGTCTTGTACGAGGGGGAGGATCTCGACGACGTCGCCGCGCGCACGGGACGTCGTCCGGAGGACGTCGTCGCGCTTCACACCGCCTGCGATTTTCGGATCTTTACCGTTGGATTTTCGCCGGGCCAGCCGTTATGCGGCATTTTGCCGAAGGAATTGCGGTTGCCGCGGCGGGGAACGCCGCGTGCCGCCGTTCCGCCCGGCTCCGTCGCGATCGCCGGCCAGCAAGTCACGATCTATCCGACGGCGAGTCCGGGCGGCTGGCATCTGCTGGGGCGTACGCCGGTGGTGCCGTTTCGTGCGGAGCGCCGGCCTCCCGTGCTGTGGTCACCGGGCGATCTCCTGCGCTTCTATCCCATCGACCGCGCGCGGTACGATGAACTGTCCGAAGCCTCGGCCGCCGGTGAGGAGTGGCTATGCGCTTCCGAGTGATCGCACCGGGGCTGGCTACGACGGTGCAGGACCGCGGGCGCATCGGCTACGAGCATCTCGGGGTGATGATCAACGGTGCGCTCGACACGCGCGCGGCGGCGTGGGGCAATCGCCTCGTCGGCAACGCGGACAACGCGGCCGTGTTGGAGATGACGCTGCTCGCTCCCACGCTCGAGCTCGAAGACGACGGCTCGGGCCGCTCCGTGCGCGCGGCGCTGACGGGAGCGGATTTTGCGTTCACGCACAACGACGAGGCATGGCGTTCGGGCACCGTCCGCGAGTTGCGTCCCGGAGATCGGATCGCCGGCGGCTCCACACGTACGGGCGTTCGCGGCTATCTTGCCGTCGAGGGCGGGATCGCCGTGCCGAGCGTGCTGGGAAGCCGCGCTACCGATCTGCTCGCGGGCATCGGTGGCGTTGAGGGGCGGGTCCTTCGCGTCGACGACGTGCTTCCTATCGGTGAAGCGACGCCGCGCAAGGCGGACGGCGGGTTCGTCGCCGCCTTCGACGTTCCCGAGACGCTGCTCGATCGCGAGATCGTTCGCGTGCTGCCCGGACACCGCGCCGCCGGTTCCGCTCGCAAGGGCCTCGCGCGTTTGGTCGACACCTGGTACCGCGTCGATCCTCGCTCGGATCGCGTGGGTCTGCGACTGATCGGCCCGAAGGTCAATGCCGCAGTCCGCGGCGACGAAGTGTCCGAGGGGATGGCCATCGGCGCCGTCGAGATCACGGCGACCGGAGAGCCCCTGCTCTTGCTGCGCAGCCGAGGCTCGATCGGCGGATACCCGACGTTGGCCGTGGTGATCTCCGCGGACCTGCCCGCGCTCGCGCAACGCAAGCCCGGCGACCGGTTACGCTTTCGCTTGGTCGACGAGAGCGAAGCGCTGGAAGCCTGGCGCGCGCAGCGCACCGTGACCTTGCGGTCGCCGACATGGGCTCTGGTGTGGATGCGCGTCGAGCCAGGCACGCGGATCGAGCTGGGCGACCCGCTGGGCGAGCTCGAAGTCATGGGGGAGCGCCGACCGCTGCGCGCGCCGATCGCGGGCCGGTTACAGCGTTGGCTCGTGCGCGAGGGTGAGGACGCGCAAGAGGGCTGGGCGATCTGCGAGCTTCTTGCCGATGATTAGCGGGGATTTTCCCGTGAGCGCAGCGTACCACGAACGAAGGAAAGCATCGAAGGGGAACGGGGAGGAGATGTCATGGCGGAACGACTGGTCGATCTGAACTGCGACATGGGTGAGAGCTTCGGCGCGTGGAAGATGGGCGACGACGAGCGCATGTTCCCTTCGATTTCATCGGCAAACGTCGCCTGCGGCTTCCATGCCGGAGATCCGCGCGTGATGGCGCGCACTGTCGAGGTGGCCAAGCGCCACGGCGTGGCGGTGGGTGCGCATCCGTCCTTTCCGGACCTCGTCGGATTCGGCCGGCGCAACCTCAGCGTCACTCCCGACGAGGCGCGCACCGACGTGCTCTATCAGATCGGCGCCCTCCACGCGTTTTGCCGTCGCTTCGGCGTGCCGCTGCAGCATGTCAAGCCGCACGGCCAGCTCAACAATCTCGCCGTGACGGATCGAGCGCTGGCCGACGCGATCGTGGCCGGCATCAAGGACTTCGATCCCGACTTGCTGGTGGTGGCGTACGGCGGCGAGTTCGTCAAAGCGGCCCAGGCCGCAGGGATGCGCGTCGCGTTCGAGGTTTTCGCCGACCGTGAGTACAACGCCGACGGGACGCTCGTCTCTCGACGGCTGCCGGGTGCCGTCATCACCGACCCGGCGCGCGTCGTCGAACGCGCGGTGAACATGGTCCTCGAAGGACGCGTGCGCGCCGTTGACGGCACGTGGCTGGACATCCCCGTGCACACGATCTGCACGCACGGCGACACGCCCGGCGCCGCCGATCTCGCTGCGCAGCTGCGCCGCGCGCTGGAGCAGGCCGGCATTCGCATCGCGCCCATGGCGGAAGTCGTCAAGCAGGCCGCCGCGGTCTAGCTACGGGCCTTCCGTTAGCTGGACGAAGCCGTCCGGGCGAATGTAGCGGGCGAAGGCGTCTCGGATCTCCTCCGCCGTCGTCGCCTTGATGCGGGCAGCGGCCACCGTCGGCTCGTCGAGCGGAACCTGCGCCAACGAGCGGTTAAGCAAGCCGCTGGCGATGGTGTCCTCCGCCGATGCATCGACGATTGTCCGGCGCAAGAGGGACGCCTTGGTCAGATCGAGCTCTTGCTCGGAGACGGGCGTCTTCTGCATCTGGCGCAGATCGCGGTCCACCAGCATACGCGCCTGTTGCGCGTTCTGCGGTGACGTGGCGTACGTGACCTCGAAGCGGGAGCGCGTATCTCCGATGGAGAGCGCCGTGTTGACGGCATAGACCAAACCGGCGTTCATCCTCAGGTCACGGAACAGGCGGCTGGTCAGCGGTCCCGCGTCGCCTCCGCCGAGAATCGCATTCCCCAGCGTAAGCGCGTAGCGCGCCCGATCGCTGCGTGTGATGCCGACCAGCTCCGACAGCGTCACGGCGTCCTGCTGCATCGTCTGTGGAGTGAGCTTGACGGCGCCGGGCGCGTTCAGCGGCACTGAAGGGAACGCGAGATTCGGTTTCGGTCCGTCGGCATGCCAGTTGCCGAAGGCATGCTCGACGGCAGCTCGCGCGCGCGCGGGCGTCACGTCGCCGATGACGACGATCGTGGTGAGATCCGGCCGGAACGCTTTCCGGTAGTATGCCGACACCTCATCCAGCGTGAGTCCCATGATGCCTTGCGGCGTCGCTTGCCGGAGCGCGGGATCGCCGGCCGGAAAGAGCTTGGCATCGAGCTGATGGAGCGCGATCACGTGCGACCCGGAGAGCGCGGCGGCGGCGCTTCCGGCCGCTTCACGTTGCGCCGCCTGGAAGCTCGGCCTGTCGAAACGGGGATGCAGCTCGTTGTCGGCCAGTAGATCGAGCCCTCGTTCGAAAGCCTCGGTCGTGAGTTGAAGCGAAAAGCGCGCGCCGGCTTCCTCTCTGGCGGCAATGGCATCGAGCCGCTTCTGAAACTCCTCGCGCGTAAGGGTCGCTGTGCCGTAGCTGAAGATCCCTTCGAGCACGGAGGCGACGCCGGTCTCGCCCGGCGGCTCCTCTAATGCTGGTTCCGTGTCGACGCCGCCGAAGACGAAGACGGAGTGTGAGATCGTCTCCGGTTGGACGATGAGGCGAATGCCGTTGGGAAGCTGTGTCACGACGGGATTGGTCGCCGCCGGAGGCGCTTCGACGTTTGAGACGACGCGCTGCGCCCACGATGGCAGCGGCACGCTGCCGACCGGGCGCTGCGGAAGCGGCCGCTCCGTGGGTTTCTCGGCGCTCTCGGTTCCCGCGCGAAAGACCGGCGTCAGGGCGCCGATGATCGCGTGCGCCGGGTTGAAGTACGTCCTGGCCAAGCGATCGACATCGGCGAGCGAGACGCCTTGCAGCAGTTCGATCTCGCGTTGTATCGAGGGCTCCTTGTCCACGGCCAGGACGTCCGACCAGTCAGTGGCGAGCTCCGTGATCGAATTGCGGCTCAACTGCTGATCCGCGATCACGCGGCGCTTGGTAGCTTCGAAGAGATCGGCCGGAACGCCCTCACGCGCGTAGCGCGCCATGATCGACTCGAGGCGCTCGGTCATCGGGAAGGGATTTTGACCGGGCGCCATCGCCGCGACGGCATAGACGACCTGGCCCTCGGGTAACGCAGGGTCGGCTTGGAATCCGGAACCGATCGCCAGTCCCCTGGTCGTCAGATCGCGCAGCTCGCCGCGCTCGCTGTTGAGCACCGCTTGCAGGAGGAACGAGGCGACGTAGTCCTTGCTGTCGACGCCGGGAAGGACGTAGGCCACGGCGGCCAGCGGATAGGGAAGTGTCGTGTTCTGCCGGATCACGGCGCGCTTGACCGGCGCGAGATGGATCGGCGGGCGCGGGGGCACGTCGCGGCGAGGGATCGTACCGAAGAGCGACGCTACCTGAGCGAGCGTTTGCTGCGGGTCGACGTCGCCTGCAATGACGAGCACGGCGTTGTTCGGCGCGTACCACGCGCGATAGAACTTCTTGAGGTCGGCGCCCGTGAGGCGGTCGAACGACGCCTTCGTGCCGACGGGATCGCGGGCATATGGCGTTCCCGCATAGACCTTCTTGCGGACGGCGTTGAAGAAGTCGGAGCCCGGCTGCGACTCGTCCATTGCCACCTCTTGCTCGATGGCTCCACGCTCGTCGTCCCATTCGCTCTGCGCATCGAGTACGTCGCGCATGCGATCGGCCTCGATATGAAGCACGACGTCGAGGTCGGCGGCCGGAGCGGTGAAGAGGAACTGCGTCACCGTCGGACGCGTGAAGGCGTTGTAGTCGCCGCCGAGAGCCGTAGCCGTCGTATTGAGCTGATCGGTGGAGAGATCCGGCGTTCCGCGGAACATCATGTGCTCCTGCGCGTGCGCCATGCCGGGGAAGCTCGCGGGATCGTCTCTGGAACCGACGAGGTACGAGACCTCGGTAGAGACCACGGGGGCCAGCGCGTTGCGAGCGATCAGCACGCGCAAGCCGTTGGGAAGCGTAGCGCGGAGCACGCCTAGTTCGGCGTCGCCGGCGTCGCTCGCGGCCCGGACGGTATGGGGCGCGAGACTCGAAAGCAAGGCGAGCGAGAGGATGAAGGCCAGCGTACGCATGAGGGTGCTCTGCGTTCGCCTGCTGCGACCGGCCCCCTTCATCCGCCTCTGCGGATCACGCACGTGGCATCGGCTTCGACGAAGACATTGGCTGATGCATCGGTGATCTGTGCCTGCGCCGTGCCGATGTGCTCTCCGAGCTCGACGACGTGAGCGAGGCACGTCATCACGCCGTTGCCGCTCGTGAACGGTCGCGCGAAGCGAACCTTGAGTTCCACCACCGTGGGAGCATCCCCGGCTACGAGCACGGAACGGAAAGCGCGGTCCAGGGCCGCGTCGATCGTGGCCGCCGCCAGCGAGTGGATCAGCGACGGATCGCCGTCGTGGGCCGGATCGACTGATCCGCTCAGGACGATGCGTCCCGTTTCCCCGCGCATCTCCAAGAAGCCCAAGCGTTTGGCCACGGATGGAACCGCCTCGTCGAACTCGTCAGTCCTCGTCATGAATCCCTTGGTCGTCGAGCGCCGGTGCCAAGCGCCGTCGTGAGCATCTCCGCTTCGATCATTCCGTACTCCTCGGAATACCGCAGCGAGAAGCCCAGTCGCCGGCTCACCTCTTGCATACCGGCGTTTTCAGGGAGGATATAACCGACGACGCGCTCGACGCCTTCACGCGGTGCCAGTTCGACCAGGCGCCGGAGGAGCTCCGTGCCGAGGCCACGTCGCTGGAACGCATCGCTGATGATAACGGCGAATTCGGCGCTCTTGCCGCCGCGCATGCGTACCAGGCGGCCGACGCCGACGATCGAAGGGGACGGTTCGCCGCGCAGCGCGATCAACGCCATTTCGCGGTCGTAGTCGATGAAGCAGAGGCGGCTCAGGCGCTCGTGGCGGATGCGTTCGCGCAGCGAGAGCACGTGCGCGTATCGCATGTAGACGCTCTGCTCGGAGATCGTGTCGTGGAAGGCCCGCATCAGGGGCTCGTCGTCGGGGCGTATCGGACGTATGGTCACGTCCTCGCCGTTGGGCAGGGTCCATGTGCCGACGTACTGCGTGGGATAGGGCCGAATCGCCAGCGGCGGGATCGTGGAAGCGGGCGTCTGCGCGGAATGGAGCTCCACGCGAATGGAGACCGCTGCGATCTGGTCGGGCTCCGCCAACAGCGGGTTGATGTCGACGGAGCGGATCGCCCGCTGATCCGCCACGAGGTAGCTGAAACGTACGAGGATCTGCTCCAGTGCGATCAGATCGACCGCCGGTGTTCCGCCCGCACCGCGGAGCGCGCCGAAGATTCGCGTGCGCTCCATCATGCGTTGGGCAAGCGTGGTGTTCAGCGGTGGGAGCGCGAAGCTGCGATCTCCGATCGCATCCGCCAGGCATCCCCCCAAACCGAATGCAAGCACCGGCCCCAACTGCTCGTCGAGCATGGCGGAGACGCACAGCTCGTAGCTGCCATCTGCCCGGTGAGCGTCGCGTATCCGTGCAACGGGGATGCCGTAGAGCTCGAGAAGCCGTCGCGATTCCGTCTCGGTGAGAAACGTGCGCCCCGCGGCCCGCGCGGCGTCCAGCAGGGCGGCGGCGGCGTTCGCGTCTTGCGCGTCGTCGCCCGGCGGCAGCGGGGTCTGATACAGGGCGCGCAGATTCTCGTCGAAACGCCAGAGGTAGTTGAACATGCGCGCCGCCGTGTCGGCGTAGCGAAAGGTCGGAATGCCCGCTTGCCTGAGAATCGCCGCTCCTTCCGCGACGTCGACACCGCCGAGCCAGCTCGCCAGCACCGGCTTCTGGGCGACGTGAGCGAAACGCGCGAGCTCTTTGGCGATCGGAGTCGGCTCGACGAGGCCTTGCGGCGCCATCACGGCGAGGATGCCGTTGACATTCTCATCGCGCGCAACGATCTCCATGGCGTGGGCAAAGCGCGCCGCGTCGGCGTCGCCCAGCACGTCGACCGGATTCGCGCGACTCCACGCGGGCGGAAGGGCGGCGTCGAGCGCCGCGTGCGTGGTCTCCGAGAGGAGTGCCAATCGGCCTCCGCCGTTGATGAGCGCATCGGTTGCCAGAACACCGGGGCCGCCGGCATTCGTGACGATGGCCAAACGATTGCCGCGCGGCCGCGGCTGCTTGTCCAAGACGTCGGCCATGGAGAAGAGGTCGGCGATCGTTTCGACGCGCAGCAAACCGCAAAGGTCGAACGCCGCTTCGATCGCCTCGTCCTTGCCCACCGATGCTCCGATGTGCGCGCAGACGGCACGGGCCCCCTCGGGGGTACGCCCCGCTTTCAGCACGATGATCGGCTTCGATCGCGCGACCTCGCGCGCCGAAGAGATGAAAGATCGCGCATCACCCATTGATTCCATTGCCAGCACGATAGCCTTGGTCTCCGGGTCCTCGCCGAAATAGGCGATGAGGTCGCCGAAGCCCAGATCGAGCATCGAACCCAGTGTGGCGAAGGCGCTGAACCCGACGCGCTGCTCGAGCGACCAGTCGAGGATCGCTGCGCCCAGCGAGCCGCTCTGACTGATGAATGCCACCGTTCCCCGTTGCGGCGACTTGCGGACGAACGTGGCGTGAAAGTCTCGGGTGGGGTTGATGATGCCCAGACAATTGGGGCCGAGGATGCGCATCTCGCTGCGCGCCGCGTGCCGGCGGATGCGTTGCTCGAGCTCCGCGCCGGCCGCACCGGTCTCGCGGAAGCCCGCGGAGATGACGATGGCGGCGCTAACACCCACGTCGGCGCAGGCACGGACGATATCGGGTACGGTCGGCGCCGGCGTCGCGATGATGGCGAGATCGACAGGCTCCGGCACGGCGTCGATCGTCGGGTACGCCTCGATCCCCATGACGCTGGCGCGCGCCGGCGTGACGGGAAAGACGGTGCCGCCGAATGAATGCGCCGTCAGATTGTGAAGGAGGTCGCAACCGACGCTCCCTGGGCGCTCGGTGGCGCCGATGACGGCTACCGTGCGCGGGGCGAAGATCGCGTCGAGACCGCGCGGCCGTGCATTCATTCCGGGCAGTTCCGCGCAGCAGACCACGAGCCCTAGGAGCCCGACGGACTCCTAGGATCGTAGCCGGCACGGATCGCGCCGAAGAATTCGCCGTCGACGTACACGCCCATCGAGAGATCGTTCAAAACCTCGCCGGTGTCTCGCACGTAGGTGCGGATCTCGCACGGGCGCGGCCCTTTCGGTCGGCGTAGGTCAGCCCCGGCGGCGAGGAACTGCGGTCGCGTCGCTCGCTGAGGGACGTCATCTCGGTTGGCGAGACCTACCCGCGCCGTGCGTAGGCCGAAGCCGTCGTCGAAGAGGCGCTTGATTCGGTTGTGGGCGAGGTCGTATTGTGGATCGCCCGTCCAATCTTCGCGAAGAATGCGAACCATCGCGAGGCCGAAGCCGTTGCGGTCCATGAAGCTGAGGAACTTGAGCTCCGGGTAGCGCTCGTGGATCTGCTGAAGAAGGTCGCATGCTTGGCGATCGATGGCGCGATCGTAGCCGTTGGTGAATTTCGGCGGCACGATGGGAGCGCGCATCCGCTGCACGTTGAAGAGATATCCCAGATAGCGGCGATCCTCCGGTGAAGAAGGATCGAGCTCGCGGTACCGTGGCTCATCGATGTCACGCTTGCTGATGCGTCCTTCGGTCAGGGCTGCCTCGAGCAGATGCTCGATGCCTTCGGCGGCTTCCGCGGCGGCGGCGCGTGGGCGCTCGTACGGTGCGTCGATCTTGAAGCGCAACAGCACGTGGTGGCTGCGCTCCGTCATCTCGCCGAGCTCGAGCGCGCCGGCCTCCCTGGCCAAGCGCGCCGCTTCGGCGGCATGCCGCGCGGCCGCCTCGACGTTGCTGGAGAGCGTTTGAAGCACGGACGATTGCTGCTCGGTGACGACGGCGATCTCCGTCACTTGGCCGCGCGACTGATCGACGATGCGCTCGAGCTCGACCAGCGCGGCGACGACGTCCGCGGAACGCGCGCTGGCTTGCTGGACGTTCCCTGCGCTGGCTCTTGCCGATGTCAGCGCTTGCTCGATCGTGATGCCGACCTGCTCGATCAGCTTCGCCATCTCGCGCGTCTGTTGGCGGGTCGACTCCGCTAGCTTTTTCACTTCGTCGGCGACGACGGAGAAACCGCGACCCCGGTCGCCGGCGTGCGCCGCCTCGATGGCCGCGTTGATGCCCAGCAGGTTGGTTTGCGCGGAGATGTCCTCGACGATCTCCAGTAAACCGTTGACACGCTCGGAATAGTCGCTGATCGCGTGCACGGCTTGTGCCGCGCGCTCGACGTCTGCGCGCAGGCGTTGGAGCTCGGCTATGCTTTGCTGGATGGTGGCCGTCGACTCGCGAGCGATGTGTTCCAGGCGCTCCGTCAGCGCTCGGGAATGTTCGCAAGCCTGCGCGATTTGCGATGCGCCCGCGCTGGTCTCTTGAATCGCGGAAGCGATCTGCTGCACTTCGAGCGCCTGCGCGTTGGCTACGTGATCCATCTTCTTGAGATGGAACGCGTTGAAGGCCGTTGACGCCGAGGCCTCACTGATGCTGGCCGAGAGAGCGGCGATCTCCCGGCGGATGCGCTCGAGGAACGCGTTCAGCGCGTCGGCGCATGCGTGCTCGTGCTCCGGGGCTTCGGCCGGGAGCACGACGCGGCCCGTCAAGTCGAGAAGCTCGCCGTTCGCGAGCGCATCAATCGCCTGCGCGAGCCGGCTGGTCGTTTCAGACAGAGCGGTCATCGGTGCAATGCAGTCCTCACTCGACTCGTAGCACGCCCTTCGCGCACCCGCACGTCATCGTATGCCAAAGTCAAGTTTCGGCATAATACGCCGGCAACGATAGATTTTCAAGAACAGAAACTATGGGGAGCGCAGGCCCCGACGGACGCCGGGGCCTGTGCCGCCGATGACGCGTCAGCGTGGCGCCATGCGGATCGCGCCGTCGAGGCGGATCACTTCGCCGTTGAGCATGGGATTGCTCACGATGTGGTAGGCAAGCTCCGCATACTCTTCGGGCCGGCCCAGCCGCGATGGGAACGGCACCTGCTGACCGAGCGAGATGCGCGCGGGTTCCGGCAGCCCTGCGAGCATCGGCGTATCGAAGATGCCGGGCGCGATCCCGCAGACGCGGACGCCGAACGAAGCGAACTCGCGGGCGATCGGGAGCAGCATGGCGACGACCCCGCCTTTCGATGCGCTGTAGGCGGCCTGGCCGATCTGTCCTTCGAAGGCGGCCACCGATGCCGTGCAGATGATGACGCCGCGCTCCCCGTCGGCATTGGGCTCGTTCGACTTCATGACGGCGCCGGCCAGACGCGTAGCGTTGAACGTTCCGATGAGGTTGACCTGAATGACCTTCGTGAAGCGCTCCAAACTATGAACGGCGCCTTCGCGCCCGAGCACTTTTTCCGCGATGGCGATACCGGCGCAGTTGGCGAGCACGCCGAGCGGCGCCTGCCCTCTGGCAGCCTCGATCGCGGCCTGCATCGACGCTTCGTCGGTCACGTCCGTCCGCACGAAGACGGCGCGGTCGCCCAACGACGCGGCGAGCTCCTCCCCCGCTTCCGCGTTGACGTCCGCTAGAATCACGTAGGCTCCGCTTGCATGCAGCTTGCGGGCCGTTGCTGCGCCCAGACCAGATGCCCCACCCGTGACGATCGCGCTCAACCCATCGATGCGCATGGATTCCCCTTTCTTGTCATGAAGGTACGAGGCCGCGTGCGGCGCCTTCCGTTTAGCGACGAGGCGCCGCCGACACCTTCGCCGCGGGCCGAACGGCAAAAGACATGGCGGTTCGGCCGAGCAATCGCCCGGAATTCGTCTGTCGAAGCATGAGCGATGCTGATGGAAGCCGAAGGCGTACGCCGTTGTCATCCCGCCAGCGGGTTGGCTAGGATCGAACTACGACAGGCTCTAGAGCTTCCGAATGAGAGAGGTCACGTGATACCGATGGATGCCAAGCAGTTGCGTGAAGCCCACGCCGAGCACGTCCTGACGCCGTGGTCGGCGCAGGGTTCCCTCAACCCACCGATGATCGTCCGAGGTGAGGGCTCCTATCTCTACGACATCGAGGACAACCGGTATCTCGATCTCTCCTCGGGTCTCATCTCCGTGAACTTGGGCCACGGTCATCCCAAGGTCGTGAAGGCGATCCAGGAGCAAGCCACGCGTCTCTGCTATGCGGCGCCGTCGTTCTTCAACGACGCGCGCGCCGAGCTGGCAGCGGAGCTCTCGCGCCTCTCGCCGTGGAGCGAGGGCGGGCGCGTCTTCTTCACGACCGGCGGCGCGGAAGCCAATGAAGATGCCATCAAGATGGTGCGCATGATCACCGGCCGCACCAAGGTCCTCACGGCATACCGCTCGTTCCACGGCTCGTCGCCGGGCGCCGGCACGCTCACGGGCGAGAACCGGCGCTGGGCTAACGAGCCGGGCATCCCGAACGTCGTGCACTTCTGGGCGCCCTATCCCTATCGCAGCCCATTCTTTACGGAGGACGCGCGCGAGGAAACGCGGCGCGCGCTCGAGCACCTGGAGCTCGTCCTGAACTACGAGAATCCTGAGCGCGTGGCCGCTATCGTGCTGGAGCCGGTAGTCGGCTCCAACGGCGTCATCGTCTACCCAGAGGGCTACCTCAAGGGCGTGCGGGAGATCTGCGACCGTTACGGCATCGTCTTCATCGCCGACGAAGTGATGACGGGCTTCGGACGCACGGGCGCCGTCTTCGGCCACGCGCGTCTGGGCTTCACGCCGGACATCGTGGTCTTCGCGAAGGGCGTGACGTCGTCGTACCTGCCGCTGGGCGGCGTCCTGGTGCGTGAGTCGCTGGCCCAGTACTTCGACGACCATCCGCTGATGTGCGGCCATACGTATTCCGGTCATCCCATGAGCGTGGCGGCCGGTCTCGCGACGTTGCGGGCCTATAAGGAAGAAGGCCTGTACGAGCGTGGGCGCGAGATCGAAGGTTGGCTGCGCAACGGCCTCCAGGCGCTGGCGAACAAGCATTCCGTGATCGGAGACGTGCGCGGGATCGGCGCGTTCTTCGCGCTGGAGCTGGTGAAAGACCGCTCGACGCGCGAGCCGCTCGTCGCGTGGCAAGGGAAGGAGCAGGGGTCGATGCCGGCGTTCTTCGCCGAGCTGCGCAAGCGCGGGGCCTACGCATTCGGGCGCTACAACGTGGTGCTGATCGCGCCCCCCCTGACGGTCAAGAAGTCGGAAGTGGAGGAAGGCATCGAGGCGCTCGACGGAGCGCTGTCGGCGCTGACCGTCACGGCATAGCTCTTCCTGGGGACGACCCTTATGCGAGACGCGGCGCCGACGGTGCCGCGTCTTCGTCTTCCACGGCCGAGGTCTAGCCGACCTAGCCACGTGGCATTCCCGCGGCGATGGGAGAATGGAACCGCCGCCGCTCCGACGCGTTCGGCTTGACTGAAACGATCGTGACGATCGGGCTCGTGGCGGTCGTGGCCGCTGGTCTGGTCCCCGTCGTCCACGTCGCGAACGCTGCGCCCCGACAAGCGGCCCGGCGCGATGCGGCGCTGCGGATCGCGCGCAATGCGTTGGTGCGTGCACGGGCGGCCACCGCTTACGACGCCGCGGCCGTTGCCGCGCTCTCATCGGCGCCGGCGGCGAGCTGGACGCTTCCCGTTCGCGACCCACGAACGGGCAGCGCTTCGACGGCACGGATCTCCACGTCGGCATCGGGCGGAAGCCTGACGGTGACGGTGGCGCTCGACGGCGAGACTGTCGCGCTCTCCGAGCCGCTGCGCGTAGAAGCTCCCGCGCCGAACGCCGTACTCGATCCCGCAGGCTACTGACGTCACATGCTCGCGCACGCGTTGGTGTCGCTGACGATCCTCGGTTTGGTCACGGCGTCGTTGGCCGCGGGAACGACCGCCGCAGTGCGCACCGCCGTGCAACGCGCGGCGCTCCGCACCGCGGCCTCCGAGCTCGTGCTCGCTCGGCAGCAGCTCGTTGCCGGCATCGCGCAGCAAGTGCGGAATGGCGGAGCCGACGCGGCGTTCGTTGCGCCACCCGGGCTCACACGCGTGCCGGCATGCGCCGCGTGCGGACTGACGGCCGAAGCTTCGCTCACATTGACGGGAGAAAGCTCTGGCTTCTCGTCGGGGCCGCTCACGGCCAGCGCCGTCCAAGGCAATGCCGGCGTCGACGAGCGTCGTATCGCGGCACGCGTTACAGCCGTCGTGCGTGGAGGCGACGGAACGGCGCTTGCGACGCGAACGCAATTCGTCACGTTGCGCACGCTCGCCGTCGCACCCTATGCCGTCGTCACCGGCGTGCTCGACGGTGGGGACGTTTCCATGCAAGAGGAGGGCGATAGTGCCGGAGCGACGATCGGGGACGACACGCGCATCCACGCCGTGCTTCTCTGCAGTGACGGTGGAAGCGGCGCATGCAATGGGGCGACTCCGCGCCCTGCGGACGATTACGCCGATCGAACGTGGGATGCGGGCAACGCGCCTCCGCCGGGCTGGAATCGGTAGCGGCGCGGAACGATGCGGAGCAGAGCCTTCACGCTCATCGAGCTGACGCTGGCCGTTGGAACGGTCGCCCTCTTCGCGTGCGGCGGCGCGATGCTGGCGCTTGCCACGCATCCGGCCGCCGTGCCCGATGCCGTCTCGCGCCTTGCCGCGCTGATCGATGCGGGCAGAGCGCTCGCCGGCGCCGACGGCGACGGCGCAACCATCGTCTTCGAGCCGGCGCCGTCGGGGCGATCCGGATTCGTCGCCACGCTCTATCGCCATCGGCCGTTGCCGGGCGTGACGCTCGAGCCGGGCGATGCCGAGCCGTACGCCTCATCGGCAAGCGTCGCGCTGGCGGGCGTGGCGGCAACGCCCCCGTTCGCGCTCTTCATCGATCAGGGCGGGACGGTGAGCGCCGCGGCGTGGCAGCTTGCGAACGGCGCGCTCGACGTCGAACCGACATGCGCGAGACCGTTGGCCCTCACGTTGAGCGACGGCGGCCGCGTCACGCACGTGAGCGTGCCGTGCGATGCCGCCGTCATGCGGTAGCGGAGGCGTGATGCTCCCGCAACAGGCGGCGCGCGGCGAGTCCGGGGATGACGCCCAGCAGCATAAGGACGGCCATCACATTCCACGCAAAGGGGAAGCTCGTATGGTCGACGAGCGCGCCGAAGATCGGCGGCGCGATCGCGCCTGCGCCGTAGATGACGGTGAGCCCGATGCCCAGCGAGCTGCCGGCGAGCTCCGGACCGCCGATCTCGGCCTGCACGGCGGCGAACAAGCCGTTCCACGCCGCGACGGAGATGCCCAATAGGACGGCAACACACATCACGGGCGTCGCGGACGAGCTCTGTAGGCGGGCAAGCCACAGCAGCGCGACGGCGGCGACGAGGCAAAGCAGCACGATGGGCGCCATGCGATCGCCGCCGAAGAGGCGATCGCTAACGGATCCCCAAAGCAGACGGCCGACGGCCGCTGCGGCTTGCGCGACGGCGAGCGCCGCCGCCGCGAGTGCGATGCTCGCGTGAGCGCGCGCGATGAGCGAGAGGGCCAGAAACGAAAGCACGGTGTATTGGGCGCTGACCAACACGCCACAGGTGAGGTTCACGGCGATGCTGCGCGGACTGCGCGCGATTCGCAACATGCCGTGCGCGAGCTTGCGCAACGGCTGAGGCTTCGCATCGAGCGCTCCGTCGGGACTGCGGTAGGAGAGCGCGGCGAGGCTGGAGAGGCTTACGCAGAGGAAGCCGCCGACGGCAAGCGCCCACTGGTAACCGGCATGCGCGGCGATCAGCGGAAGCAGAATGGCCCCGATGAGACCGCCCACAGGGACGCCCGTCTGGCGGATGCCCATCGCAAGACCACGCTCGGTCGTGAACCAGAGCAGGATGGCCCGGCCCCCCGCCGGCGTCGAAGCTCCGTAACCCATACCGAAAAGAAACAGCCAAAAGACGAGCCAGCCGAAGCTTGGAATCAGCGCAGCGGCGACGAGCGAGAGGCCCGTCGCCACGCCCGTCCAGAGGATGATCGCGCGCTCTCCGAAGTAGTCCACGGCAATGCCCGAGAGCGCGGTGAAGCCGGCTGCGCCCGCGGATATCGAGGCGACGGCGAGTCCGACGCGCGCGTGGTCGAGTGTGAGCGCATGCGCGATGAACGGCATGAGGGAGCCAATGCCTTGTTGAACGAGCGAAGTCGCCGCTTGAACGACGACCGTCAGCAGAAGGATCACATAACGCGCATGGATCCGCATAGACCAGACGAGTATACCATATGCGCGCATTGGTCCTGAGCGGCGGCGGAGCCGCGGGCGCCTACCAAGCCGGCGCCGTTACGGCGCTGGTGCGGCGTGTTTCGTACGACATCATCTGCGGCACGTCGATCGGCGCCATCAACGGCGCCGTCGTTGCACAGAACAAAATCGACGACCTCGCGCACATTTGGCACACCATCGCGTCGAAGCGCGTCATTCGTTATTCGCCGCAAGTCCAGCGACTCTTCAGATTGATCGGCGACGTGGAGGCTCTCAACAACGATCCGCTGTTCATGCGTCCCGCCGATCTCATCCGTCTCATCACGCGCTACTTGGAATTGGGGCCGCCTTCACAGATCTTCCGGCAGATGGGCACGGCTGCCCGCGAGCCGGTGATCGATGCCATCGGGTATGCGATGGACTTCCATGCGCTCGAGCGCTCGTTCATCGTCACGGTGACGAACGTCACCCGCGGAACGTCGGAATGCTTCTACACGTTCGTCGGCGATCACGCCGGCTACGAACGCACGTTTTGCGCGAAGCGTAAAGGCACGAGCTTTCCGCTCGATGCGAGGACGTTCTTCCCCGCCGTGCTGGCTTCGTCGGCCACGCCCGGCGCATTCGAGCCCGTGGCGCTCGACGCAGGCGGCGAGCGCTGTCACTACGTCGACGGTGGCGTTGCGAACAACACGCCCATCGGCTTGGCGATCGATGCGGGCGCGAGCGACATCACCGTCGTGTCCATGGAGCCGAGCGAAGCTGAGAATGGGGCTCGGGCGCCCAAGACGCTGGCCGAGCTCGCACTGGTGTCATACGACGTCTTTCAAGATCGGATGCTCAAGCTCGATCTCAAGTTGGCGGAAACCGTCAATCAAGCGATCCTCGCCGACGCCTTGCGCGGGAAGCGCGTCGTCTCTCTCCACACGGTGCGTCCTAAGAAAACCCTTGGCCTCCCGATCTTGGGGTTCGACGATCAGCAAGCGATCGACGCCGCTTTCGAACGGGGGCTGCGCGATGGTGAGCGCGCGGACATCGGTTAGCTTCGGCCGCCTTGCCTGCCTCACGCACTTGTGGTAGGCTTCTAGAGGTGATTCCGGCCTTTGCGCGGCCTCGGCCGCGCACCCTCTCGGCGTTATGCGGCGTTGCCGTGGGCGGAGCGATGTTCGCCCACGGATTGCTGTACGCGTTCGTCGGGGAAGGCCACTCAGTCGGCGGCCGGTGGCACGAGCCGCTCCTGTTTCTGGCGATTGCGGGCATCGGCTGGGCCCTTGCCGACCGGCGCCGCAGCGGGCTCGCTCGGATGGGCTGGCGCGCCGGCGGCGCGCTGGCCCTGCTGCAGTTCGCCCTCTTCGCGGCTATCGAGGCCGGCGAGGGGCACCTCGGTGAACTCACGTGGTGGAAGCTCCTGCTCGCCTTTGTGGTGCAGGCATTCGTCGCGACGCTCGTGGCGGGCTCGCTTCCGGCCGTCACGCGCATGCTCGACGATCGCGGCGAGTTCCTCCGCGCCTTCCGCGGCGACGGACGTGTTCGCCGTGCCGAGGCGCCGCCGGTTGCCTGTACCCCGTGGCTTGCGGCCCGCCGCGTTCCGCGCGCTCCTCCAACGCGACCGTAGCGTTCGTTTTTTCGTTACGGTTTCCGTTGGAAGGAGTCCGCCATGGTGCGGTTGGTACGATTCGCTCTCGTCTTCTTGGGCTTGGTGTCGCTTTGCGGTTTGCCGCAGGTGGCCCGTGCCGACGTCGTCGGTGTCGTCCAGGGAAGCTTCACCACAAAGGAGGGCGCTCCGATTGCGGGCGCCAGCGTGACGTTGATGGGCGGCGGAGCCGTTCAATCGACGTCCACGGACGCGCGCGGACAGTTTGCCTTCGTGCGCGTCAGCTTCGGCGAGTACCAGATTCAGGCGAGTAAAACCGGCGCCGGAGAGGCGAAGGCAAACGTGAGCGTCAACAGCGGCGCACGCGTGAGCGTTCATCTCATCGCCGGCTCTGCCACCATCATTGCCGTCCGCGCCGCCACGAGCGGCACAGTGACGGGTACGCCGGTGGCGGTCAACACCGTCGGGGCGCGGGAGATCGCCACGTTGCCCGCTGGGAATAGTCTGAACAAGGTCGTGGAGACGTTGCCCGGCGTCGTCTCCTTCTCGTATAACGAGCCCGTCGCCCACGGCTTTCACGGCGTAACGTATGAGATCGACGGTCTCTCGCTGCCCCAGCCTACCAGCTCGAACTTCTCGGAGATCGTCGATCCGCGCGACGTCGACTCCGTGGAGGTCTTCACGGGCGCCATCCCGGCGGAGTTCGGCGGCCAGCGCATGGGCGCCGTCGTCAACATCGCGACCAAGCACGCCAACGATCTGCTCTTCGGCAACCACGGCACACTCGGATTCTCCGGCGGAACCTTCGGCAGCTCCGGAACGACGTTCACGGACAGCATCCATGAGGGAAGCACGGCGGCATATCTATCGTTCGACACCAACCGGACCGATCGCGGCATCGACTCGCCGACGGTCGAAGCGATCCACGACAACTCCAGCCAGAGCTCCCAGTTCCTGCGGGTGATCCACAACGTCGGCTCGCGTGACACGCTGAGCTTTGATGCTCTGAACTCATACTCGGCGTTCCAAGTCCCGATCAACACCGTGGCGACGTCGACGGATCCCATCGTCAACCCGGCGGGCACCGACGACGTCCAGCAGGAGTACAGCCGCTTTTTCAGCCTCTCGTGGAACCACACGTCGCGCGACGGACTTGCCTACGTGCAAGTCTCCCCGTGGGTGCGCTACGGCCGCGTGCGTTACAATCCTGATCCCACCAATGACCTCGCCTCGTATGTTGTGAACCCGGATGGCAGCAGGACGCCGCTGCAGTCGACGTACGAGGATCGCGTCGCGAACTACGTCGGACTCTCGACGAGCTGGTTCCGCCAGACGCCCAAGCACGGCATCAAGGCGGGCGTCGATCTCAGCCGTGAAGACTTCCGCTCGACCTTCATCGTCAACCAGCTCGATCCGAACACGGGCCAGCTGTTGCCACCGTTCACGGACAACCCGCAGCGGGCCGGCTCGAACGTCGGTGCCTACGTCGAGGATCGCTACAATCCGTCTTCCACGCTCGCGATCAACGCGGGGCTGCGCTACGATGCCTCGACGGGCTTCACGAGCGGCAATCAAATCTCGCCGCGCGTCGAGATCAACGTCAAGGCTGGTCCGAAGGATACGCTCCACGCCTACTATGGGCGCTTTTATGCGGCTCCGGCGCTGGAGGACACGCGCCGGGAGGCGGTGATCGCCTTCACCGGCACGCTCCCGGCGTCCGAGCCCGTCTACGATCTTCAGCCGGAACGCGACTCGTACTGGGAGTTCGGCATCGCGCACACGTTCAATCCCGGCTTCACGGGGTATATCAACTTCTTCGATCGCCGAGCCGTCAACGTGCTCGACACGACGCAACTCAACAACACGCCGATCTTCGCGCTCTTCAACTCGAGCCTCGGCGTTGCGCACGGTGTGGAGGGACGGCTGCGAGGGACGCTTGCCAACGGTGATTTCTGGAACGTTGCGGCGACGTGGAGCCAGTCGCTGGTGGAGGGGCTCTCCGGCGGAATCTTCAACTTCCCGCCGGGCACGGTAGCCGGCGCGACCAGCTTCCAGCCGGAGGATCACGATCAGACGGTCGCAGCGAACGCGGATTACACGCATCTCTTCGGTCGCGCAAAGGGGTCGTACGTCAGTCTGGCGGCGGACTACGGGACCGGCTTCCCCGTTCAGTTCGAAAACGGCACGGGACGCTTGCCGTCGCACCTGACGTTCGGCCTGGCCGTCGGACGCCGCGCCGGTGAAGGCTCGCCGCGCGCGCCGGGCTGGAAGCTCTCGCTGCTCAACCTCTTCAATGACCCGTACATCATCAAGCAGAACAACGGCTTCAATACGACGCAATACGCGGCGGGGCGAAGCATCGAGCTCTCGGTTACCATGCCGTTCTAAGGAAAAACCTCGTGCCGTCCCGTTGAGAGCGCCGAACGGCGGTAGAAGAACCGCGCGCAGCGGGGGCGAAAAGCACCATCAATGAACGACATACGCGAACTGCTGCGCCTGCCGGCGCCGGCCCCCAAACCACAGGCGCTCGCATTCGACGGCGAGCGCCTGTGGATGGGGTCGATCGTCACCTCGCGCCTCTACGCGATCGATCCGCGGCGGTGGACGGTCACGGAGGAGGCGGACGCGCCCGGAAAGCCATGGGGGATGACCGCCGTGGGCGGCGAGCTGCGCGTGATCTGCGGCGAGACGGACGACGACCACCGTGTCGTGCGCCGTTTCGTCCCAGGCCACGGCTTCAAGGAACACGACGCATTTCCGTGCCCGGACGACACGGGCTCACACCTCTCTTTCGACGGCACGCATCTCTACGTCAGTCAGTGGTACAACCGCCGCATCGTCGAGGTGGATGGGCGGGGAACGCCTATCCGCGAGATCGCCGTGCCGCATCAGGTCTGCGGGCACACGTTGATCGATGGGGTCTTTTACCTGATCACGACCGAAAGCGAGGAGACGACCGACTATTGGCTGACGCGCTTGGATGCCCGCAACGGTGCGCTCGCCGCGAAGGACCTGGCGCGTGTCCCGTTCCACGCCCGGGCGCTGGCCTTCGACGGCGAGCGCTTCTGGACAAACCACCGCGAGCGCGGCGAGATGGTCGCCTTCGCCCACCCATAAAGAGAAAGGGGCAGGGTCCTAGCTCATGGGATTCTCCGCACGAGTGCTCTTGGACAGCGTCAGCCCCCGCGGCGTACGGTTGACGACGATGGAGGTCGTCTTCCCACGCTTCGTGTTGGCGGAGTTCAACACGCATCGCGTCTTCTCGCGCAACAGCGCCAGCTCGCGGGCGATCCCGACGGCCAAGCTCGTCGAGCGCGTCGTCGAGGATCCCGTGATCCCGGTCGAATGGGGACGCAACCAACGCGGCATGTCAGCCTCAGAGGAATTGAGTGGGGACGAAAAGCGCCAGGCGCTACGAAGCTGGCTTGCGGCGCGCGATGCCGCTGTCGCTGAGGCTCGCAGACTGGCCGAGCTCAAGGTCCACAAGCAGGTCCTGAACCGGATCCTCGAGCCGTTCCTCTGGCACACGGTCATCGTGACGACGACGGAGTGGGAGAACTTCTTCGCCTTGCGTTGCGCGCCCAACGCGCAGCCGGAGATTCGGCGGGCGGCCCTCTTGATGCGCCAGGCGTTGGAGGAGAGCACTCCCCGCGCGATCGGCATCGGTGAATGGCATCTACCGCTCGTCCAAGACGACGAGCGGGACGGTGACGTCGAGAGGCTCAAGGCAATCAGCGTTGCGCGCTGCGCTCGCGTCTCCTATCTCACGCACGACGGGCGCCGCGACCAGCAGAAAGATCTCGAGCTCTATGCGCGGCTCTCCGCCGATCGCCATTTGAGTCCTTTCGAGCACGTCGCGACACCGGCCGACGACGTCGATTTCCACGCCAATTTCCGCGGCTGGATTCAGATGCGCCAGTCGATCGAGGCCGGCCTCAGCCCTGCCTTGGCAAGGATCTGACGTTGCAGAGCTCAGAGGATCACGCAGCAGTTCGCTAGCGCTGGTTGAAGCGCCATTCCATTTCGAAGACGCGCCCGGCCGAGTAGTGGTTTCCCTGCGCGTTGAGATACGTGATCAAGTAGCGGTCGTTGAAGAGGTTTTGCACGCGCAGGACGAGGGCCGAGCTCCGCCCGAGGGCGATGCCTCGCTCGGCGTCCAACGTGATATGGGGCGGGACTTTGCAGTCGTCGTTCAGCGGCCGGCAGTACCTCGAGGAGAGGCCGCTTCCATACTCAAGCGCAAGCGACGTCCAATCGCCGCGCGCGTCGTTGAGGAGGATGCCGCCGTTGGCGTCCCACCGCTGGTCGTGATCGGCGGGCGTCCAGCCCATGGGCGCTCCGAAGCACGGCGCCAGAAGCTGCGTCTCGCAGCCTTCGTTCATGGCGCGCGTGTGGGTCACGGAGGCGTAGGCTCTTCCGTCGAAGCGAAGCGGTTGCTCGTAGTAGAGCGATTGCGTCGAGATGTTGCCGCGCGCATAATTGATGTCTTGGTGCAGCGCCGTAACGCCGACCTGCGTGTCGTCGATCAAGTCCGTTGAGATCTTCTGCGCGATGCGCAGACCCAGCTTTCCGGGGCCCAGCGGCAGATGTCCACCGATCTCCACGTCGCTGTCGCGTTGCGGCTTGAGGTCGAATTGCGCGGGCGTCGGCTGCAGCGGCAAGTTCAAGAGCTGCGCGGCCGCAGGCGAGACGTTCTCCAACGAGAACGGCGTGAAGAAGCGGCCGAAATAGACGTACACGCTGGCACGCGGACCATAGAGCCGTGTGAGCTTCACGCGCGGACTGAGCTGCGAGAAGCCCCGGTCGAAGTCGCTGGAGAAGACCTGAAAGCCATCCCAGCGCAGACCGTAGTCGAGCTGCCAGATGCTTCCCATGCGCCAGCTGTCTTGGAGGTAGACCGATTCCGTGTGGCCGACGTTCGGGGCGCTATCCACCACTGTCGTCGCCGCGCCCGGGGTCGACGGCGTGAGGATGGGTGCAAGGAAGTTGCCGGGCTGGAGCGTCACGTCGTACGTCTTCTGCACGATGGCGGCATCGTAGAGCGCGCCCCCGCGAATCTCGTGCTTGGCGCTTCGAACGACGTCATCCACGTTCAGAATGACGTCGCGTGCCTTACGATCGGAGAAGAGCGAGTATGCACATGCGCTGACGATGCCGTTGGCGCAGTCGCCGGGTGAGCCGCCGGCGGCGAGATTCAGCGCCTTGCCGTACGCGAAGTCATTGACGGGATCACCGAAGTCCCGGATGCGCGAGCGCTTGAACGCCAATCCGTAACTTAGGGCGCCGTTCTTGCGTAGCGCATGGTGATATCGCAGGTTCAGGAACGTGTCGTCTTGCGTCTCATTGTCTGCGTCGTAGGGGGGCTCCCCACCCGCGACGTCATTAGGAATCTGGAACGTTTGATAGGCATGCGAGAGGATCACCTCGAGCACATCGTTTCCATGCGGAAGCGTGTAGCGAAGGAACTGGTTGGCGTTGCTCCCGCGGTCGTGAACAGCCGTGAAATTGGGCGGGTCGAGCGCACGGCTGCTCAGCTCGTCGCGCACGTTTGCGACCAGCGATCCCGCCCCCAGCGGCGTGTGATAGCCGGCGTTCGAGTCGATGTGGTTATACGAGCCGCTGAGGAGATACCCGCTCAAGCCCGGTGGGCCGCTGCCGACCTTCGTCGTCACGTTCACGACGGCGGCGAAGCGGACGCCGTATTGCGCCGGATAGGCACCCTCGATGACGTCCATGAATGAGACGTCGGCAGGGTCTAGCTCCGTGCCGATCTCACGGTTGAGCTCCTGTGGAATGGGCACGCCGTCAACGACATAGTTGATGCCGCCGTGATCGCCGTTGATATGAACGACGCCATTGGCGCCGCGGGCCGCGCCCGGAAGCTGGTCGAGCACGCTGGGCAGCGACTCTCCGCCCGGCAAGCGCGAGAGCGTCGTTTGATTCAAGACGACATCCGTACCGCTCGTGCTGCCGGCCGCGCTGTGGGCCACGACATGCACGGATCCGACGACCTTCAGCAGGGCGATGGTCACCGTCGCGCCCTGACTGCGAACGTCGACCGTGACCGACCCGACGCCCTCCGACGAGTGGGCTACCACCGTGTACGTTCCCGCTCCCATGGTATCGAAAAAGAAGCGCCCGGATGCATCTGTCGTGCTCGAGAACGTACGGTTGTTGCCCGTTGCCGTAACGGTGACGTCGGAAGCGGGTTTCCCGTCGGCGGTGATGACGGTACCGCGGAGGAACGTCGTCGATTGGGCCGATGCGTGCCCGCTCGTGAACGCCATCGCCATGAGCACGGCCAGCGGGAGAACGCCCCGCATGACAAGTGAACGAAGCATTGAGAACTCCAGCGTGAAACAGCGCCGCTCTCGAGCGCGACGCGCAGTGCGATGAAGTGGACGTTTACGCTTGGAGCGGGGGCGGGCGACTGAAGCGCGTGCGCGGATAGGACGCCAGCGCGGCTCGCGGCGCGCGAGCGTCGCGCGGCATGCGCTGCGGCGGCCGTGAGCGCTCTCGGCCGAGGTGGAACAGCGCGACGATCGCGGCAGCGACGTCGGGAAGGGCGTGTGTGAGCGTCCGCGTGAGCCACGCGAAGAGCACAGCGATGAAGGCAGCGCCGAGGAGCCCGGCGGCGAGATCGTGACCGCAGAGCGGGCACTCCTCGCTAAACTCCGTCGCGAGACCCCCGGCGGCCTGTAGTGCGGCCGTGAGCGCGATAAAGCGCCAGCCTTCGCCGCGGAACGGCAGGGAAGCGAGTCCTAGGCGGAGTCGACGCCGCAGATCCATCGGACCGGAGGCGCTGCGGAGCATCGCCACGGCATACCGAACGACGAATGCGGCGGCAAGCAGCGCGCAGAGGGCAAGGTAGAGATGGCGCGGCGCGAGGACGATCGGCTCGGCCGCCCGTCCCATGCCGCTGAGCTCCGAGGCGAGATGGGCGGCAATCGCTCCGAAAACGAGCAGCGCGACGTATGGGGCGAAGAGCGTGCGGCGCTGCATGGCGGCCTCATTTGCGATTCAGTTTCAAATCCCTTTGAACGGCAGGCAGGGGCGCTCGACGCACGAACCCGCTTCCCATGCGAACGGCCGTCGCCGACCGCCTTCATCTCGCGGTGCTTGCCGCAGCGAGTCTGCTCTGCCTGGGCGCCGGCGCCGCGCCGGCCGGCCCCCCATCTCCCGAAGAGCAGGCCGTAGCGCGAGCGACCGTGGACCACATCATCAGCCACGTCGGCCCCATCGCCGAGGAGACGCGCGTGCGTTATGTCGTCGTCGAAGGCAAGTATGCGCTGAGCGACTGGATCTTCGGCTATGTTGCCGGGGAGACGCTCTTCGTGCATTATCGCAATGGCTGGCACGCCGTCGAGGGAATCGGAGGAACCTTGGTGGTCAACGACTTGACCGATGAAGCCGTGCCGCTTGGGACGGCGCGACGGCTGGTCGGTCGCATGCGTGATGCTCAGCAGGCGAGCGGTGGGTTGCCGTGCGCCGAGCTGTCGCGGACGTACGGCGGTGCCGCGAACTGCGGAGGGTAGAGCTTTGGTCGTGGATATCGGCGGAGATCTGCTGGGATACGTCGAGGAGGGAGTCGGCGAGGCCGTGCTCTTCATGCACTCGCTGGGCGCCTCGAAAGTGATCTGGGCGGAACAGGTGCGCCGGTTCAGAACGCGATTCCGCTGCATCGCCGCTGATGCGCCGGGACACGGCGAGTCGACTCACCGGCGTCCCATCGACGGCGACCTCATCGTCGATGCGCACGCAGCGCTCCTCGACGCGTTGGGCGTCTCGCACGCGCACGTCGTCGGCGTCTCCATGGGTGGTTGCTGGGCGCAGCAGATGTGGCGGCGCCACCCTTCACGCGTGCTTTCGCTGACGCTCTGCGATACGTTCGCGTCGATGGCCGATCTCGAGACGCCGGTGCGCATGCGCGCGCAGGCGCTTGAGAACGTGGACATGCGCACCTTCGGCCGCGAGTATGCGGCGTCCGTCTTCAAAGCCTCACCGAGCGATGCCGCGCGCGAGGCGCTTGCGGAGGCGGTCGGCTCGTGCAGCAAGGAGGCGTACCTCGAGACGGCGCGCGCCTGCTACCGTTCGAATACGGAAGATGTCCTTGCGACGATCACCGTGCCGACGCTGGTGATCACGGGCGAGCTTGACGATCGAATCGATCCATCGCATGCGCGCCATCTCGCGGAGACGATTCCCGGCGCGCGGCTGGTGACGATCGAGGGCGCCGGACACCTGCCGCAGCTGGACAATCCCGCTGCGTTCGACGCCGAGCTCGAAGCGTTCCTGAACTCGATAGCCGCGGTGCGCTAGCTGAGAGAGAAGACGGCGATGGCGCGGGCGGCACTTCCCTCGGCGCGGACGTATGCGGGCTGGCTGGCCCTGTTGCGGATCTACACGGGCGCATTCTGGTTCGTCCATGGCGCGTCCAAGATCGCAAGCGGAACATTCGCGGGCCCGAACGGGATGATGGCCAATATCGTCGCCGGCATGGCCTCGAAGACGAGCGGGCC
>Ga0070735_10000052_pt1 | contig 149613 bp, 129 predicted proteins | sample Coa_R1_FD_66443 | JGI IMG/M metagenome (GOLD analysis project Ga0070735, IMG submission 66443) | Surface soil microbial communities from Centralia Pennsylvania, which are recovering from an underground coalmine fire - Coalmine... | ecosystem: Environmental > Terrestrial > Soil > Unclassified ... | reverse complement strand
CGATCCGACTTTGGCTTGCGTCGCCGCGTTGACCGAATAGACGTCGGACGTCGTTCCGGCTTTCACGAGTGCGCTTGCCGCGGTCGTGGTGACGTGACCGAGGACCTTCGTCGAAGCTTGGGTCACGAGCTTTACAGCCTGCGTGTTATCGGCGAACACCGAGACACCAGGTTGTGAGATCGTGTCGTAGCCGTCTTTGCTCGCCGTGACTTCATACGTGTCAGGCTGGAGCGAGACGAACGTGAAATGACCGCCGCTGTCGGTGGTCGTGGAAACCGACTCGGACGGAGATGATGCTGTGACCTTCGCGCCAGCGAGCGGAGTGCCGTCCTTTAACGTCACACTTCCGTTCAGCGCGCCGGTCGTGCCTGCCAGTGCCCATGTTCCCTGGAAGAGCAGCACCAACGCCGCCAAGAGGGCTATTCGAACCCAACCGTTTTTCAACATTGAGGTTCCCTCTTGAGAGAGTTTGAGTGAGCACGCACTTCGTGCGCAAATCGCCGTTTTGTGCGTACCAAAATGGAGCAAGCGGCCCAGTGCCACTCACTTTCCACGAGGCGCGCTTCCATGTTAAGCAAATCCTAACCTTGCTCTAAGGAAGCTCTTTGCGGGACAGGTGTCGCTGAAGGGGTCTCGATGAAGGGGCCGACGCCAGTCGGCCCGCGGGATTAAATCTACGCGATCGCCTTCTTCACCAACGCCGGAATATCGGACGGGCTATCGGCGACTGGCACTTTCACACGGGCGAACGCTGCGAGCTTCGATTCCGGCGTGCCAGAGTTGCCGCTGATGATCGCGCCGGCATGACCCATGCGCTTGCCCTTCGGCGCGGATCGCCCGCCGATGAATGCGACCGCATGCTTCGTGAAGCCGCCCCGCTCGATGAGGTCCGCCGCGTCCTCTTCGTCGGACCCGCCGATCTCGCCGACGATCACCACCGCGTCGGTACCCGGATCTCTCTCGAAGGCCTCGAGGCAATCGACGAAGACCGTGCCGATGATGGGGTCGCCGCCGATGCCGACGCAGGTGCTCTGGCCGATGCCGTTGCGCGTGAGGTGGTCGACGATCTCGTAGGTCGCCGTGCCGCTGCGGCTGATGAGTCCGACTCGGCCCGGCTTGAAGACGTGACCGGGCATGATGCCGGCAAGCGCCGCTCCCGGCGTGATGACACCAGGACAGTTCGGGCCGATCACGCGCGTGTTCGGCCCGATGACCGCAAGTGCTTTGATCATGTCGTGGACGGGAATGCCTTCGGTGATGCAGATGACGAGCCGAAGGCCCGCGTCCGCGGCTTCGAGCACCGCGTCCGCAGCGAATGGCGGCGGCACGAATATGACCGACACGTCGGCGCCCGTTTTTTCACGCGCCTCGGCGACGCCGTCGAAGACCGCAAAGCCCTCGACCGTCTGACCGCCCTTGCCCGGCGTGACGCCGCCGACGAGATCCGTGCCGTAGGCTCGCATACGATTGGCGTGATACAGACCTTCTCGGCCGGTGATGCCCTGCACGATCACTTTTGACGTCTTGTCGAGATAGATTGACATTCGCTCTCCCGTTCCGATCCTGAAGGGGCCGACGTCAGTCGGCCCACGTTCTGTTTGCTTGGGCCGACTGACGTCGGCCCCTTCGGGCATCGATTGTTACGCCGACTTCGCTAACGCCACTGCTTTGCGCGCGCCTTCGTTCATGGTCTCCACCGAGGTGATGCCGCTTGCGGCGAGCAGCGCGCGGCCTTCCTTTTCATTCGTGCCGGTCAGTCGGATGACGAGCTTGTCCTTGCTCCAACCGCCGCTTGCGAGCGCTTCGATCAGACCTTTTGCCACTTCGTCGCCGCGCGTGATGCCGCCGAAGATGTTGATGAACAACGACTTCACCTTTGGATTCGAAGTGACGATGTTCACCGCTTCGCGCATGAGCGCGGCTTGTGCGCCGCCGCCGATATCGAGGAAGTTCGCCGGGTTTCCGCCTGCCTGCTTCACGGCGTCCAGTGTTCCCATCACCAGGCCGGCGCCGTTGCCGATGATCCCGACGTCTCCATCGAGCTGCACGTAATTATTCTCACCGAGTCCGGCTTTGATGGCGCGTTCTTTGAGCGGATCCGTCTCCGCTTCGGTCTTCCATGAATTGAGCTCCGGGCGCCGGATCAGTCCGTTGTCGTCGAGCTCCACTTTTGCGTCGGAAGCGATCAGCTTCCCATCTTTTGTGATGGCGAGCGGATTGATCTCGACGAGCATCGCACCGGAGCTGAAAAAGACATCGTAAAGTTTTCCGAGCAGCGATGCGAACTGATTCCAGATCTCTTTCGGCAATTTGGCTTCGCGTGCGACGCGGCGACCGACAAACGACGAATACCCCATCGCCGGGTCGATCCGGTAGCGCGCGATCGCGTCGGGGTGTTTTTCCGCAACTTCCTCGACGTCCATCCCGCCCATCGCCGACGCCATGATGATCGGCCGCTTGCTGGCCCTGTCGACCGCGATAGAGAGATAGAGCTCTTTTGCGATGTCCACGCGCTGCTCGATCCAGATGCGATGCGCGACTTCGCCTTCCGGATTCTGTGCATTCGCGATCCGCATGCCGAGGATCGCCGTCGCCGGCTCGACGACATCGTCGGCGTTCGAGCAGAACTTGATGCCGCCGGCTTTGCCGCGCCCGCCGATGAGGACTTGCGCCTTCACGACCGATGGCGCCGGATTGGCGCGCATGATCGCGACCGCTTCTTCAACCGTCGAGGCGACGTGGCCAGGCGGCGTCGGAATGCCGGCTTGGGCGAACAGCGTCTTGCCTTGGTACTCTAAGAGTCGCAAATGACAGCTCCCTTTAGGATAATGTGGGGCCGACCTTTACGGTCGGCCGGCGGACCATAAAGGTCCGCCCTACAGTATTTGAATCATAATCTGCCCAGCAGTTCGCGCGCGATGAGGATACGCTGGACCTCGGACGTGCCTTCGTAAATCTCCGTGATCTTTGCATCGCGGTAGTAGCGCTCGGCTGGAAACTCCGTTGTATAGCCGTAGCCGCCGAGCACCTGCACGCACTCCGCGGCGTGCTTTCGCGCCGCCGTGGACGCGAAAAGCTTCGCTTTGGACGATGCATCGAGAACTTGCATGCCTTGGTCTTTCATCCACGCCGCGCGATACAACAGCAAGCGCGCGGCGTCGAGATCAACCGCCATGTCGGCGATCTTGAACGCGACGGCTTGAAAATGGCCGATCGGTGCGCCGAATTGTCGACGATCCCGCGCATAGGCCTGCGCCGTGTCCAAGCACGCCGCCAGAATTCCGACGGACTGGGCAGCGATTCCGAGCCTGCCGATGCCGAGGCTCGCGAGCGCGATCTTGTAGCCCTCGCCCTCGTTGCCTAAGAGGCGATCGGCCGAGACGCGCGCGCCCTCGAGCACGACATCCGTCGTATCTGACGAGTGAATGCCGAGCTTTTCTGTCTTTCTCCCGAGCATGAGTCCCGGCGTTTCGCGATCGACCAGAAATGCGGAAATGCCTTTCGGTCCGGGTCCGCCGGTGCGCGCAAAAACGACGAACACCTTTGCAAAGCCCGCGTTCGTGACCCACTGCTTGCGTCCGTCCAACGTATAGTGGTCGCCGTCGCGCACCGCGCGCGTGCGCAACGCACTGGCATCCGATCCCGACTCGGCTTCAGTCAGCGCAAAACCGCCGAGCCATTCTCCCGCGCACATCTTGGGAAGGTATGTCTCGCGCAATGCTTCGCGCGCGAACTGCTCGATGATGCGCGTTATCAGGCCGGCATGGACCGACACGGTGACGCCCACGCCCGCGTCGGCGCGGCTTATCTCTTCGATCGATATCGCGACGCTGATCGCGTCGAGTTGCGCGCCGCCGTATCTCTCCGACACCGACATGCCCATGATGCCGATCTCGCCAAGCGCCGCGAACACATCAACGGGAAACGTGTGATCGCGATCCCACGCGGCCGCATTCGGGGCGATTTCGCGCGCCGCAAACGTCGCGACGGCCTCGCGGACGGCCCGCTGATCGTCGGTGAGGTTGAAGTTCATGGGTAGGTGTAAAAGCCGCGGCCGCTCTTGCGCCCGAGTTGCCCCGCGGCCACCATCTGCTTCAAGAGCGGGCACGGCCGGTACTTCGAATCGGCGAAGCCGTCGAAGAGCACTTGCATGATCGAGAGGCACGTGTCGAGCCCGATGAAGTCAGCAAGTTCGAGCGGACCCATCGGATGATTCATGCCGAGCTTCATCACGGTGTCGATCGCTTCGGCCGACGCGACTCCTTCGAAGTGCGCGTAGATCGCCTCGTTGATCATCGGCATGAGGACGCGGTTGGAGATGAAGCCGGGAAAATCGCGGACCTCGACCGGCGTCTTCCCAAGGAAGAGCGCGAGATCGCGCACGGCCGCAAAGGTCGCATCGCTCGTCGCAAGGCCGCGGATGATCTCCACGAGCTTCATCACGGGGACCGGATTCATGAAGTGCATGCCGATCACGCGATCGGGGCGAGAAGTCGCGGCGCCGAGGACGGTGATCGAGATGGAAGAGGTGTTCGACGCGAGGATCGCGTCGGGAGGCGTCGCCTTGTCGAGTGCGACGAAAAGCTTCTTCTTCAGCGTTTCGTCTTCGGTCGCCGCCTCGATCGCGATGCGCACCTCCGCGGGCAGCGTGATGTCGATGTGCGGCGTGATGCGGGCAAGCGTCGCGTCGGCAGCGGCTTGCTCGATCTTGCCTCGCCCGATGGCGCGCTCGAGATTCTTCTCGATGACGCCGACGCCGCGGCGAATCGCGGCCTCGGAGACGTCGTGAAGCAGAACGTCGTGACCGACAGAGGCGAAGACATGCGCTATGCCGGCGCCCATTTGACCGGCGCCGACGATGAGAACGCGCACGTGCCTAGCGGACTTCCACCAACATCGCGTCGCCTTGGCCGCCGCCGCTGCAGATCGCAGCGACGCCCAAGCCGCCGCCGCGCGCGCGCAGTGCGTGCACGAGATGGCCGACGATGCGTGCGCCGCTGGCGCCGAGCGGATGGCCAAGCGCGATCGCGCCGCCGTCGACGTTGACTTTGTCCAGGTCCAAGCCGAGGCGGTCCGCCGAAGTCAAGGTCACGGCCGCGAAGGCTTCGTTGATCTCCCAGAGCGCGATGTCCGACGCCTTGAGCCCGTGGCGTTCGAGCAGCTTTTGGGCGGCAAGAGCGGGAACAAGCGGCAAGTACGGTGGATCCCACGCGGCAGTTTCGTGGCCGCGGATCGTCGCAAGCGGCGTCAAGCCGTTGGCTTTCGCGAACTCTGCGCCGGCGAGCACGAGAGCGGCTCCGGCGTCGTTCACGCCTGGGGCGTTGCCGGCCGTGATATTTCCGTTCTTCACGATCGGCTTGAGTTTTGCGAGCGTCGCGAGATCGGTATCTTTGCGCGGCGATTCATCGCGGTCCACGAGATTGAAGGGCGCGCTTGGATCCGCGAGGTACGGAGAGAACTTCGCGGGGTCGGCCACGAATCGCTCGGGCGTCTGATCGGCGAACATCGCGCCGACACCCACGGCGACGCGCGGCGCGGGCACGCGCTCCGCGATGAGCTTGCCGCGCTGCTTCGTGGCGACTTTGAGCGGAATCAATTCTTCTGCGAAGCGGCCTTGTTCGTGCGCGGCGATAGCAAGGCGGTGGCTGCGCAGCGCGAACTCATCCTGCTGTGCGCGCGTGATGCCGAAGTGCGTGGCTACTCCATCAGTCGCGTCCGCCATCATGCAATGGAAGTACGCCTCCCACAACCCGTCGTGCACCATCGCGTCGAGCAATTGTGCGTTTCCCATCTTGTAGCCGAAGCGCGCCTGCGGCACGAGATACGGAGCGCCGGACATGCTCTCCATCCCGCCCGCGACGACTGCTCGCGCGGCGCCCGTTTGGATCAAGCGATGGCCGTTTGCGATCGCGAGCATGCCGGAAGCGCACACTTTGTTGACGGTGTCGGCCACGATCGTCTTCGGCAGGCCGGCGAAAAAAATCGTCTGACGCGCTGGGGCCTGGCCCGTGCCGGCTTGGATGACCTCGCCCATGATCGCGTGATCGAGGGCCTCGGTTGCGATGCCGCTTTTTTCCACCGCGACCCGCACCGCTTCGCCGCCAAGGGTCGTCGCCGCGAGGGATGAGAGTGCGCCGCCGAGTTTGCCGATCGGTGTTCGAACGGCGGAAAGAACGACCGTATCATTCATAGTGCTCATGACATCCGGCGTATTTTCCCGATTCGCCGGATGCGCCTCCGAAAAAAGAGGCCGCCTTGCGGCGGCCGTGCGTTCCAGAATCCCCGTTCGACTAAGTCCTTAGCCTTGAGTCTCCGCAGAATCGACCAGTGGCACGTCGGACGGGGATGATTGCATTTCGCACCGGACCCTCGCCTTTGCTTTCGCAAATCGGCCCTGTTTTTCGACCAAAGCCTGTGATTTGGTCCCACGATGCGGAATATTTTGGCGCCCGGTCTTGTCTTGATCGGCAAGGCATTCCGACCGGGACAACCGCTCAGAAAAACACCCCATAATCGCGCCACGGCCCCAATTTCAGGGCGACCACCACGATCATCACGACGAAAAACGCCAATGTGATGATCTCGGCGCGCGCGATAACTTCTGCTCGCCATTTGCCGTAGCGATCTTCGGGGGCAAGCCGGCTGCCGACCGGCATGATGCTCGGCACCGCCTTGACGTAGCGCCGATACCTCTCACCGAACACGCCGGCGAGATAGGATTCTTCCAGCGGAATGATGATCGCGTACACGCCGCAGACGAGCAGCGCGACGACCGCCGTCATGATGGCGCCTTCGAGCGGTGAGACGCCGCCGGCGAACGCGATCAAAAATCCGAGCGCGATTATCGCGTTTGCCAAGTAGAGCGGGTTGCGCACTGCACCGTAGGGACCGCCCGTGATGAGCGTCGGCGCAGTGACGATCGCGGCGCGCGTGGTCACGCCTGAGTAGCCGACGGCCCAGATCCGAATCGCCTCCCCGATCGCCGCGACGATGACGCCGATCAGCGCGCTCTGCATCGTCGGTCTGCCCAAGACGAGCAGCACGAGCGCAACGGGCACAAGTAACGCGCCGCGATTCTTGAAGACGAGCGTTCGGAACCCGCCTGAGTTCACGTGCATGGCCCGCTAGATTTATTTCGAACGACGACGCGACCTTTATCCTATCTGAAGGGGCCGACGCCAGTCGGCCCTGCCGAACGTGGCCTGGGCCGACTGGCGTCGGCCCCTTCTTTCAAAAAAACGACGCGTACAAATCGCGTAGCGTGCGATCCAATGGAATGGTCGGCTTCCAGCCGGTGTCGCGGCGCAGTGCCGAGGCGTCGCCAACCAGCAGCGGCGTATCCGATGGGCGCATGCGAGCCGGATCTTCTTCGATCGACACTTTCACGCCGGCGATTTCCAAGAGCGCGTCGACGATCTCGCGCATGCTGACCGAATCACCGCTGCAGACGTTATATACTTTGCACGGCGCGCCGCGTGCGCCGAGCGCGCGATATGCGGCCGCGACATCGCGCACGTCGAGAAAATCGCGCCGGGCCGTCAGATTGCCGACGCGCAGAACGGGCTTCTGGTCGCCGCGTGCGATCGCGGCGACCTGTCGCGCAAAAGCCGGTGCCGCGAAGAGATCGCTCTGTCCGGGCCCGGTATGATTGAACGATCGCGTCGCAAGCGCGCGCGCCCATCCGCACCGCGCATATTGCAGCGTCGCGACTTCGGCTGCGGCTTTACTGGCCGCATATGGATTGAGCGGCCGGAGCGGTGCGCTTTCGCGCAGCGGCATCAAAGCAGGATCCGCGTTGCCGTAGGCATCCGCTGATCCCACGACGATGACGGCCGCATCGGGTGCTTCCCGCCTGCACGCTTCGAGCAGACGGATGGTGCCCATGAGGTTGACTTCAAGGGTGTCGGCCGGATCGGCGATCGAGGCGGGGACCGAAGACTGCGCTGCGAGATGATAGACCACATCGGGCCTTGCATCGCGAACGGCGGCTGTTAAGGAATTGGCATCCGAAAGATCGAGCTGCCGCCATTCCACGCGCTGAGCAGCGGGTTCGCCGAGCGTGTGAAGCGCCATGCGACGCGATCGCGCGCCGCCGAACACGGCATCGCCCGCGTCCAACAGCTCGCGGACGAGCCACTGCCCGACGAAGCCATCGGCTCCGGTGACTAGCGAGCGCATGTATTTCTAACTGCGCAGCCTTGCGAGATCCGCATCCACCATCATCTTGATGAGTTCGGCGAACGTCGTCTTGGGAGACCAGCCGAATGCGGCCTTCGCTTTGGACGCATCGCCGACGAGCACGTCGACTTCGGCGGGCCTGATGAACTTCGGATCGAGCACGACATGTTTGCGCCAGTCGAGTCCGACGACGCCGAATGCGGCCTCTACGAGCTCCTGGACGCTGCGCGTCTCGCCCGTTGAGATGACGTAGTCGTCGGGCTCGTCTTGCTGCAGCATGCGCCACATCGCGTCCACGTAATCGCCGGCGAATCCCCAGTCGCGGCGCGCGTCAAGATTGCCGAGCCGCAGCTCTTCAGCCAATCCGAGCTTGATGCGCGCGGCAGCATCGGTCACCTTTCGAGTGACGAATTCCAACCCGCGTCGCGGAGAGTTGTGGATGACGCATTCTCCTACGCCGGCGTGAAAACGCTCACTGGTGGTGGACAAATCATAGAGCCAACCGTCGTATGCGGGCAGCGGTGTAACTCGTTTGACTTCTGCGAGCTCTCGCCGCAGATGGCGGCCTTTGCCAGTCAAGAGCGGCGTGCGCAGATTTATCGCGTAGAACGCACCAGGCCGCTCGCTCGGTCCGTGGTCGACGTTGAGCACGAGATCCACGTCGAACGCCGTGCGCGCCATCCACCACAACCCCATAGCGAGCACCGGCGAATTGGTCTTGAAGTTCTTGAACGGGTGGCGCGCATTGCCGCGCTTGAGGCCATCGGTCGCGTTGTATCCGTCTAAGAACCACGTCCACGTGTGCGCATCCGCGTTGAGAACGATTTGGGGAACGCGTTTCATGCCGTCTTCGGTATAGCAGATGTCGTGCATCCAGGCAGCGAACGCGGCCGCGCCGTTCAGGGCCAGTGCACCGACGGTCGCATCCGGCCGGAAACCGGACGATGTCCGACCCTCGGTCGACCAGCCGCACGAGACGCGCTGCCATGTGTCGGCGAATCGCTTTCGCAACTCTCCGTCGTTGTTCGTGAACTTCGCGCGGACGTGACCATCGCGTTCGTAAGCCGAACCGTCGCCGACGAACGCGCCGAGGAGCCACGCCAAATCGTGGCTGATCGCGGTCGTCTCCGGCGGAGCGGGCAGCATCGCGCGCCGCATCGAGTCACCCGGTAAGACCTCGCCCGCTGGGCGCTCGCAGCCGTCCATGAACACGACGTGGTCGCGTGTCGCCGTGACCGTGCCGCAGCGTGCCTCGATGCGAGTGACGCCTTTGTCAGAGCGCGAAGGCGCATGGTGGTACGCGGTGCCGCCGAGGACGTCGACAAACCGCTCGCCGTCCCAGACTTCGAGGGCCTCAGTCGCGAAGCGCTGCAGAGCCGGCCCCTTCGGCCGCACACGTAAGACTTCACCGATCGGCACGACATCGATGAGGCCGCGCTGGCGGACGATGACCGGCGTGTTCGCCGGCACGCTTTCATGATTGAAAAGTATGCCCGAACAGGCATATAAGCCGTACGACTCGCGGTAGTTCACCGTTATCCAATGGCCATAGACCTTGGCGACGCCGTAGGGGCTGCGCGGATAGAAGGGCGTGCTTTCGTTCTGCGGTGTCTGCACGACTTTGCCGAACATCTCGCTGCTCGAGGCTTGATAGAAGCGCGCATCGGGTTTCAGACCGCGCAGCGCCTCGAGCAATCGCGTGACGCCGACCGCTGTGAACTCGGCGGTGAGCACGGGCTGCGCCCACGATGTGGGCACGAACGATTGCGCCGCAAGATTGTAGACCTCGTCCGGCTGCGCTTCGCGGATCGCGGTCGCGAGCGAGTGCTCGTCGAGCAGATCGCCCGAGAGCAATGTGATCTTGTCGACGATGTGCGCGATCCGGTCGAACGAATTGGTGCTGGAACGGCGGGTGATGCCGTAGACATCGTAACCCTTCGCCAGCAGAAATTCCGCCAGATACGATCCGTCTTGACCGGTGATGCCCGTGATCAGCGCACGCTTAGCCAATGCTGCTCCTTCAACGCCGCACCGCGACTGCCGCTCATTCCCCGCAAGTGGCCGGTGGCACCTCGCATCAGATCGCGCCGGCTTCGATGCCGGGATTTTTCAATTCGTTCGCATACGCGACAATACCGAGCCCCGCAAGCGCGACAAGCCCTCCGATGGCCGTCGTCAACGGAATCGTCTGATGCAGGAAGAGATACGCGAGCAGTGCGGCGATGGGCGGCTGCGCGAGGATCGCCACGCCGACGACGGTGGCAGGCATGAGCCCCAGTGAATGCGAGATGAGCGTGTGTCCGCCGACCGTCACGACGAGCGCGAGCAGCAGCGCGAACCCGAGGTCGTGGAGACTGACCGCAGGCGATGTGCCGGACGCGAACATCGCGATCCACATGCAAGCCGCACAGGCGGCATAGACGATGGTTGCGTAGCGCGGCGCATCCACGCGCATGCGCACGCGTCTGCCGAGCAGGAGGTACCACGTCTCGACGAGCGCTGCCGCGAGCGCGAGGCCATCGCCGAGCAGTGCGGTCCCCGACACGCGCATATCCATGCCGGCGACGATCGCCGTGCCGCAGACGGCGACGCCGATCCCGACGATCGCGAGCGGTCGCGGCCGTTCTCCGAAGAAGAGCGCGCTGAAGAGCGCGATCCAGATCGGATCGGTACTGACCATGAGCATCGCGCTCGAGACGGTCGTGAAGCGGATGCCCACGGCCCAGAGCGTGAGATCGGCGGCGAAGAGCGCGCCTGCGACCGTCGAGAGCGCGATGTCGCGCCCGGCGAAACGCGTCGCGCTGTCGCGCGACTTGCTCCACCGTCCGATGAAGACGAGCGGCAATATGAGCACCGCGGCGAAGAGACTTCGATACGCGACCATCGCGATCGGCGGCGCGGCGCTAAGCGAATAGAATATTCCTGCGCACGCGAGGCCGGTGACCCCTGCCAACAGCAACGCGTAGCGTGCGGCGATCGGACCGCCGCGCTGCGTCTGCGCGATCAACTATTGTGCGCGGCGTCGTGCAGCGCACGTTCCTGCTCGCGCGTTTCTTTGCGTTGGCGATAGCGCAGTTCGGCTTGCTGATAACGGAGCTTCTCGGCCTCCGATTGCGGAACGACGCGCGGAATCCGCACCGGCTTGCCGCTTTCGTCGAGCGCGACGAAAATGAGATATGCGGAGGCGACGTGATGTCGTTCGCCCGACGCGAGATTTTCCGTCTCGATGTGGACGCCGACTTCCATCGACGTGTGGTGCGTGTAGTTGACGGCGGAACGAAGTTCGATCATGTCGCCGATGCGAACGGGATAGAGAAAGTCGAGCCGGTCAATACTTGCCGTGACGCACAAACGCCCCGCATGCCTGATGGCCGCGGCGGCGGCCGCTTGGTCGACAAGCTTCATAATGTGACCGCCGTGAACGTTGCCCATCGGATTTGCGTCGGCGGGCTCGGCGAGCGTGGCCAAAACTGACGCCGAAGCGGAAACGGGCCGTTCGGATTCTCGTGATCGACTATGCTCTGTCATGGGCCCACCAGTTCGCCTCGATGCGCGCTTTGGCTTCATCGCATTGATGAAGGGGCCGACGCTAGTCGGCCCGTGCTGCCATGACGTGGGCCGACTAGCGTTGGCCCCTTCAGACAAATCCGGGACGAAGGCGGGCTGGGACCCTTTACCGCAGTAGTGTGGAACTTTTCTTCAGTTTTATGGTATCTAAACTCGACGGGAGGTTCGGTCATCAACGCGACGGGCCTGAGTGACGAGACGCTAGCGGCCCTCGTCCTTACGGGAGACACCCAAGCCTTCGCGCCGCTGGTGGAGCGGCACCAGCGAGGAGTCGTCAACTTCATCCATGCGAGCGTCCGGTCGGCCGAGGACGCAAACGATCTGTCTCAGGAGACGTTCATGCGGGCCTACGCTCACCTCCGAACCTTCAACCCCGATCTTGGCAAATTCTCCACGTGGCTTTATCAGATCGCACGCAACGTCGCCCGCACGCACCTCGGCAAAGAAGGCCGGCGGCCGCCGACCGAAGACCTCTACGAAGACGAGACCATCGAACAACGCATTCCCGACACGCGCCGCGACGCTGCGCCCGACGCCTCGCTTATCGCGGGCGAAGACGAGGCGCTCGTCCGATCCGCGCTCACGCACATACCGGAGAAGATGCGCGCGGCGCTGGCGCTTCGCTATTTCAATCATCTCGAATACCAGGAGATCGCCGACACGATGCAAGTGACGCTCGGCAATGTGAAGACACTGATACACCGCGGCAAGGCGGCGCTCGCGCGCGAGCTTGCACAAGATCATCCGACCGGTTTGATCGGCGCAGGCGCTCAACAGGAGATACGCGGACGTGAATTGCTCAGCTTGTAGTTCGAGGCTAGCGGCCTACCGCGACGGCGATCTGTCGCGCGCCGACGCGCGTCTCGTGAGCGAACATCTCGCGGGGTGCCCGGGGTGCACTGCCCTCGACGCACGGCTGCGTCGCGTGGATGAGGCGCTCACGAGAGTCGTGCTGATCGAACCTGCGCCCGGCTTCACCGCCACGATCATGGCGAAGATCGCCGCGCTGCCGTCGCCCGCGCGGCGCCGCGTCGTGTGGCCGTGGTTTGCCGCGTACGTCTTCGCGACGTGGGCGATCGTGGCGATGCTCAGCGCGCTGCATATCGTGAACTTCAGCGCGATCATCGGCCGCGTCGGCGGATTCGCCGGCCAAGCCGGAGTCGCACTTGAGACCCTTTCCCGTCTTGGTGGTCATTTCCACGTCGCCGACGTGGCCGCTATCGCGGTGGCCATCGAGGTCGTACTACTCGCCGTCGCAGCGACGGCAGGACGCAAGTACCTGCCGCGCCTCGGTTCGGCACTGCTTGGAGCCCGATCGTGATCAACGAAGTTTTTCTACAACGAGTGTGGCGCTCGCCCGCGTCGGTGCTGGCGGCGGCGGTCGCAGCCATCTGCTTCGCGACCTGTTCGCAACCGGCGGCTGCCGCGTACGGACACAGCCAAGGCGACCGGGTCGTCTTCGGATCGAGCGTGGTCATACCGGCAGGCGATGAGGTCAAAGGCGACCTCGTCGTCATGGCCGGCAGCGCCGAAGTCCACGGCACGGTCGACGGCGACGCGGTCGTCATGGCCGGCAGTCTCTACATCGCGCCGGAAGGCGTGGTCAAGGGCGAGACGGTCGCGCTCGGCGGGAGCGTGGACAACGAGTCTTCCTATAAGAAGTCGAGTGGGTCCAGCCCCTTCACCTCGCCGTTGCCGATCATCACGCCGATCGTCGTTCCGCCGATGCACGTCGTGCCGGACGATAATTCTGCAAGCGACTATAACGGCTACAGCGCCAAACGCGACTGGATCGAAGTGCTGATCACCTTTGGCGTGTTGACGCTCCTCGCATTCGCGCTCTTCCCTGGCCGCACGCGGCTCACGCTCGATCATTTGCTCCATCGGCCGGCGCTCGCCGGCGTGCTCGGGTTGACGTGGCCGTTCACGCTCAGCATCATCACCGTCGGTCTCGCGATAACGGTGCTCGGTATCGTGCTCATCCCCGTGGCCATTGTCGCGGTTGCGCTCGGCTATCTCGTCGGCCGCGCGGCGCTCTCGATGTATCTTGGACGACAGTTCTTCGAGTTCAGTAAAGTGGCGGAGCCGAGTCCGCTCGCGTCGATCGGGCTTGGGCTTCTGATCATCACCGTGCTCGAAGGTATTGCGCCGCTCTGGCTCGGCATCGTGCTCGAAGCGATCGTGAGCGCGCTTGCGATCGGATCCGCCATGTTGCCGCTGCTCAACAAACAGGGTTGGCCGCACACGACCTTCTCGGCTCCGCCGCCGGGCAGCCCGCAGATGAGTCCGCCGGCGGGCCCGATGTACGCGCCGCCCACGGCGCCGCCGCCGAGCGGCCCTCCCGCGATCCCGTAGTCGGCACAAACAAATGTGGGGCGGACCTTTATGGTCCGCCTATTTTTTTTCGTAACGTCCACATTGGGGGCGGACCACAAGGGTCCGCCCTACATCATCGCGGGGGCGCGATACCCAGATATCGGTAGAACGCGTCATAGCTGACCGGCCGGCCCAGGAAATGCTCGAGCAGCACGTCCGGTTCGTAGACCGCGCCGGGCTGCAAGATGTCCTTGCGATAGCGCATGCCGGCGACCGGGCTTTCCAGACCGTAGCGCTGGAACACGGTGAACATATCTTGCGCAAAGACGCGTGACCAGAGATAACCGTAGTAGCCCGCGTCGTATCCGCTCATCAGATGCGTGAACGACGCCTCCGGATACGTGCCGGGGATCATGTGGCCGACGGTCATCTGCTTGACGAGCTTTGCCCAAAGCGCGTTAGCATCGACGGTCGGGCCCGAGCTGTGCAGCGTCATATCGTAGGCCGCATAGAAAGCCTGGCCGGTGTAGTCGGCTCCGTCGCCGACATGCTGGAGCGCGACCATCTTTGTGATGAGCGCATCGGGCAGCGGCTTGCCGGTCGTGACGTTGCTCGAGACGATCTTCAAGATCGACGGCTGCCACATCCAGTTCTCGAGCATCTGCGACGGCGCTTCTACAAAATCACCTCGGACGTTTGTGCCATACAAGGTCTCGTACGGAGCGGTGGAAAGCGTCGAGTGCATCGCATGACCGAACTCGTGGAAGAACGTGACGACGTCGTCGTGGCTTAAGAGCGCAGGCTGACCGGGCGCAGGTGCGGGCCAATTGCCGACGATAGCGGTCACCGGCTTTTGGTACGAGCCGTCCGGCAGCACGCGGCCGGGCCGGATTCCGAAGTTCGCGAAATGGCCGTATTTGCCGTCGCGCGGAAAGAGATCGAGATAGAACCACCCGATCGCTTTGCCGCTTGCGGCGTCGTTTATAGCATACTCGCGTACGCCGGGCGCCCAAGCATCGGGCGCAGCGATCGGCGTGAAGCGGACGCCGAGCAGCTTCTGATAGATCGAGAAAACGCCGGCGATGACGTGGTCAACCGGGAAATACTGGCGGACGACCTGATCGTCTACCGCATAGCGCGTCTTGACGAGCTTGGTCTCGTAGTATGCTCCATCCCAGCCCGCGAACGGAGTCGGATCGCCCGATGCTTTCTTCAGCGCGACGAGCGTCGCTCGCTCGGCCCGCGCCTTCGGTAGAAGCGTCGTGTCGATCTGGTTGAGAAATGCCATCACGCGCGTGGGCGACTTGGCCATTTTCGCTGCGAGCTGGTAGTCGGACCATTGCGCAAAGCCGAGCGCTCGGGCGAGCTGATAGCGAAGCGCGACGGCGCGCTCGAGACGCTGCACGTTGGTGGTGCCGCCGCGACGCTCGTACGCCAAATAGTAGGCTTTGCGCGCATTGCCGTCGCTCTCGTTGTCCATGAATTGCGAGAACGTGCTCTCGTTGACCGGCACGCGGTAGCCGGTTGAAGTCTTCGAGAGTGTCGCGACGAATGCCGGCGGCAGCGACGACGCATCTGCCTGCGATATCTCAACCGCGCTCTTGTCTTCGTCGATCGCGCGCTGAAAAGCGATCGTCTCGCCCGTGAGCGTGTCGAAGAGCTTTGTGACGCGATCGCGCTCCGCCGGCGGCAGTGCGACGCCTGCGCGGATGCCGGTGAGGACGTAGCTCTCAACGAGCTTTTTGGCAGCGTCGGTCTTGGCATCGCCGAGCGCCTGCACGCGTGCGGCAATCGCGTAGATCTTTGGATCCGCACTCAGCGCGTTGTAATAATCCGAAAGTTTCTGCTGGCAGTCACTGGCGGCATCGCGCACGTCTTTCGTCGGCGCGACAGCGGAAAGGAACGACTGCGCGGCGGTCTGATCGTTGAGCTCGGCTTCTGCCGTCTCGATCTGGAGCAGCGAATCGTCGAACGTCCATTCCGGAGAAGACAGCGACTCGATCTTCGCGATCGTCGCTTTCGCGCTCGCGATCCCGTCATCACAGGTCTGCGCGACTTGCGCGGCGGTCTGATGCCACTGCAGGCCAGTATTCGCCGGCAAGTACATCTCGTACATCGCGGCGGCGGACGCTGCGCGCGCGCAGGCGAGCGCGATGACGCACGAGAGCGCCGCGGCGCAAAGAGCGGTAGGAATGCGCGGAGTTGTCATCTGTCAACCTCATTTGCGTGGGCCGACAAGAAGCCGGCCCTTTCAGGATTATTCAGAGATAGAGCCTGTCCGGGTCGAGCACGTCGCGTAGCAGATGAAGTTCGTGGTCGGTCGGCGGCGGAATCTGTTCGAGCGTTGCACGCACGCGCAACGGCCAGCCGACCTTGGCTTTGACAGCTTCGACTTCGACGTTGGGATAGATCCCGACCAGTTCGAGCTCGCCGTCTTTCGGCGATGGTTCGAGAATGCCGACGTCGGTGACGATCCGCACCGGGCCGCCGCCGGGCTGGTGCAGTTCCTTCCGTGTTCCGTGCTTCCCCGCGTGACCGGGGGACGTGATGAAGTCGACCTCCGCCGGAAACGATCGCGCCGAGAGCGGCGCCGCCACGATGACGCGCTCCGCGTGGACCGCGATCTCACACGCGCCGCCGCTTCCGGGCAGCCGCACTTTCGGCGCGTCGTAGCGTCCGATCACGGTGGAATTGATGTTGCCGTAGCGATCCACTTGCGCGCCGCCGAGGAAACCGACTTGGATGCGCCCACCCTGCAAGTAGAGCATGAAGATGTCGGCCATTGATGCGACGGAAAGCGATCCGGTCACGAGCGCGGGGTCGCCGATGGAAACAGGCAGACGATCGGGCACCGCTCCGACCGCCCCCGACTCATAGATGAGCACGAGATTCGGCGCGTGCGTCGCCCGAGCCAAATTGCACGCGAGGTTCGGCAAACCGATGCCGACGAACACGACGTCGCCGTCGCGCAGCTCCTTGGCGGCGCGCACCGCCATCAACTCGGAATTCTTGTAGGCCGCGATTTCAGAAGCCGTAGTTGACCCCTTCGCAGACCTGATCTTCAGCGTTGAGGCGCTCGCGCAGCGTCGGGCCGAGCTTCAACAGATATTCGTTCCGATCGGCAACGCCGTAGACGAACTCGTCGAGCCATGCCGCGAGGCTCGCCTCATCTTTTGAGATGTTCTCCCATGCGACGTAGAACTCGTTGTCGCGATCGTAGTAGCCTTGCGCGTACGACGGGTGCGCGCCCCATGGCTCGTGCACGACCGCGTCGACGATCAATCCGGGGATGAGCGTGCGGTTGGGATCCGCGCGGATGATCGCTTCGCTGACGATCTCCTCCACGACGAGGATGACGCGATCGGCCGCGAAGGCCGCCTCTTTCTGCACGCCGTACAGGCCCCAGATCTGCGCGTCGCCGCCTACGTCGGCGCGCTGCGCATGGATGATCGCGACGTCGGGATTGATAGCCGGCACCGTCGCGAGCTCTTCGGACGTGTATGGACAGGTGACGGTTCTGATCAGCGGGTTGACGTCGGGGAGATCGCTGCCGCGGTAGTTGCGCATCGGCCAGAACGGTAGTTTCGCCGCGCCGGCGGCAAAGCGCGCCATCAGGCCGTAGTGCGAATACTCTTCGATCTCGAGCTTGTGCGGGATGCCCTTCTCGACCGCGCGGCGCAGCGCGAAGAGCGATCCGACGCCCGGGTTGCCGGCCCACGAGAAGATCAATTTCTTGGCGCAGCCGGCCGCGATCATCTGATCGTAGATGAGATCGGGCGTCAGCCGGCAGAGCGTGAGGTCGCGCCGGCGCTGGCGGATGATCTCGTGCGCCGCCGCGAAGCAGATGAGGTGGGTGAAGCCCTCGATGACGACGGTGTCACCGTCGTGGACGAAACGCGAGACGGCGTCGCGCATGGACATCAGTTTCGCAGACGAGGCCGGTGCGCGCGCACCGGCGGATCCGCTCGAGCCGATGCCCGCAGCGGTCACGCCGGAACCCGCAACTCCGTCAGCACCTCGTCGAAAATGCGGAGCGCGATGCGCACGTCTTCCGCGTCGATCACGAGCGGCGGCGCGATGCGGATCGTGCTCCGGCCGCAGCCGAGCAGCAAGAGGCCCTTCTTGAACGCCGCCAGCTCGATCTCGTGGACGAGATGCACGATCGGTTCTTTCGTGCTTCGATCGCGGACGAATTCGACGCCGATCATCAAACCGACGCCGCGCACGTCGCCGATGAGGTCGTGCTTTTTCTTCAGTTCGTTGAAGCCCGCGAGCAGCAGCGATCCCATCGCAGCCGCGTTCGCCATGAGGCCGCCTTCGACGAGGTCGAGCGTGGCAAGCGCAGCAGCGCAGCCGACCGGATTGCCGCCGAACGTGCTGCCGTGGCTTCCGTGACCCCACGACATGACGGATTCCTTCGCGATGATGGCGCCGATCGGCAAGCCGGAGCCCAAGCCTTTTGCGAGCAGCGTGACGTCAGGCGTGACGCCGAGCGCCTGCGACGCGAACATCGAGCCTGTGCGGCCGACGCCGGATTGCACTTCGTCGAAGATCAGCACGGCGCCGTGCTCGTCGCAGAAATCGCGCCAATAGTCCAAGAACGCTCGCGACGGGATCACGTAGCCGCCCTCGCCGAGGATCGGCTCCATGACCACCGCCGCGATCTCGTCTTCGCCGACGCGCTCGCGGAAGAGATTCTCCGCAGCTTCGCGCCAATCGGTGGGGTGATACGGGTTGTCGTACGGCAGATGGTGGACTCCCGGAAGCAGCGGACCGAAATGCCGGCGGTACTTCACCTTGGACGAGCCGAGCGAGATCGCTCCCATGCTGCGGCCGTGGAACGAGCCGTGGAACGAGATGATGTACTGTCGCTTCGTGTGGCTGCGCGCGAGTTTGATCGCGCCTTCGACAGCTTCCGTGCCGGAGTTGGTGAGGAACACGCGCTTCGGTTCCGGGCCCGGCGCGAGCTTCGCGAGCCGTTCGCAGAGCTGCGCGAAGACCGGATAATAGAAATCCGTCGCGCACATGTGCGAGAACTTGTTGAGTTGGTCGGTCGCTGCCGCGACCACCGCCGGATGGGCGTAGCCCGTGGAAGAAACGGCGATGCCGGCCATCATATCGAGGTAGCGGTTGCCGTCTACGTCTTCGACCATGGCGCCCTGGCCGCGCGCCGCGACGAGGGGGTACTCTTTGATGTAGGAAGTCGATGCGTACCGCTCATCTTGCGCGATGATCTTGAGCGCGTTCGGCCCCGGCGGCACGACCCCGATGAAAGGATAATTCTTCGCCATAATAATCGTTCGTTCGGGAAGGCCTTTCATCCGTCCTTTTTAGGATAAACGTTGAGAGAACCGGTTATACATTCGCCGAAAATAGGCGTTACGTCATATATGTTAGGTCATCCGCGTCCGGGATTGTTCGCGCAGGAACTGCGAGACGTAATACGGGCCGCATCCGCCCTTGCCAGTGATGCCGGAGCCCTTCCAGCCGGTGAACGATTGCACTCCCGGCCAGGCGCCGGTGGTCGCGCCCGTGCGACGGTTGACGTAGAGCACGCCCGCTTCCATCTCGTCGAAGAAACGCGCGATCTCCGTCTCGTCGGCGGAGAAAAGGCCGCCGGTCAGGCCAAGATCGACTTTGTTCGATTCGTCCAACGCCTGATCGAACGATCGGACCACGCCGACTGCAAGGAACGGCAGAAACAGTTCGCGTGAGAACAGCTCGTGATCCAGCGGCAGCTTGGCGACGGTGGGTTCTACGTAAAGACCGGCGGCGAGTTTTCCGCTTTGCATGCGCGCGCCGCCCGTGAGGATCTCGCCGCCGGACTTGGCCGACTTGACGCTCTCCTCGAAGGTGCGCACGGCGGACTCGCTGATCACCGGGCCCATGTAGATATCCTTGTCCGTCGGATCGCCGATCGCGAGTTTCTGCGTCTTTTCTTTGAGCAGTGCGAGAAATTTCTCCGCGACGCTCTCATGGACGTAGACGCGCGAGCATGCGCTGCATTTCTGTCCTTGAAGCCCGAACGCAGAGCGCATGACGCCTTCGGCTGCCATATCCAGATCGGCGCTCGCCGCGACGATCGCCGCGTTCTTCCCGCCGAGTTCTCCGAGAACCGGTTTTGCGAACGGCCCACCCGCACCGAACTCGCGCATGAGGCGCATGCCCACTTCTTGCGAACCGGTGAACGCGATACCGTCGATTCCGCGATGCCGCACCAACTGTTCGCCGACGGACGATCCGGAGCCGTAGAGCAGATTGAAGACACCCGCCGGCATGCCCGCGCCCTCGTAAGCGCGCGCGAGCATCTCCCCGGTCAACAGCGCGAGGCCGGCGGGCTTGAAGACGACCGTGTTTCCGGCCACGAGCGCCGCGCTCGACATGCCTGTGGCAAGCGCCATCGGAAAATTGAACGGCGAGATGACGGCAAAAACGCCGAACGGCCGAAGCACATCTTGCGTCTGCTCGTTCGGCGCGAGCTTTCCGAGCGGACGTACGAATCCATCCGCGTGTTCCACTTGATCGGCGTAGTAATCGATGAGATCGGCCGACTCTTCCGCGTCGCCCAGCGACTCCATGCGGTTCTTGCCGATCTCGACCGTCATGACCGCGGCGATCTCGAAGCGCATCTCGCGGATCTTCTCGGCGGCGCGGCGCATGATGGCGACGCGCTCTTTCCACGGCATGCCGGCCCATGCGGCTTTCGCGTTCTTGGCGGCCTCGACCGCGTCGTCGACTTGGGCCGGCGTCGCGCCCGTGAACGAACCGATCTTCCAACCGCGATCGATCGGCGAAAGCGAGTGCAGCGTCTCGCCGCCGCCCTTCACCCACGCGCCGTCGATGTACAGGTGATGCTCGGCACCAAGTTTGCCGCGCAGGGCGGAGATGGCAGCGTCGAACGACTTGTGGATCTCACCCATGTCGGCGCTGATGGCGGAATAGGTGATCTTCGGTGCCTTGGTCGCGGTGGTTGCGGTCATGATGTCCTCGTGGCGGCAGCAAGTGGTGGATGCGTCGCGTGTAAAGCGCTTGCCGTCGCCGCGAGGGCTGCGCGCAAGCTTTCGGTGAGCTCATCCAATTCGGCGAACGAGATATTGAAGGGCGGCGCGATCATGATGAGGTCGCCGTTCGTTCCGTCGGCTTGACCCACGTTGGGCCAGACGCAGAGTCCGGCTTTCAGGCACTCCTTGACGAGCGTTTCGACGGCCTTGGCGCCGCGCGGGAACGGAGTCTTCGTCGAATGATCCGCCACGATCTCCACGCCGGCGAGCGCGCCGATGCCGCGGACGTCGCCGACGATATGCGCGCCGTCGCCGACCGTCAAAAGCGTGCGCAGGCGGCGCTGAAGTTCCGGCTCCAGGCTCGCGGCCCGCGCGACAAGGTCGTGCTTGCGCACGTACTTCGCAACGGCAAGCGCTGCGGCCGCGGCGAGCGGATTGTGTGAATACGTCTGCGCGTGCTGAAATCCGCCGCTGCCGTTCTTGATCGTCTCGAAGATCGTGCGTTTGACGAGCAGCGCCGAAAGCGGCGCATAGCCGGCATTCAATCCTTTGCCCATCGTGATGATGTCGGGCACGACCGGCCCGCCGCTGCGCGATGTATAATGCTCGAGTCCGAAATATTTCCCCGTCCGGCCGGCGCCGCACAGCACTTCATCGGCGATGAAGAGAATGCCGTGCTCGTCGCACAGCTCGCGGATGCGCGCATAGTAGCCGTCGGGAGGCACCGACGCTCCGGTCGACGATCCGCCGATCGGCTCGGCGATGAAAGCGGCGATGTTGCCCGCGCCGACGCGCGCTATCGCCTCGGCGAGCGCTTCGCCGGTCATGGCAGGCGCGTCCACGCCGAGCTCTCCGGCACGGTACGGATATGGCGCATCGATCATGACGACGTCGAGCAGCCAGGGCGCGTACATCTTCCGATAACTTGCGCGCGCGGATGCCGAGAGCGCAAGCAGCGTGTTGCCGTGATAGCCTGGCGAACGCGCGATGATGATGCGCCGCTGCGTTTCGCCGCGTTCGACGTGATACTGGCGGCTGAGTTTGAGCGCCGCTTCCACGGCTTCGGAACCGCTGCTCAGGAAATACGAGAGATCGACACCGGGCGGCGCGTGCTCGGCGAGCATGTCGGCCAGTTCTTCCACCGGACGATTGGTGAATGCCGTTCCGTTGACGTATGCGATCGTGCGCGCTTGCTCGGCGATGGCATCGGCGATTTCATCGACGCCGTGGCCGATGCAGGCGACCATCGCGCCGCCGGAGCCGTCGAGATAGCGTTTGCCGTCGGCATCGTAGAGATAGACGCCCTTGCCGCGCACGATCGTCGGAAGCTCGACGTTGAGTTTGCGATAGAAGACATGTCCGCGCATGGGATGATCAAACTTCGGCGATGGGGGGCATGACGGCCTGCGGCAGCTCCGACGCAGCGCGGTTGTCGCGCAGCGCTTGCCACACGCAAAAGGCCACTGCAGGCAAGAGCAAGCCGTTGACTATGATAGCGGTCGTGAGCAACCGTACCGCGGTCGTGCCGAAAAGCGCCATCAACACGGCCTCCAACGCGACGGCCACGATGAGGAAGCGGCCGATGCGATAATCGCGCACGGCGATGAGATACGCAAATCCCAGACCGCACGCGCCGAGCAGGCCTTGATCGATGCCGTACAGCCGAAGCAGCGGGATCGCTCCCGCGTAGGTCGCTCCATATGAGACGGCGATCACGAGCTTCGGCACGGTGACGAGTACCGCGACGACGACGCCGGTGACCAGCAGGCCGGCGCCAAAGCATACCGCGAGAAGCCGCATGAGCGACGACCGGCTCGCGTGCTGCGCGGCGGCCGCTTTCGGCAAAAGGATGAGTCCGATGAGACCGACGCCGTACGGGATGATGCGCGCGATCGTGCCCGCGGCTCCGTAGTAGCCCGCATCGACGCCAGTCAGATGATGCTTGGCGAAGATCGTATCGACGAACATCAACGCCGCCGTGCACACGCTCACGCCGAGCACCCGCGACGATTCGCCGCCCAATCGCAGATGGTCGTGTTCGGCGACGTCGTACGTCGCCGGTTTGGCGATGCGTTGAAACGGCGGCAAGAGAATCGCCGCCCCGAAGGCGATGCCGCCGGCGAATCCGCCGAGGGCGCCCAGCGCTTGCCAGCCGATCGCGACGAGCACAAGCGCAAGGATCAATTTCACGATCGATTCGCCGAGCAGCGAGGCGGCGAAATAACCAAAGCGATGCGCGCCTTGTGCCGCTCCGCGAAGAAACGACGCGACGACGTTGAGCATGCAGAACGCGGCGAACGCGATCCAGAGATCCCATCGAGTGATGTGGAGGTACGGACCAAGCGGCAGGCTCGCGACCAGTATGCCGAGACCTACGACCGCGCCGACGCCGAGCGCCGCAGGGGCCGCATGGCGGACGAACGCAGCGATGTGATCGTCGCGATGCAGCACCCACAGCTTTGCGGTCTCTTGAACGGCGACGTTGTTGAGCGCCTGTCCGATCACGCCGATGATGCCGAAGATCGCCAGCATCGCGACGAGCGTGCCATACTGGTCGGGCCCGATCCGGCGCGAGATGATGAAATGGAACAGATAGCCGATGAGGTTCGCGAGGAGCGCGCTGCCCACTACGAGGCCGGCCTCACCCGCGAGCTTCCGAAGGTCGAATTCTCCGCGCGCGGTCACCGGACGGGGCTTGTGCGATCCCATCGTTCGGGCAATTGTCCGGCCCCGCCCGAGCGGCCTTTAGGCAGAGGGCGAGGCTCGGCGCGACCCGAATGCACAGGCTCCGCGGACCAAGTGCGGTTCGCTGCTTGTCCATTGAGGGCTCAATCGTGGCAACCGTCGTAGGGATTTTTCCGGATCATTCGAGCGTCTCCAAGCTCATCGAGAATTTGAACGCAGCGGGTCATGACGTCTCGCGCGCGCACGTGCTCTGCAACGAAGATATCCCTACCGATATCTGCGAGAGCGGCGTCAAGTGCACGTGGATCGGCGATGTCAACCGGACGATGGCCGGCGGTGGATCGCTCAGCTCCGCGGATGGCCTCAACATCAGCGTGCCCGGACTCTCAGGTTCGGGCGGCGGCGACGTGGTGTACGGCGATTCGATCAACGACTATCTCGCCGAGCTGAACGTACCTGACGGCCGCACCGACGATTATGCGGTCGCGGTCGAAGCGGGCAGAACGGTCGCCGGGTACCGCGCCGACGACGGCCAAGCCGAAGCGCTGCGCGGCGCGTTCTCTTCCGCCGGGGCCACGGTGGTCGATATCTTCTGACCATTGGGCAAGCGATGTTTGCCCTACTACGAGGGACGGAGCCTCATGTGGGGCGATCTCAATGTGGGGCGGACCTTTATGGTCCGCCTCACTGGTCATATGGCGGCGAAACAATTTCTTTCATTTTCTCGATACCGGGCTCACACTCCATTGGGCTGCCGTCGATCCGATAGATTTCTAGTTCAGATAACCGACCGTGAACAACATGCAGCGCAAAATTTATTTGGATCCCATCAACGTCATGAGACGTGGCTTCGACCGGAACTTGAAATTCCACATTGGCACGGGGCGTGTTTGGCAAGTGGAAGTCAAATCTCAATATCTCCCCAAGACTCGTCACGCTCATGCCTGGGTCGACGAGCTGTTGTCGCAACTCGTTCGATCCAGGAAATGAATTTGAGAGAAGAGCGTCAAGTATGCGGCGCTCGCAGGCAGTGAGGTTCCGCTGCAAGCCTTCTTCCGCAAATCTCCAAGCCATGAGTCCCGCCTAGAGGCGGACCATAAAGGTCCGCCCTACATTTTATTCGTTGAGCGAGCCGGTGCGATAGCCGCGAGCATCGATCTCTAGCTGCATATACCCGACGTCCGCGAAGGCGCGTTCGACGCGCGAACGCATCTCGCTGAGCCGATTGACATCCGCGACCGGGACCTCCACGCGCGCCAGCGTTCCGTAGTGCCTTACGCGCACGACCGGGAAACCCGATGCGCGCAGATAGCTTTCCGCCAGGTCGATCCGGCGCAAGTCCGTCTCCTCGATCCGCGTGCCGTACGGAACTCGCGATGAGAGGCACGGCGTCGCCGGTTTTTCCCATACCGACAGGCCGAGTTTTTTCGCAAGCGCGCGGACGTCGGATTTGCTGAAGCCGGTCTCGGCGAGCGGGCTGCGAACGCCGAGCGCGCGCGCGGCCCCGCGACCCGGCCGCACGTCCAGCGCCGCGATGCCGTCGTCCGCGTTGAAACCGTCGACGACGTGCGCGATTCCGCGCTCGTCTGCGAGCGCGCGCAATCGTGAGAACAATTCGTGCTTGCAATGATAGCATCGGTCGCGTTCGTTCGCGCGATATTTCACTTCGTCGAACTCGCGCGTCTCAAGTATTTCATGGCGAGCACCGATCGCGCGCCCGACCGCAACCGCCGCCTCGAGTTCGCCGCGGGCCATCGAAGGCGATACACCGGTGACGCCGAGCGCCGATGCGCCAAGCTCTTGCACGCAAATCGCGAGCGCGACAGCGCTATCCACACCACCGGAGTAAGCGATGACAGCACTCCCAAGGCCGCGGATGGCGGATCGAAGCTCGGCCTCAGGCATCTGCCGCGACCTGGAGCAACTTCTTCACCTCAGCGATCTTCCGCGACCGTCGGCGGGTTGGCCGTAAGCCATTCATCTGCCGCGCGTTCGGCGACGCGCATCACGTCGACGAGCGCCGTGCCGTCGCGGTGCGCGATCGCCTTGACGTCGTCGTACTCCGGGCGCGCGCGCGGTCCGGCGGGCGTCTGCACGACCTTCACGCGAATCGCGCCGATGCCGGTCTCGATCGTGTGGATGCTGCGCGCACTTACGGCGCGCCGTGCCGTCCAATGACGAATGCCGATCGAGGTCGTCTCGGTCAGCAGCGAAGCGATCACCGCTTCGGCGCGTTCGGCCGGCGCGAGCGCGGTGAGGAGTATGCCGGGCCTGCCCTTCTTCATGTGGGCGGGCGTCGTCCACACATCGAGCGCGCCGGCAGCGAACAGCCGCTCGAAGACGTGTTCGTACGCCTGCGGATTCATGTCGTCGATGTTCGTCTCGATCTGTTCGACCGCGTCCGGCGAGGCCGCCGTTCCTGCGCTGGGCGCCGCCGCCACGTCGCCGATGATCACGCGCAACACGTTAGCGAACGGGAAGTCCGAACGTCCGCTTCCGTAGCCGATCGCGCGTACCGTCATGGGCGGGCGGGGCGCAAACGTCGCTACCGTTGTCAGGATCGCCGCGCCCGTCGGCGTGACGAGTTCGCCATCCACATCCACGTCGTACGTCGGAGCGCCGCGCAGCAATTCCATCGTGGCCGGCGCCGGTGACGGCAATCGCCCGTGCGCAGACGAGATCGTTCCGTGACCGCAGGGCAGCGGCGAACAATGGACTTGGTCGATATCGAGCATGTAGAGGCCGAGGGCGGCGCCGACGATGTCCACGATCGCGTCTATCTGTCCGACCTCGTGGAAAGCGATCTCGCTCAGCGGCTTGCGATGCACGCGCGCTTCCGCTTCACCGAGACGATGGAAGATCGCACGCGCGGTCTTCTCGACCGCCTCGGGCAGCGCACCGCCGCGAATGACTGCCAACACGTCCGCAAGCGTGCGATGCGGTCCGTGTTCGTGGTCCGCTGCGTCACCCTCGTGACCGGCATGATGATGATCGTGATCGTGGTCGTGATCGTGATCTTCGCCCGGAACGCTCACGTCCAAGTACAGCGCACCCAATCCGCGCTTATGAACCGGCCTCGCGTTCATCGTCCAACCGCTCACGGGAAGGCGACGGAGTTCGCGCTCGAGCGCATCGAGGCTCAAGCCCGCATCCACGAGCGATCCGAGGATCATGTTCCCGCTCGCGCCGGCGAAACAGTCGAAGTACGCGATGCGCACTATGCGCGATCCGTCATGGCGGCGGCAGAAAGATTGATGCGCGATGCGACGCACGCGGCGCCGAAGCCATTGTCGATGTTCACGACGGCCACGCCGCCGGCGCACGCGTTGAGCATGGTCAACAGCGCCGCAAGACCGCCGAACGACGCGCCGTACCCGACGCTCGTCGGAACTGCGATCACGGGTTTGTCCGTCAGGCCGGCGATGACGCCGGGCAGCGCGCCGTCCATGCCGGCGACGGCGACGATGACGTTCGCGCTTCGCAGCGCGCCGATGTGGCCGAGGACGCGATGGAGTCCCGCGACGCCGACGTCGTCCACGCGCGCGACGGCATTGCCCATGACGTCGAGGCAGACCGCGGCCTCGGCGGCCACGTTTCGGTCGGCTGTGCCGGCCGAGACGACACACACGCTGCCGAGGCGCGGAAGCGGCTCGCGTTCGATGGCGATGATGTGCGCGTCGCTCTCGTAACGCGCGTCGGGCGCGAGCGCTCGGACTGCCTCGAAGTGTTCGCGGGCCGCGCGCGTGGCGAGCACGGTCGCGCCGCGGCTCAACATCGCCAGCGCGATCGCGCCGACTTGCTCGGGCGTCTTGCCGGGGCAGTAGATCACCTCGGGGAATCCGGTGCGCGCCGCGCGCAGATGATCGAGCGTTGCGAATTCCAATCCGTCGCCCGCGTCGCGCGCGCCGAATGCGGCGACCGCTTCGTTGACTGAAATTTCGCCTTCGCGAACGGACTCGAGAATGCGTTCGAGGGTGGAGCGGAGTTCGTCGGGCACAGCGTCCGCGATTCGCCTTTGGATCAACGCTGCCCCCTCGCGAAGACGCGTGTCGTATGGCAAAGGAGAACGCGGGAATCCGCGGCGTCCTGGTGAAGCGGTCGTCATGTCTTTAGCCGCGCCCGGCTCGCCGGAAAACGCCTCTGTCTTTCGCTTCGCAAAACGCATGGCCGGCCTCAAGGCAAGCGCCATTCGCGAAATTCTCAAAGTCACCGAGATGCCCGACGTCATCTCGTTCGCCGGCGGACTTCCTGCGCCGGAACTCTTTCCCGTCAAACAGTTCGAACTCGCGTGCCAAGAGGTGCTGGAGACGCAGGGGCCGGCCGCCCTCCAATACAGCGTCACCGAGGGCTATCCGCCGCTGCGCGAGTGGATCGCGACGTATCTGCACGAGACGATCGGGGTTGAGTGCACTTCCGATGACATCCTCATCGTGAGCGGATCGCAGCAAGGCTTGGATCTCATCGGCAAAGTGCTGCTCGATCCCGGCGACACGGTCATCATCGAAAGCCCCGCATACCTCGGCGCGATTCAGGCGTTCGATGCGTACGAAGCCCGCTACGTGACCGTCAAGACCGACGACGACGGCATTCTCGTCGACGATCTCGAGCGCGTTCTGCACGAGTGCGAGCGCGCGCGCACGAGACCGAAGCTGCTCTACCTCGTGCCCAATTTCCAAAATCCGAGCGGCATCACGCTCGCATTGGCGCGGCGCAAAGCGGTCATCAAGCTCTGCGCACGCTACGGTGTGCCGATCTTCGAAGACGATCCGTATGGCCGGTTGCGCTATTCCGGGATCCATATCGCCGCCATCAACGCGCTTGCCGGCGGTGACGGCTGCATCTACATGAGCACGGTCAGCAAGACGATCGCGCCTGGCATGCGCGTTGCGTGGCTCGTGACCAAAGATCGCGCGCTCTACGAAAAGATCGTACCCGCGAAACAGGCAGCCGATCTGCACACGTCGTCTTTCACGCAGCGCGCCGTCTTCGCATATGCGCGCAAGGGAAGCCAATTCGAAGACCATGTCCAGGAGATGCTGCCGGTCTACGCGCGACGCCGCAACGTGATGCTCGAAGCGCTGGCCGAGCACATGCCGGCCGGCACGACATGGACGCGACCGGACGGCGGTTTATTCCTCTGGGCCCGCATGCCCGAAAGCATCGACACGCAGCGACTTCTCGCGCACGCGTCGGAACAGAAAGTCGCATTCGTGCCGGGCGCGCCATTCTGGGTCAATGCCGACGTGCGCAACACCATGCGCTTGAACTTCTCCAATGGAACGGACGAACAGATCGCGACCGGTATTGCCCGGCTCGGCGCGCTCGTCAAAGCGTCCTTGAGTGGCCGACTCTCGTAAGTCGCTCCGGATACTTCATCCGACGGCGGGGCCGGCGGCGATTCTGACGCTGACGTCTCTCTTGGCATTGTGCGGCTCGCCCGCGCGCGCGGCGACGAGCCATCCCGCAGTGAGCGTGTCGGGCGGTACGGTGGAGTTCTTCGCCGGGCATGTCGTCCTCGACGCCCGCGGCGGGGCGCGCCTTGACGACGGTGTGCTGCACGTCAGCGCGGATCGTATCGTCGTCGACCTACGTTCCAATCGCTACGTCGCTGCCGGTGACGTCATCGTGACTCAAGCGCATGGTACTGCAGCTGCGGTGACCGGAGCTGCGATGGGCGTCGATCTCACGACCCATCGCGGGTTGTTCGTCTCGCTTGTGCCCACTGCGGTGCGCACGGCGGTCGACGGTCCGAACGTCGATGCGCAGCTTGATCCTACCGCGTTGCCCGCGCAGCCGCTAGCCTTGCCGGATGTCTCGGGCGAGCTGCCGTTTGCGCTTGCACCGCGCGCGGTCGCGCATTTGGGCGCGGACGTACGGCTCGAACGCACGACGGTGCTCGTGCCGGGCGGCCGGCCCGTCAGTCTGCCCTCCTACGTCTACACGTTTGCGTCCGATCCGGGATACAACACGAGCAACATCAACACGAACGGCGAAGACGTGCCGATCACGTTCGGCAGCACACGCAACTCGATCCAGAGCGCGCACTTCTTCTACGATCCCGTCGTCAAACTCGGCGCCGGCATCTCGGAGAACATCGTCGACGGTCAGCGCGCCTACGTCTTGGCATCGCTCGCGCCGCTGAACGGGCCGCGCCACAACGGCGCATTCACCTGGTCGGACGACGTCAACGATCATACGGTGCAGTCGTACACCGCAAACGCGACCACGGGCTTTGGAACCGCGCAAGGCTACGATCTCCGCGACTCGATACACCGCTCGTATTTGGAATTGGCTGCGCAATCGTTCTCAGGAGTCGGTCAGCGCGGTTCGCATATAGGCTGGCAGAGCTACGATCAGCAAGTCGGCTCACGCGGGCTCGGCTCGCTGCTCTATTATCACTTGCGAAGCGAGTGGGGCGTCGGCTATGCCTCCACGCAATCCGAATTCGACCCGTTCGTATTTCCGCCGCCGCCGCCGTGTCCGCATCCGCCTTGCCGGCTAGCTCCTCAACCGCTCCAACTCCCACGATCGATCTGGCACACGGCGCTCGAGCTCTACACCACCACGTCGGCGTTTTCGGTCGGCCCCGGTTCCAGCGTGACGCTTTCGGCGGACTACCACGATTTGCACGAGACGCTCGCGCACACGCAGTTCGCAGAGACGTATAGCGCGAGTCTCGCGCATGTGTGGAACTCGTTCGTCAGCACGAGCATCTCGGAAAACCTGCAGCCGACGCATGACGGTTACCCCAGCCCGATGGCCGGTCTGCCCGGCGTCGGATACCGCACGGTGTTCAACGATCAGCAATTCGCCGTCTTCTACACGAATCCAAACGCGTTTGCGCTCGATCTCAACGCCGTCCATCAGACAGCCGGTTCCGACTCGCCGAACGGCGCCATCGCGCAGCCGTGGGGCGTCAGCGCGCTCGTGCGATTCCGCCTGACGCCATCGCTCTCGCTGCAGCTCAGCAGGTCATACAGTTTCGGCTTTGAAGGCCAGCGCTTCGGCGCGTTTGGCGTGCAGATATTCCCGTGAGGCGGATCTGATAGCATGAAAGTCCTCGTCACCGGCGGCGCCGGCTACATCGGCGTCGTCCTTTGCGAGCGGCTGCTCAAGAGCGGGCACAGCGTACGCATCCTCGACCGCCTCTACTGGGGAAGAGCGCCGCTCAAGCACCTCGCCGATCGCGTGGAGCTGGTGCAAGCCGACGTGCGCGACGTTCCCGACACGGCATTTGCCGACATCGATGCCGTCGCTCATCTCGCCGGACTTTCAAACGATCCAACGGCCGAGTACAATCCGAGCGCGAACTGGGAGATGAACGCGATCGCGACAGAAACGCTCGCGCTCGCGTGCAAGCAGCGCGGTATCCGGCGCTTCACGTTCGGATCGAGCGCATCGATCTACGACGGACTTGGCGAAGGCGTTTTTGACGAGAACACGGCCGTCGATCCGCGCGGCGCTTACTCGCGCTCCAAACACGAAGCCGAAGCGCGGCTGCTGCGAGCGGCCGGGCCCGACTTCGAGCCGGTCATTCTCCGCCAGGGCACAGTCTACGGCTTCAGCAGCCGTCTGCGTCTGGATCTCGTCGTCAACACGTTCATCAAAGACGCGCTCCTGCGCGGCGCCCTTTATCTGCACGGCGGCGGCTGGATGTGGCGCCCGCTCGTCGACGTCAACGACGTCGCAGAAGCGCACGTACGATGTCTTGAAGCGCCGGCAGATGCCGTGGCGCAGCAGATCTTCAACGTGGTGCACGACAACTTCCAGATCCGCCAGCTCGCCATGCTCGTCACTGGATCGCTTTCGATCATGGGCCGGCAAGCCAGTCTCGAGACGGCGCCGGTCCCCGCGATCAACCGCGACTATCGATGCACGAATCGCAAGCTGACCGAACGGATCGGCTTCACGCCGAGCATCACGGTGCTTGAATCGATCGAAAAACTCTTATCGTCGCTGCCGGTGACTGAGCCCACGCTGCTTGCGCATCCGCGCTACTACAATATCGCGTGGATGACGCTGCTCGATGAGATCGTGGAAGAGCACAGCCCGTTTGCGTCTGTCTGGGAAAGCGCGCGCCGGCCCGCCTAAATTTCTGAAGGGGCCGACGTCAGTCGGCCCGCGTTCTAAATATCTGAAGGGGCCGACGTCAGTCGGCCCACGTTCGTTCGCTTGGGCCGACTGACGTCGGCCCCTTCAGAAAGAAAGCAATCTTCTTTACAGATGGCCGCGGGCGCGCAGGTAGTCGGTCAACGCATCGCGCCAGGGGCGCGCTGAAAGGCCGAACGAGGAAAGGCGCTCGCTTGCCAGCGCCGAGTATGCAGGCCGCCGCGCGGCTGTCGGCATGGATGCACTCGCGACCGCGGTGATATCCGCATCAAGACCTGCGCTGCCGATGATCGCCGTTGCGAACTCGTACCACGAACAAGCGCCTGCGTTCGTCAGATGATACGTGCCCGGCGTTGCCCGGCGCGCAAGAAGCGCAACGGTGAGGTCGGCTGCATCGGCCGCATACGTCGGCGTCATGACGATGTCGTCGACCACTTCGATCTTCTCGCCGCGGCGCGCTTTGGCAAGCATCGTCTCGACGAAATTTCCGCCCTTGCCGCTCGAACCGGCCACGCCGAACACCGACGCGATCCGAAGCACGAAGGCCTGCGAGTTGGCGAGTCTGACGAACGTCTCGCCCGCGAGCTTCGACACGCCGTACGAATTGATCGGCGACGCGAGATCGCGTTCCACGTACGGCCGCGCCCACTGCGCGCCGTCAAACACGTAGTCGCTCGAATAATAGACGATCGCCGCGCCGCGCGCGTGCGCGCTGAGCGCCGCGTTTCGCGCTCCCACGGCGTTGATCGCAAGTGCTTCTTCAGGATGGTCTTCGCAAGCATCGGTCCGGTGAAACGCGGCGGTGTTCACGACGACGTCGCCGGGCGCCAGCGGCGAGAGCGCTTCATCCAACGCGGCGCGATCTTCGACGGGACTCTGCTCGTGCGAAAGAGCGAGGACCTCGAAGCCGGCCGCGCGAGCGGCGCGAACGACCTCGGTGCCGACCTGGCCGCCCGCGCCGATCACGGCTACGCGCAACGCGTAGCTCCGGTCATAACGGCAGCGGCAACGGGCGCGGTTCGGGTGCCCTGCGCATCGCCGGTATCAGCGCTATCGCCACGAAAAATGGCAAAGCCATCTTCGGAAACGTGAACACGTCGTCCACGAGCCCATGAAGACAGAGCGCGAACAGAGCGCCGTACGCACCGACCGCCACGGGGCTTGCCCACAATTCGGCGGATCGCGCGCGCAACAACATCAAGCTCAGAAATGCGATCAGCATCGCAAGCCCGACGACACCGAGATCCACTGCTGTCTCCAAATAGAGTTGGTTCGCGTTGCCGTGCCACGCCGTCCGCGGTGCGTTCGCGCAGCGCGCGTTCGCGTCGGCGAAATTACCGGCACCGTAGCCTTTGAGCGGCGCAGTCGCGATCAACGATTCTGCGCACTGCCACAGCTGCGCGCGCGCAGCCATGGAATACGTCGCAGACGGCGTGGCGAGAAGTTCGTGGCGAAGGCCGTCGAGCGGTATGTTCGCGCCGGCCACCGGAATCACGAAGAGCGCGACCGACGCGGCGACGACCGCGCCGCGCTTCGGCAACGACGAGACAGTGACGGAATCGGCGTAGCGCTTGGCCCAGATATAGGCAGCGACGACGACGCAGACGCCCGCGGCGCACGCCCAGAACGCACCGCGCGAAAAGGTGAGGATCAGATCCGAGGTGAGCAGCCCGAGCAAGAGCGTGCCGGCGATAAACGCGAGCCTGCTCACGCGCGAGAAGAGCAATATCGCCAATAAGATCGGGATCACCGTCTCCAGATAAGCGCCGAATTGGTTCGGGCCCTCGAGCGTCGACGTGACGCGCTGCACGAGCAGTCCGTCGGTGGCGCGAAAAACGTCGGGCGCGCCGGCGAACGTCTGCCACAGACCATCAAGCCCCACGATGACGCTCGAACCGAGGAAGACCACGGCGACGCGCATCGCATCACTCGACGATCGCACGGTCGCCGCGGTAAGACAGAACGCGCCCGCATACCACGTCCAATGCAATGCGTCGCGTACGGCGTCTGCTCGTCCGGCGGCCCATGCGATGCTGATGAGTCCGAATGCCGCGAATGCCACGAGCACCAAGGGCGCGCGGTCTGCGAAGAGCGCGCCGCGCATGCCTTCGCGTTCAGACGAATCGAGCGCGGCCCGCAGCAGCACGCCGGCGAGCGCTCCAGCGAAGACGGCCTTCGGCAGGGTCATGAGCGTGGGGCCAAGCGTGTGATACCACGCGAACGGCGCCGTTGCGGCGATCGCGGCGCCTGAAGTCCAAGGAAGACGATACGAAGCGATCGCTACCGCCAAGCCGCATGCGGCCATAGCCGCGGCGACGGGCAACGTGAGTGGCAGCGCATCGGTCATCGAACGTCGAACCCAGCTGTCTTCAATTCGGCCGCTCCGTCGGATTGTACGACGCCCAATACCAACGGTTGGCGCTTTGGCGGTGTCGTACCCACCTGATACGTCTGTTCAAGCAAACGCACGATGCCCGCGTCGGGTTCCGCGGCGATAAAGCGCATGATCGGCTCACCTTCGCGGACCTCGTCTCCTGGGCGGCGCATAAAACGCACGCCGATCCGCGGTGATGCATGCGAAGGTGCGCGTGACTTGGCTTCAGCGACGATCTCGCCGACGGCCCGCGTGTTGATCCGGCCCACGACTCCTGACGCCTGTGCCCCGACTGCGTAACCTTCGGCAAACGTCCGGTCGAACCGGTCCAACCGGCCGCCCTGCGCGCCGAGCATCTCCGAAAATTTCGACCGCGCGGCGCCATCCCGTAACGCTTCGTCGACCCGGACCATTGCCTCTTCGCTCTCCGCGGCGCCGCCGGCTTCGAGCAGAGCGGCCGCGATCAGGCGCGACGCCTCGCGCAGACGCGCTCCTCCGCCGCCCTCCAACACGAGAAGCGCCTGATCCAATTCGAGCGCATCGCCGGCCGCGTCCGCGAGCGGTTCATCCATCGACGTGAGGAGCACGCGCATACGGCGACCCATAGCCGCGCCGATCTGCGTCATCGTACGGGCAAGTTCTCTGCCCTCGTCGACGTCGCGGAAGAACGCGCCGTTGCCGACCTTGACGTCGAGAACGATTGCCGGTGCGCCGGCCGCGATTTTTTTGGACATCACGGACGCCGCGATCAGCGGGATGCTCGCGACCGTGTCCGTACGGTGCCGCAGCGCATACATCTTCCTGTCGGCGGGCGCCAACCGCTCGCTGGCAGCTGCGATCGCGCAGCCGACGCGACGCACTTGATCGCGAAATTCCGGAATCGTAAGTCCGACGCGCGTTCCGGGCACGCACTCGAGCTTGTCGAGCGTGCCGCCGGTATGGCCGAGCGCACGGCCGGAGAGCTTTGCAACGCGGACACCGCAGGCCGCGGCAAGCGGAACGGCCACCAGCGAGACCGCATCGCCCACGCCGCCCGTCGAATGCTTGTCGACCACGTTGCCGTCGGCGGCGCTCCATGCGATGCGTTCGCCTGAGTCCGCCATTGCCTGCGTGAGCGCGATCGTCTCGCGCAGCGTCATGCCGCGCGCGCAGACGGCGCGCAGCCATTCTGTCATCGCGTCGTCACCGATCTCATCGCTGACGTACGCACGGACCAGTGCGGCGATGTCTGCCGGCGTATGTTCGCCTCCGGCCGCTTTTGCGTCGGCCATGCGCCGCGCATCTGAATTCGAGATGTTCAACCTTCGAGCGCGCCGACGACGCCGCGCACGAGCGCGAGCACGTCGCCGGACGCACCGCGCACGACCTCCTGCACCGACTCGTGCGTCGGTTCTTCGAGGTGCCCGCACGTCGAAGCGTCGGGCACGGCCGCGTTCGCAATCACGGATATCCCAAGCGATCGCATGCCTGCATGCCGCGCGGCGATGACTTCCGGCACGGTCGACATGCCGACTGCGTCTGCACCCAGATGCGCAAGCATGCGGAGTTCGGCGTCGGTCTCATATTGCGGCCCGATCATGGCGACGTAGACGCCTTCCGCAACCGCGATGCCCGCTGCCGCGGCGACGCGGCGCGCGCTTTCGCGTAAACCGGAATCGTACGCGTCGCGCATGGACGGAAACCGCGGACCGAGTTCGGGCGCGTTCGGCCCGATCAGCGGGCTCGTCCCCGTCAAGTTGATGTGATCGCGGATCAACATGATCGTGCCGGGCGAGAACGCCGGATTGATGCCGCCCGCGGCGTTCGTGACGATCAATGCCGTCGCGCCCATCTTGTGCGCGACGTACACCGGAAACGCGACTTGCCACATGGGATGGCCTTCGTAGAAATGGATGCGTCCGTCGAAGAGCGCGACTGGTCTGCCTTCGAGCCGCCCCACGATCAGCCGGCCGCGATGTCCCGCCACGGTCGTCGCGGGGAAGTGCGGCAACTCGTGATAGCCGAAAGCCACCGCGTCGGTGAGCGAATCGGCGAGTCCGCCTAACCCGGATCCGAGGATCACCGAGATCTTCGGCTTGAGCCGCGTGTGCTTGCTGATGAAGTTGACGTTAAGGGTGACGTTATGCGTGAGCGAACTCAAGATTTTCCTTGTCTAGCAGCGGATGCCGCGCGGCGGCCGACATAATCCGCCATCACCGCGAGGAGCTGTGCGAGTTCTTTCACGCGCAGCAGCGTTCCGACCGCGAGGAACGTCGCGCCGGCCGCGACGATGTCAACGGAAAGCGTGGCGACATGCTGCCAGATCGTGCCCGCGTCATGCCAGAGAATGCTGTTGAGCGCGTAAGCCACCACAGCCATCGCGCCGGATGCGACCACGACACGCCACACGGGTGAACCCACTGCATCGCTGTCGCCCGAGCCGACGCGAGTGCGCAAGATTCCGAACAGCACCGCTGCTTCGGCAAGCGACGCGAGCGAATTCGCCGACGCGAGTCCGTTGACGCCGAATGGCCGTACCAGCAGCGCCGAACAGACGACGTTGAGGACCATCACCGAGGTTGCCACGATCACAGGCGTCCGCGAGTCGCGCATGGCGAAGAAACAGCGCGTCAGCACGATGCTTGCCGCAAGCCCCAGCAGTCCGACGGCGTAGAACTGCATCGCGCCGGCCGTGCGCACGAGGTCGCCGTGCGTGAACTCGCCCCGTTCGAAGAGCACGCTGATGACGGGCTGCGCGAGCACGATCAAACCGAGCGCCGCCGGCAGCGTGATGAGCGCCGTCATGCGCAGACCGGTCGAGGCGGTCAGCCTGAGCGACGGCAGCTCTTTGCTTGCGAATTGCGCCGAAAGGATCGGGAAGATCACCGTCGCGATCGCCGCCGCGAACAACTGCTGCGGAAAGCCCACGACCTTTGTGGCGTATTGCATCGCGGCGATCGCGCCGTTGGGCAGACTCGCCGCGAAGTATTTATCGAAGAGCAGATTCGCCTGGCCGACAGCCGAGCCGACGACGATCGGACCGAGGATGACGAAGAGACTGCGCAGACCTGGATGGTTGAAATCGATGATCGGCCGGTAGACGCAACGGCGGAAATAGCTCGGCAGCTGCACGAGCAGCTGCGCGACGGCGCCCGCAGCTGTGCCGAAGACGAGCGCGTAAATGCCGTAGCGCGGGAAGAGCCAGAGCACGGCCGCGATCGCGCAGACGTTGAGCGCCATCCCCTGCAGGCTCGCCGCCTTGAAGCGCTGCTGCGCGTTGAGCAGCGCCTGCACGACGCCGGCGATCGACGTCGCGATGATCGTCGGCATCATGATCTGCGTCATGTGCGTCGTCTGGCCGGACTGGCCCGGCGGAAATCCGAATACCGATACGATGTACGGCGCAGCGAACCAGCCCACGATCGCGCAGACCGAGAGCACGATGAGCAGCATGTTGATGACCGTGCTTGACAAGCGCCACGCCTCTTCGGCTTCGTCGGACGCGAAGTAGCCGCTGAGGACCGGCACGAGCGCGCTGACGAGCGCGCCGTTGAAAACGCCGAACACCATCGTTGGGATGATCGCTGCGATCAGAAACGAGTCGAGTTCCCAGCGCTCGCCGAAGTAGCGCGCGTTGACCATCTCGCGGCCGAAGCCGAGCAGCATGCTCACCAGCGTGGCCGACATGACCGCGATCGTGCTCGATGCCACGCTACGACCGGCTCGGTCTTGTCGCGGCACGACGAGCGCCGGACGCTTGGCGGTTGCCATGTGCTTGGGGCGTTTCTCAAAGTCGGGCGACGACGCCTACCGCGGGGGAACGATTGCGGCAGGCCCGTAATTCTACGGCCCTGGTGAAGATCGACGCCATTTTGCAGAGCCGTCGCCCGAGCTTCTCGTTCGAGTTTTTCCCGCCGCAGAGCGACGACGGCGTCGCGAGGCTCCTCAAAACCGTTGAAGTGCTTCGCCCGCTAGCGCCTGCGTTCGTCTCCGTGACGTACGGCGCCGGCGGCAGCACCCGCGCGCGGACGGTCGAAGTGACGCGCTCGATCAAGAACGACCTCGGCGTGGAGACGATGGCCCACCTCACATGCGTGGGAGCGGACGTGTCGGGTCTTCGCAGCGTGCTGGATGAAGTCGCCGACGCCGGCATTGAAAACGTGCTCGCCTTGCGCGGCGATCCGCCGAAAGGCGCCGCGGCATTCACGCCGACACCGGGCGGCCTTTCGCACGGTTCGGATCTCGTCGAACTCGTCAGCAAGAACTACGATTTCTGCGTGGGCGGCGCGTGTTATCCCGAGAGGCACGTGGAGTCGGCTAGCGCTGAGGCTGACCTCCGGTATACGCGCGTGAAAGTCGATGCCGGGGCGAAATTCTTGATCACGCAGCTCTTCTTTGACAACGAGCGCTACTTCGCGTACGTGGAGCGCGCGCGCGAAGCCGGCATCGAGATCCCGATCATCCCCGGCATCATGCCCATCACCAACGCGGATCAAGTCGCGCGGTTCACGAGCAGGTGCGGCGCCACGATCCCGGCCCGGCTCCGCGCCGAGCTCGATGCGCGCAAAGATGAACCGGAGGCCGTGGCCGAACTCGGCGTCGCATACGCCACTCTCCAGTGCGTCGATCTCTTGGAGCGCGGCGTACCTGCGATCCATTTCTACACGCTGAACAAATCGCCGGCGGCGCGGGCCGTCGTATCCGCATTGCTCGCCGATCGGCCGTGGGAGCGAGCAGCGGGGCGCCGCTATCTCGATGCGCCCGAGCGCGAGGCCGAGGCCGCCCTCATCGCGCGCGAAGGTCCGGTCTATTGACGACTCTTCCTTATTATTTGCGCAAAGGCGTTTCGTCGCTGTACAGCCGCGCGATGCAGCGGCGCTATCTGGCGAAGCACCCGGGAACGCCGTACGCGATTCCGCCGCTGGATGTCGAGGGAATCGTCGCCCGGCTGCGCTCGCTCGCACCGGAGGTCGAGGTCCGGCGCTACGACGTCGATCCCCACCGCATGCGCGAATGGGAACAGAAAGGTCGATATCCGGCGTTTGCATACGTCGTCTCGCGCGACGAGAAGATTCTCGAGCATCAGGTCTCGTGGGATCTCCTCGAAACGCCTACTGGCGGAACGGTGATCGATGTCGCGTCGTGCCGATCGCACTTCCCCTCGATCGTGCGCGCCACCGGCCGGCGCTGCATTGCGCAGGACCTTTCGTATCCGCAAGGATTGCGCGGCGACGTCCTCGGCGGTGACGCCGCCGCGATGGATCTGCCGGACGCCTTCGCAGACGGCATGACGCTTCATTGTTCGTTTGAGCACTTCGAAGGTGACGCGGACACGCGATTCGTCCGCGAAGCAGCTCGCGTTCTCAAACCCGGCGGCAGAGTGGCGATCCAGCCTCTCTACGTTCACCAGGACTACTTCGTCTTGAGTGATCCGTACGGTCCAGAGGGCGTCGGACCGATAGACGACGGCGCATACTTCATCGCGGCGTTCGGTTATTCAAATCGTTTTGGCCGTCACTACGATCCGCAGGCCTTCGTGCGCCGTGTCGCCGCGCCGGCGATGGGAGCCGGACTTCGTCCGATCTTCTATATAATTGACGGCGCTCACAAGGTCTCGCCCATCTGCTATTTGCAATTCGCCTTGGTACTCGAACGAACGCACAACGCCGCGTAGGAACGTCATATGGAAAAGATGGTTCCTTCGCGCCGGGGTCAAACATATGTTCGAGGATGTCTCTACGGCGCCACGTGAGCCGCTCGTAAGCACCATCGAATCGGCGGTTTCCCGCGCCTTTCGACAAGGTGATGGCTGATAGAAAAACTTGCTTAGGTCACCTCTCACCGGCACTTTGTACAAAGTGCCGGCGAGTCGTGTTTTGCTGTTGAAAGTCTGGGAGGGCTCAAGGTTATGCGTAGTTCTTTTCTGCGCCGGTTGAGCGGTCATCGTGGCCGCACGGCGCTTTTCGTCGCGGTGACGGCCGGCGCGGTCTGCGCCGCGGCGTTCATCGTACCGGCCGTTGCGCGCGGCCGCGCCAATCCTAATCTCACCGTGGCTGGGCAGACGCAATTTGTCGACAACGTCGACGCGTACGCCGTGCAAGGCGTTGTCGGCGGACAGAACAATGCGACGGCGATCGAAGGCTTTGTCACCAACGCCAGCGCGACGTTCGACAACGCCATCTTCGGCTACACGGTCGCACCGAGCGGCAACGCGGTCATCGGCATCGCGCAGCCGTCCAGCGGCACCGCCACTGCTCTAGTCGGATATTCGTATCGCGGCTACGGCGTGATCGGACAGACGCCGTACACCGGGGCAACGGTGGCCGGTGTGCTCGGGCAAGACCTCTCCGGAACCAGCACGTCTAACGCCGGCGTCATGGGGACGACGACGGCGGGCTACGGCATCACCGGCTCGGGGACTGGATCGCTTGGATACGGCGGCAATTTCAACGCGAGCGGATCGGGCGGTTACGGTCTGTACTCATCCTCGTCTCTCTCCTATGGCGGCTATTTCGCCAGCTCCACCCTCGATGGCATCTACAGTTACACGTTCAACGACCCGCACTCGTCGGGATACTCAGCGTACGGCGTTGAGGGCGTGGATGCAAGCAGCGACACCGCTGGAACCACAAACTCGGGCGTCTTCGGCTATTCAACCTACGGCACCGGACTCACAGGTCAATCGGGCGCGGCAAGCGGCACGGCTCTTGCGGGCAGCGGCGTGATTGGAATAACGAACAACGATTCGTCTGCCACGGGCGCTACAATACAGTACGGCACAAAGGGCGTTGATAACGATCCAAATCCGGGTTCGTTCGACGCCGGCGCGTACGGTTCGACGATCAACGGGTACGGCGTCGAGGCGATTAGCTCGACTTATATCGGATCGTTGGGGTACAGCAACGGATACATTGGCGGTGAATTCGAGACTGGTTCTACGGGCAATCCGGCACTCATAGCCTACGCGGCAAACTCAAACAGCAGCCTAGAGCCCGTGTTCGAGGCCCTTGGATCTGGCTTTACTCCCCTATTCTCCGTCGCCGGCGACGGTTCGGCCGTTGCGGCAGGTAGTATCACACAGTTCGGGTCGCCGCTCATCGCAACACGCACGCAAGGCGGATCTGCTGAAATCGCCTACGGTTCTCGCGAAACGCGGCCTACGATCGAAGACGTCGGCGAGGGGAATCTTGTCGGCGGCTCCGCGTACGTGCCGATCGATCACGCCTTTGGCGCGACGATCGACCCGAATGTGAACTATCTCGTTTTCGTGACACCCCAAGGCGACACGCAGGGCCTTTACGTCACCGGCAAGACGCATGCCGGTTTCTACGTCCGCGAGCACGGCGGATCATCGAACATCGCGTTCGATTATCGTATTGTCGCGAAACCGGTATTCGACAACGAAGCGCGTCTGCCGGATGCTCGTACGTTGCCGGCCCTCGCTCATTTCATGATGCAAACGGCTCGGGTGAAAGAGCAGTCAGCGGCTAGCCTCATCGCGCAGGATAGACGCATGCGAACGGATTTGGCCAATCGCATGCTTACCGCAGACAAGCTCGCAAAAGAACACGCGACGATCAAGTACAATCTTGCGAGAGAGGCGCAGCTGCGCAAGATGAAGGTGCCGCACGTGCCGACACCTGCTGAACTCCACGTTCCAGGCACGACACCTCACTAGCGCCTCAAACGCAACCATCCGCTACAAAAGGGCGGCACGCAAGTGCCGCCCTCGATATTTCACTCTGCATTCATCTAACACGGCTCGACTTGCTGTGCAGATGCTGCTGCTTTAACGCGCCTCTCGTTTCGGTTTTTGTGTAGTGCTCACATATCGTAGCCGCAATGCGTCGTCCAAGGAGCAGCAGCAAGCACCGCGTAAGAACGAAAAAAGCGCACCGCTTGCCTGCTCTCCAGATTTATCACTTCGTCGGAGGACGCTCATTGGCCGATTCCGCCAAACGCAAAGCGGTCGTCTTCGCGGAATATTTCCCGCCGTACATGAGCTCCGACCGGCGGCTCTTCCATCTTGTCGAAAACCTGAAGCGTTGGGATTGCGACATCGTCGTGACTCCGCCGTTGCGCTGCATGACGGGTCTCTGCGAGGACTCGCTCAAGAGCTACGCCGTCAACTTTTCGCCGCCGGCTAAGCCGCTGCGCGTCGGCGACATACATGGTTCCTATCTCGTCGTGCCCGACGCATTGCACAGCCTATTTCCGAATCACGTCCTTTTGCCGTTGGCCTACGCGCTGACGATTCCGGTGCTCACGATCGAGGCCATCCGTATCCTGCGCGCGAAAAAACCGGATGTCGTCATCGTCGGTCATCCGTCATTCATCACGGGAGTCGTCGGCACGCTGGCCGCACGATATTGTCGGATCCCCATCGTCCTCGATTATCCAGATGCATGGACGCCGCTCGCTTTGGAGACGGCGGGCGCCAAGCACGGCGGCGGTCTCGAACGTGCCCTCCGGACGATCGAATCATTCGTCGCGCGCAGTGCTTCATCGATCATCTCCATCACGGACGAGCTGTCGAAATACATCCGCCATCTCGGCGCGCGCGCGCCGATCACCACGATCGCGAATGGCGCCGACGTCGAGCTGTTCACCCCGCCGGAGCGCCGACCGCCGAGACGCGGCAATGCACCATACAGCATTCTGTACACGGGCCGTCTGGAGGCGTGGGCCGGGATCGACCATCTCGCCGATGCGATCGAGAAGATCGCCGAACGCCTCGGCGATCGCGCGGAATTTGTCTTCGTCGGCGATGGAGGGGCGGCCAAGCGCTTCAAGGCCGAACTTCGCGCCCGCAACCTCGACCGCTATTGCCGATTCGAAGGCTATCAGCCGTATGACGCGATGCCGGAGTTCATCGCCGGCTGCGACCTCGCGATTCTGCCGTTTCCGAACACAGGCACCACGCGGCCGTCGTCGCCGCTGAAGCTCTTCGAATATATGGCGATGGCGAAACCCGTGATCGCGACGAATCTGCCGGGCGTCCGCGAGGCGGTGACCGATCAGGTCGTGCTCGTCGAAGGTCTTGACGACCCGCTGTTCGTCGAGAGCGTGGTGCGCCTCGTCGACGACGCGCACGAACGCGAACGCTTAGGCGCTGCCGGGCGCGCTCTCGTGGCGGGCAGTTATTCGTGGCCTCGACTTTCAGAGCGCTTCGAGACCGAGCTCGAACGCGTTGCCGCTTCCCGCGCGCACGGCCTTGCGCCGTCGCCGCCGGCCGACGAACGCATCGTCGGTCCTGCGGTGCCCACGGCCGTGAGCGTCGACCGAGCGATGATCGTGTTGCCCACCTATAATGAATTCTCAAATCTCACGCCGCTCTTGGATGCGATCTTGGCGGCCAGCGACAGGATCGACGTGGTCGTCGTCGACGACAATAGCCCGGATGGTACCGGCGCAGTCGCGGATGCATACAGTCACGCGACCTCGCGCGTGCACGTGGTGCATCGGCGCACCAAACTCGGATTGGGCTCGGCGTATCATTCGGGATTTCGCTATGCTCGCCGTCTCGGCTACGGCATGATCGGCTCGATCGACGCCGACATGAGCCACGATCCGTCGCGCTTGGGCGCCATGCTCGCCTGCGCGGACGAAGGCGCAGATATCGTGATCGGGTCGCGCTATGTGTCTGGAGGTCAAACGCAAGGCTGGCCGCTGTGGCGCAGGGTGCACAGCAGATTGGCCAACGCGTTCATCCGGACAGCACTGCGCTTACCCGTCCACGATTGCACGTCGGGCTATCGACTTTATCGCAGTTCGGTGTACGACGGCCTCGATAGCGCCGGTTTGTTCAGTCAGGGATTCGACGCGTTGGTCGAGATCTTACACCGGGCGACGCGCGCGGGCGCGCTCATCATCGAAGTGCCGATCACGTTCACGGATCGGCACACCGGTGCATCGAAGATGGGATCGCGCGAAATCGCCGGATCGCTGGCCACCGTCCTCAGACTGTGTGTCGAACGTCCGGGGTCAAGGCGCCGGCCTGCGAGCTACGATGAGGGTGTCGTAACCCAGCCAGCGGGGAACGGCGTAGTAGTGCAAGCCGAGCCACTTGTGCAGAACGGGCAGGACGTGGTACGTGCCCGCGCTGACGATCTCAAGACCTGATCGTTCGATCAGCGCGGTCCAATGTTCGGGTGGATGCTCGTTGACGTGCGTCGGATCCGCCTGATATCGGCGATACCAGCTCACCGACGCCGGGTTCGGCGTGGCGAGCACGAGATGCCCGCCCTCGTTCACCGCGTCGGCCAGACATCTGACTCCCGCGCCTTCGTCCGGCAAGTGCTCCACGACTTGCAGCGATACGACCAGATCGAAGCGTTTCTGAAATGGATTCGGCGCCTGTGCGTCGGCGACGGCGAATCTTTTTGGCTCGCCGCCGTCTGCGATCGCACGCTCCACGGCGTATTCGGAGATGTCGGTACCGTAGATATCATAGCCGAAGTCTTTGAACACCGCTATTCCGTAGCCGAGCGCGCAACCCACCTCCAGCATCGTCTTGCCGCGGCCGATGGCGATCGCCGGCACCGCGCGCACCGCCAACCGAGCGTATTCCCGATAGAACGCAAGGACGGTTTGCGACATCCCCGCATACCCGCCGGACTTTCCATAGGTGGAGGTCTTCTCGAAGTAGTCGCGCTCGAACGTCTTCACGCGCCTTGTGCGCCCACCGCCGGCATGCGCGCATCCATCCAAGCAACGAAGCGCTTGATGCCCTCGTCGAGGCTGACCTCCGGCAATCCGATCACTTCGCGGATCCGCGTGTCGTTGGCGAGCAGATAGTCCACGTCGCCGAGCCACGTCGCGCCGCTCGTCTCGATGCGCAGGTACGGCTTGCCCATGATCGCGGCCACGCGCTCCGCGAACGCCCGAACCGTGATTGGCTGTTTGCCCGGCACGTTATAGATGCGGTGCGGCGGATTATTCACTGCGATTACCGCCAGCACGGCGGCCGCCGCATCCGTGCAGTACAAGAAATCGCGCTGTTGATTGCCGCTCCCCAGCAGCTCGATGTGATCGGTCGCGGCGCGCACTTTTCGATAGAGATCGAAAAGGATGTAGCGCGGTGCGCGCGGCCCGATGACGTTCGTGAAGCGGACGACGCGCCCGTCCACGCCGAAGTTGCGCGTGAAATCGTCGACGGCCGCTTCTGCGAGCAGTTTTGTCGAAGCGTATGGCGAAGGCGCGATGGTCGGGGCCGTCTCTTCGAAACGGATCGGCGTCGCGCTGTTGCCGTACACCGACGCGGACGAAGCAAGCACCATCGTGGCTTTGGGAGCGTGGCGCCTCAGTGCGTCGAGAACGTGGACCGTGCCCATGGTGTTGATGTCGTAGGACAACGCGGGGTCCTGCGATGCGCGCGGCACGCTCGCGATAGCGCCGAAATGCAGCAGATAGTCCGCGCCCGCGACCGCGTCGCGCAATGCGATATCGTCGCGGATATCTCCGACGATCAGACGCGCGGCCGGGTTGACGTTCTCGCGCGCGCCCTCCGCGAGGCTATCGAAAGCGATGACATCGGCTCCGGCGTCGACCAACGCGTCGACCATATGGGAACCCAAGAAGCCGGCGCCGCCGGTCACGACTGCGCGCGCGCCGCGCAAACTTCGGAGATCGGGAGCGTTCAATCTTCAACCTTCCTGATGAGGGTGGTATTCGGAGGCGCAGCGTCGATTTCGGTTGAATCCTCCGCGGGCTTGAGCGTAGCCTGCCAAGATCCGCATTCGTCAGAGCGCCAGAAACGCGGAACGGATCGGTGACATGCCAAGGCGACAACTCCTTCCAACGGTCCTTGCGCACACGATCGGCGTCGGCAACCCCACGATCAGCCCGCTCGCAATCGCGAACGTTTTAGAAGTTCTGCGCTCAAACCGCTTGACGTACGGGCCGTTTAGCCGTCGCTTCGAGCAAGAGTTCTCCGCGATGCACGGCGCGGATTTCGGTATCTTCTGCAATAGCGGCACAAGCGCACTGCAAGTCGCCCTTGATGCGATTCGCATTTCGCGCCGTCTCACGGACGGCGACGAGGTGCTCGTTCCGGCGCTGACATTTGTCGCCACGATCAACACGGCGCTGCACAACCGGCTGAAACCGGTCCTGGTCGACGTGGATCCGGACTATTACCTGTTAGATCCGGAAAAGATCGAGGCGCGAATAACATCGCGAACGCGCGCTATCATCCCGGTTCATGCGTTCGGCCAGCCTGCGGACATGGCGCGCATCGCGCCTATAGCCGAGCGTCACGACCTGTCGGTCATCGAGGACTCGGCCGAAGCAGTGCTCGTACGGACGAGTGGTCGTGCCGTCGGGTCCTGGGGAAACGTGGCCTGCTTTTCGACATATGCCGCGCACCATCTCTCGACCGGTGTCGGCGGCTTGGCGACAACAAGTGATCCTTCGCTTGCGCAGCTTATCCGAAGTCTCGTCAACCATGGGCGCGATACTGCGTACACGAGCATCGACGACGATGACGTCGAAGATCGCGACACGTTGGCCGAGGTCGTTTCTCGCAGGTTTCTGTACCACCACATCGGTTACTCATACAGGGCGACCGAATTGGAGGCCGCATTGGGCTGTGCAGCACTCGAGGAGCTGCCGGAAATTGTACGAGGTCACCAGTCGGCTGCAGCGCGGCTTTCAGCCGCGCTGGCGCCTTTGGAGTCGGAAGGACTCGTTCAATTGCCAAGAGAGCGCGACGGTACCGAACATTCGTACATGATGTATCCCATCGTCGTCGCCGCGCATGTCGACGTCGGGACGTTGATATCCCATCTTGAATGTTCCGGAATAGAAACCCGCCCGATGCTGCCGATACTGCAACAGCCGGCATACGCGAATGTCTGGACGCAAGATGAGATCGACGGATGCCCTGTTGCGGAGAGCCTGGGTGCGCGAGGCTTTTATATCGGGTGTCATGACGGAATGACCGAAGAGGCAGTCTTGCGAGTGGCGCAAATCCTTGAAGATCAGACATGGCGCAGCATGGCATCTGGCGGTTAACTCGGTGACCTCGGCTGGATCGCGATTCTCCGCGCAAAAGAAGATGTGGGATGACCTTGCTGCGCTGGACCCGATGTGGACGATTCTGTCGCGGCCAGACAAAATCGGCAATCGCTGGGACGAGGCCGCTTTTTTTGCGACCGGTGAAGCTGAGGTCACGGCCCTATTCGAATTCATGGCCAATGCCGGCATCAACCCGGTCCGCGAACGAGCGCTGGATTTCGGCTGCGGAATCGGAAGGCTTACGCGCGCGCTCGCGAAGCGCTTTGAACAATGCGACGGCATAGACATATCTGCGGCCATGATCGACGCGGCCGTTGATCGCAATCGAGATCACCACAATATCCGTTGGACCGTCAACGAAACTGACGACCTTGTTGCGTATCCTTCCGGAGCCTTCACGTTTGTCTATACGAACATAACGTTGCAACATCTCGAGACCGAGTCGGCCATCCGTTACATCGCGGAGCTTCTTCGAGTGCTCGCAGCGAATGGAACCCTCGCATTTCAGATGCCTGACGCCGGACCCTACTCCGCTAAACGGCGCCTGACTGAATTCATAGCTCCGCTCGCGTTCCGGGCCCCGCGACCTCTGTTGCATGTCTATCGCCGCTTACGCTACCCTCCCGAGGCGTTTGTGACGTTGGCGTCGTTACCACGTCGCGTGGCCGAGATGCATGGCATGTCGCCGGATCGGATCCGGACGGTCGTAGGGTCTTCTGGGGCCACGGTTGTCGCGCTCAAAGAAACCGACGATGCCGGACCGGGGTGGCGTAGCTACCTTTATTGCGTGCGAAAGATTCCGAGCAGCTCATCGTAGATCGCTGCGTTCGTCTTCGCAAGCGCCGCCCACGAGCGCCGATTCGCAAAATCGACAACTTTCTGCACACGCTCTCTTAGCGCATCCGGCGATGCGAGCGCGGCTTTCATCGCTGCGACGATCGCGGTTTGGTCCCCCGGTTCAACGAGATCTATCACCGAGCGGAGCGCGGCGTTGTGGCCGGCGCTCGTCGCGATGATGGGCCGCCCAGCAGCGATGGCGATGTGGAGCGGGCCGCTCGCGCCGACGTTGCGCAGATATGGCAGCACGACAAGGCTCGAGTCGGCGACCATGCGCTCAAGCTCGTCATCGGGAACAAAACGCCGCTCGAAGCGACAGCGGCCTGCGGGCACTTCACGCGCCAGTTGCTCGAGCTCGTCGGCATAAGACTCGTCCGCCGCTGCTTGCGGCCTTCCGGCGATGAGCAGATCGCCTTGCCCACCCTCGCGCACGTACTGCGCGAACGCGCGCAGCAAGACATCAAAGCCTTTATCCGGTCGCACGAAGCCGAATGCGAATATCTTCGGCGCGCCGGTAGCCGGCAAAGGCACGAAGTGCGGCGAGCAGCCGAATACTTCTTCTCCCAGATCTTTAAGCTGGTAGCTTTCGCCGAGCGCGCGCGTCATAGGAGAATTCTCGTTGGCCGCGAGGCAGAGGATGCGCGCGGCGGCCGCGTTGAGCCGGCGCATAAACCGGCCGAAGTATGCGACGACGAGCGGCCGCAGGAATGACGGAAGGCGCCCCGCGGCCGGCGAGGATCTGACGTCTTCAGGCAGCCAGAGGCTGTGCAACGTGATGACCGTTGGAATTCCAGCGGCGCGGAGCCGACGGATCGCCTCGACGAGCGGCTCGCCCAATCGTCCGCCGTAATCCTGATTCGGCCCGTATGTCACATGGACGACGTCCGGCCGGTGACGCAGCACAGCTTCGACGAGTTCGCGCTGCGGTGCATACGACGGTCTGCCGAGGCTGCGATCGCGAATCGCGCGATCCACCGCAAAATCGCGCCACGAGTCTTTCGAAGGCGCGTCGGTATATTGTGAGACCACGACAATGGACTCGGGCCCGATCTCTTCGCGCAACGCAAGCGCGTACTCACCGAGATACCACGCCTCGCCCTTCTGCTGCGGAGGAAACGCCCCGACGAGTGCGACCTTCACGATGTCACTTGCGTCCTGCGATGGCGGCGCGCAGGGTCAACAGCGCGAGCATAAAGTAACCCAGAAGCACGGTCGCGCAAAGCCACATGAATAGTTCTTGCGGAGCATAGTAAAGAGTGATCTTCGTCTGCGGCCCATCCACGAGCCACGCGTTGGCATATCCGTCCGCCATCCCGTGCCACATCGCTCGGGCGCCGATGACGCTCCATCCCGGAGCATAGCGATCCCTGAAGATTAGAAGCGCGGGCCCCTTTGCCGGCGTGCGCAGCGTCAGGTCGATGCGCCACGGCAAAGGACGAGTCACTGCGCTGATGGCGATCGCCGGATACTTTTCGCTCGGGGTGTTTGAGGCACCGCGCGCAAGGCGGTAGATGACCGTGGCGCCCGTCGGCCGCACCGCGATGTAGTCGGAGAGACCGGTAAGCGCCGTCCATTGCGGGTAGCGCGACGGCGCGATCGCTTTCGTGCTCTTGACGCCATCGATCGTCAACGCCTGCACCGACGACGTGAGGATCGACCAGCCGCCGCCTGCCGGCAACTTCAGCTGCAACGGCCGTTGCGACTCGGTGAACACGCCGCCTGCGATCGCTGCAGACGGATCCGGCGTTCGCGCGCGCCATCGTTCCGCGTCCACCCAGTTGCGCGTCGGGTCGTCGGTCGCGCGAGACGGCGGCGGCAGTTCCACCGCGGCCGCACCGGCGCCGTCGGGCGGCAGCGGACCAAGCGCAGACTGAAGGTACACACCGCCGCTCATTTGATCGAACGATAACGGCATCGGTGCGAGCTGAGCGGCGAACGAGACAAGCGGTTGCGGCGTAAGCGCTATGACGCGAGCCGGGGAAGCGCCCGCGATGCCGGCCGCTGTGGAGTGAAGCCGACCGGCTTCAGCACTCACCATGTCATCGCGGACGACGACGCCGCTTGCGCCGAGCGCTTCGGCGAATGCTCGCCACGAGTCATCGTTTGGTTGGCCTGCCGATGCGAGTGCCGTGACGGGAAAGCTCGCCAAATACTCCGTCATGCTTGGGTGCCGGTCGTCGGATGGCGCGAATGCGTCCACGCCGCCGACCGCCACACCGCGCACGCGGATCGGCGTGAGCAGCGGCAGCGGCACGATGCGCCCCGCCGGCAACGTGGCGACTGCCGCCTCCGTGTTCTGCGCCGAAACCGGTATCTCCACATTTGTCACGGTTTTGCCGACGCCGCCGGCCAGCGTCGGCAACGTCGCGGCGACGATGGCGATGAAAAGCATCGCGGCATATTGCCGCCGCGCCGCATGAACGCAAAGCCCCGCACCCCATGCGATCGCAAACGAGATAAGCGTCCCGGCCGAGTAGAGTTCGCGAAACGCGGCGCTGGCCGGCACGGCATCGAACGCGGCGCGCCATAGACCGGCGAGTGGACCTTGCGTGCCGGTCACGAATGCGAGCCCGACGAGACAGAGCAATAAGACGCCCTTCGCAGCGGGCCATGAACGCCATGCGACGAGCCCGACGGCAGCGACCGCGATCGGAATCCACGGCAGCCACGCATACGAGCCGAATGCGAGCGCCCCGTACGGTTCGATGTAGTGGACGAGCAGCAGCGCGTCCGGCAATTTGACCGATTGCGCATCTTCCCAGCTCTGCAGCGGCGGCGGCACATCGATAGCGACCGCGCCGTGCGATTGCACAAACGCCCAGAGCGTCGGCGCGAGCGCGAGCAGCGCCGCTCCGCACGCGATGGTCAACGCCTTGGTCGATTCGGCGAACGTGGCGCGCGTGACCAACGATGCGGCGAGCACCGCGACAGCGTCATACACGAGAAATTGCGGCGCGATTGTGGAGAGCGCTGCGCACAGCGCCAATCCAAACGCGGCGCCGCGTTCGCCTTTTTCATACGCCACCGCGCGTTCGAAACACCACGGCAGCAGCGCATAGCCGAACCAAAGCGTGATGTGTCCGGCGCCGAGTTCGTTGACGACATACGGCGACGCGACGTACGCGAGACCCACCGCAGCGGCAGCGAGATCGGAGGCGTCGTATGCTGTGCGCGCCGCTCGCGCTGCGCCGAGACCTGCGATGACCAATGCAAGCAACAGCATCGCCTTGGCCGCAAGAATCGGCGAAACGAGCAGCGCCAGGCCCGCGAGCACGAGCGGCACCGGGTTGGCTGTCGCGAACGGGTTGGGATGCCCGAGCCCCGCCGGATCCCAGGTCGAGAGGTGCGCGATCGCGCCGTCGGCGGCTGCCGCCGTCGTGAATGGCAGACTCCAATCGTGATGATATGCCGGCATGCCGGGGGTGAAGAGGATCGGACCGCTGCATGCGACTGCCGCGACGATGGGCACGACGTACGACGCGAAGCGCGGCCTCAATAATCGCCTGCCGGAACAGACGCCGGCACGCGGTCGCGCGAAAACCGCAACAGATCGGTGGCGGCGGAAAGCGGTGTCACGCTGTCGGCGAAATCGCGAAAGCGCCGATCGGACGCGGCGGTCACGAGTGCGGCTTTGTCCGAGCGCCGCAGAAATGCCAAGACATCGCTGCCCCGCCATACCGCAGTGACGCCGTGCGCGCCTCCGACGGTGACGAGTGCCGTGGGAATGGGCGAGCCGGTAAGCGCAGCGGCAGCGCTCGAATCCCATGCGTAGCCGATCGTCGCCGACGTCACGTGGACCGGCCTCGCGCGGCGCGCCGATGCCGGCCAGATGTCGGCGTGAGCGATGATGCGCATGTGGTACGCCACACAGTCGGAGAGCGGCCGTTGCGTGACCGGCACGAGCGCGCGCATGTGCGTCGGTCCGAGCCAGAACACCGCCGCGTCGACGCGTTGGTCGAAGAGGCACGAGAGTGTTACGCGTGCATGACCGCTCTGTCCGATGGGCCGGTCGAGCGTGATGTTGGCGCGCAACCCGTCGTCGAACGCCGGGTGCAAAGTCGACGCTGGGATCACGACATCGAGCCCGATGCGGCCGGGCCGCTTCGCAGGCTTGAAGCGGAGCGGCGCGAGCACGCGGTACGAGTCGAGTGTGGGAAGCGCATAGGTGGCCGCGCCGGAATTGCTTGCGAGCGGCTGTTCGAAACCACCGAGCGCGGCCTGCAACGCAGAATTTTGACCGGCGATGGCAATGCCGCCGCCTAGTCCGACGACGTCGGCGAACGATCCACCCCAACCGGTCGGCAGCGGCAGCACGACTTGGTTCTCGCCGAACGCCGCGACGAACTCATCGCGGTGGCCGGTGACGACGATGCGCGTCGTGCCGGCCGGCACGAGCGGCAACACCGTTTGCGGATCGGGCGGTACGTCCGGCAAGTCGGCAGATGTCGCGCTGTCCGACTCGTAGATGCGCGGCGAGCCTTCCCGCGGCGAGCCGGTCCAGACCAGATGCAGGCTCGGAACCAATATCTGTTCGTCATCCGCATCGGACCATGCGTTTGCGACGACGAATTTAACGGGAGTCGATTGCAGCGCCGCCTCCTGTTTGTGAACGCGCGGCTCAAGGAAGAGATGGAGCACAGGCCGGTCCGGCAGTTCCGCTTGCAACACGTGTGGCGATATGAGAGCGCCGATCGCATCGCCTGGTTTACTATGCGCGACTAACCAGCGCGCGGCGTCCGCGAGGCCGTACGTCGGCTCGGCGACGCCATATACCCGCGCGGTGCACGCAAAATCGAAGCATCCGATCGCCGCGGCACCCGGATAGGGAAAGAACCATGCGGCCCACGCCAAGTCCGCGGCGACGGCTATTGCGCCCGCGCGCGCGAACATCCGCGCATCAAGCGGGAGCGCGTCCAAACCGAACGCGGCGAGCAACGGAACGAACGGATATGCGAACAGCAAATAGTGCTGCAGATAGAGCGACGTCGGAACGACGAAGATGATGCCGATCAATACGCCGGCCGCGCACCAGGCAGCTGCGGTGTGACGGCGCACGAATGCTGCCCAGAGACCGATGACCATGAGCGCGAGCATCGCGGGCCCGCAATGTCCGAGATCTTGCCCGATGGCGATGAGGATTCGCTGGTCGAGCGGCCGCGAAACGCCGATGAGCGCATCAAACGCGATGCGTTGGCCCCAGACGAAAGCAAGCCGCTGCAGCGTGTCTTTCCAAAGGAATGGCCAGAGCGCGACGAGACCTGCGATGGCCGCGACGCCTTGCAGCAGCGCGATCGAAACGGCTTTGCGCCACGATGCACCTGCGGCCAGAACGACGAGTGCATCGAAGGCTGCGATAAGCGGCGCCGTGAGCACTTGCTTGGAAGAGACTGCGATCGCCGCGAGCACCGCCGCCATGCCCAGACTGCGCGCGCTGCCGTTCTTCACTGCGTGCACCGTCAGCGCGAACGACCAGCACGCAGCGGCTAGGTAGCCCGACTCTTGGTAGAACGCGCCGGCGTACTGCAGTACGACAGGCGAAACCGCGAACAGTCCCGCGGCCACCCAGCCGACTCGCTCGGATCCGAGCAGCCTTCCGAGGACGTACGTCGCGGCGACGGCGCCGCCCATGCCGACGCACGAGATGGCCGCCGGCAGTATCGTCGGTAACGCCGCGGCGCCGAGCAGCGCTGCGATCGCTTGATATGCGATCGGCTTGCCCATGCTCTGCGCGTCGATGAGGCCGTTGAGGCCGTGATGTATCGCCCCGACTGCGACCGCTTGCATCGTGTCGATATATCCGAACCCCAGGTAGCCCCAATTGCGCCACTGGTCGCCGCCGATCGTGTCGTTGTGATACTCGTGCGGCGTGAGGATATACATCAGCGCCGCCGACCCTGCCCAGATCGCGGCGACGATGCGTGGATCCGCGAGCGAACTTTTCTTTGCTCCGCGCAGCACCTTCGATGCTGCGAAGACCGTGAGACAGAACGCGGCGATGAACAAGAGCCCGATCACGAACGGCGGCGTGTCGGGCATCGCGCGAAAAAGCTCGACACGCGTGGCGCGGTCGACGCTTGTGCGGACGTAGTAACTATCCGCTCCGCTGCTGCGGAAGACAAACGGCTTCTCGGGTGTCGCGCGACCGCTTGCGACGGCAAATATCCCTGAGATGATCGTGACGCGCGTCGGTGCGAAGGGCCGGACGACGATCTCATCCCCGATGAACGCGCCGACCGGCGCCCGGCTCGGCACGATGGCGCTCCAAACACGCTCGTCGTGCACGCGCGCCAAATACATCCCGGCTGCACCAAGTGATACCGCGGTCGCAAGGATCACAAAGACACCGGCGCGACCAACGATTGCTCCGCTGCGTGAGCTGACGGGGATGACGTTCCTCCTTTACTGAAGTCCTCGCGTCGCTCGCATTCGCGCCTTGCGGGCATTTGCCCCCACAGGAGGTCGCTCCAACCGACCGTGTCGCGCCGATTCGCGTTGTATAGCCCGCTCGATCCGGCATTCGTCGGCGGGCTTCGTTCGTGGCTGACGGATTTTTGGGTGCCGTTCACGCGCACGCGCGACGCTTCGTTGACGGTCTTGCACGCAGCGACTCGTCCGCACGCAGCGCACGGCAGCATGAGCGCCGTCGCGATCCCGTCCGCGATCGATGTCGTGGAGGTGAAGGCTGCTTCGGTTCCCGGTTTACCCGGAAGACTGCCATCGACGGCAGCGCTCGCCGCTGCATTTCGGGGCTTCGATCTGGTCTACGCGGACAACGGCTATGCGTTTCAGGATCGGATCGCGCTTGCGGCTGCGCGCCGCGCTCGCGTTCCGGCGATCTCCGGGCATCATGCGGTCATCCGCTTCGGCGGACTGCACGATCTCGCGTGGGCTGTCTCCGGTCGCGGCGCGATCCGCCTCTTTGACGCCGTACACGTCTTGAACGCAACCGATCGCGACTATTTGCTGGGGCTCGGAGCACGCAACGTTTTCGACGTGCCGATCGCTGTCGACACCGACTCATTTGTGCCGCGCGCTCGCCCGGTGCAGTTCACGGTCGCATTTATCGGCCGCCTCCATGTGCAAAAGGGCGTGGACAGGCTTGCGGCTATCATCAAGAAGTGCTCTGCCAAATCTGGCACTTCGATCTCGTTTGTGATCGGCGGAGCGGGTCCTGAAGCAAACGCTTTGCACGATATCGCGAATTTTCCGAACGTGCGAGTGCTTGGAGCGCTGGACCGCGCGGCTTGCGCCCGCGTGTTCGGCGATGCACATGTCGTGCTCGTACCGTCACGATACGAGACGTTTGGGATTGTCGCGGCAGAAGCGCTTTCTGCCGGCTGCCACGTGATCGCAAGCGATATCCCGGGCTTGCGCGACGTCGTCGGCGGCGTGGGCACGCTTATCGGCGCGCCGGATGACATCGACGCGTGGGTTGGTGCGATCGAGTCGGCGCGAGAATCGTTTGCGGCGAATCCGCTTGCGCTCGCCTCCGCGTCCGAGCAGGCTCGCGCGCGAGCTCTTTCGCGCTATTCGTTCGACGCCGTCGCCGATCGTTTCGACGCGCTTCTGACGGCCGCGATGTCCTCATTCCGCGCGCGACAATCCTGAATAACGGGGCAAGCGATGGTTGCTCTGCCACGAGAGGCTGCTACGGCAAGTCGGCCCAGCGGTAGATCGTCGCCGCGATGTCGAGAACGTCGCCGCCTTCGATGACGAGCTCGCGCGCGGGCCGCTGCAAACCGCTGCGTTCTCTCTCCACAGACGTCCACGAACCGCGCGTGAACAAGTAATGAAAGTCCGTTCCGCCCTGCAGCTCGGTGACGATACGGAAGTGCCGGCCGTCGACGCGCTGCATCTTTATCGCCTGGGCGTTCCATCCGCTCGTGTCGGTCGCGATGTAGACATCCGCATCGAATGGCGTATCCGGCGGCACGAGCGCGTTGATCGTGACTTGAACTGCCGCAGACAGCTTGCTCGTATAGCGCGTCTTCGGCGGGGCGAGATCAGGGTTCGGTTGCGGCGACGACGCGGCGATGACGTACGAACGCGGCACCTCGGCGATCGGCGTGGCGTTTGGACGCGGCGTGCGGGCTAGTCGCAGCGAAGTGACCAGTCCGGTGTCCGGCGCGACGATCGCGATCGCGTAGAGCCCGGGCTCGACGGCATAGCCGGGCGCCGCGCCGGTATCGTCGTCGACGATGGCGACGTCCGGTGCGAGCTTGAGCGCATCGCCCGTGCTGAAGACGACGTATCCGCGTTCGACGTCGAGCAGTTGACCGGAATAGCGCGGCAGCGTGGGCGCGGGCGTCGCGGCGACGTCCGGCGGCGGCGTCTGCGACGCTTGCGGAATCGGCGTCGCAGCCGCGAGCACTGTAGGGCCGACCTTTATGGTCGGCCGGGCGGACCATAGAGGTCCGCCCCACATTGAAGGTCCGCCCCACATCAGTGGAACGCTCAGCAGCAGCGCGATCATTGCGCGCTCACCTGGATGCCGAACTGCGGCGTCCAAACGCGCCCGCCCCAGTTGAAGAGATAGCCGCGCGACACGTCCGCGAAGAGCGTGCGCGTGATCCGGAATCGAGCATCGCCGTTCAACTGGTAGCGCGGCACGCTCGTGAGGCCGGGCACCTGCACCGGGGAATAGTTCGTCTGTTGCGCCGCGGCGGAGAATTGAAACGCCGTCGACGGCTGCCACGATCCGCTCAGTATGTAATTCCGGCTCACGGCGTCGGGCACGACGGTCGCTATGCCGTATATCGGCAGCCCGTTCAGCGACTGCGGCGCCGGCGTCAGCCCTGTCGCGGTGTTTGGGGACGCAAACGTCAATGCTGCACTCGTCGCGCTCACGGTTTGCGTCAGCTGCGTCGCGACGAGGTAGATGTGCGGCGTCACTTGTCTGCTTGCACTGGCGGTAAGGGTCGTCGTCGTGATCGTGTTCGGAAAACTCAACCACGTGCGCTGGATCTGCGCGGTTGCGTCCAAGCCGATTCCCGCGGGGCCTTGGTACTGCGGGGTCGCAAGGTACGCGCCGAGATAGTGCGACCAGACATCGGGAAGCGTCTGGCCGGAGATTCCAAATGCATCGTGGATGTGTGCAAGACCTGACTGCAGCCGGTAGGTGAAACCGCTCCTGAAGAGCGGCTGATCGTAGCCCGCCCATTGCGATCCGAGGACGAACGGATGATTGGGCTCTCCGGTCGCAAGGAGCGAGTCGTACGATTGCGTCGCGTCGACACGCAGCGCCGATTGCGCAAGCGCCTGCGTGAGCTGGACATCGGCGAATCCGTTGGACGAAGCCGGCTGCGCGAGCCCGGATTGGACGGTGAAGAGCTGCGCGTTCACCGCAAAGCCGGTGCGAGTACCGACTTGATCGTATCCCAGCAGATTCCACTGTTTGGTCGGCTCGCTCGCCGGGTTGAGGCTGAAGACCGCATATCCGGCATCGCCGAACACCGAGTGGTGTTCGAAGGACCAGAACGCCTTCACCGGCCTCGTCTGATCGTAGCGAAGGTGCAGCGCGTCGAGCGAATCAGCCGAGCCCGCGAACGCGTACGGCGCGTCGAAACTCGCGCCGGACAGCGAGTTGACGCCGAAATTCTGATTCGCGGAGTAGTTGTAGACATACACGGGAAGCGCCGGTGTCGGGACTGCGTCGAACACGCGGATCGTCGCCGGCGCGAAGCGTGCGAACGTCGTGAAATCTATCGCCGCGCTCGTGCCTTCTATGTACGGTTGGATGTTTTGCAAGTCCGGCAAGGCGAACGCGTCGCCCGGCATCTCGCGTCCTTTTTCCGGCGTGCTCCAATCGCCGTTCAAAAACGTCCAGCGATCTGCCGCGGGCACGAGCGGCAAGAAATACGCTCGCCGAAACGCAAAAAAATCCGCGAAACCCGCGCCGGCGTAGTCGCCGGCGGCCGTGTGCAGCGTGACGTGCCCGGCTACTGCGATGCGGCGCAAGCGCAGATCGACCGTCGCGATGTCGCCGCGAACCACGGCGCCATCGGGAAGTCTGACTTCGACGCCGTCGCGTGCTTGCACGACCGCTTGATCTGCGAAATAACGCACGTGCCCGGCGCTGACGCGGAGAAGCGCATGACCGACGTCCTGCGGTGCTTGATCGGATCTCGCCGGTATCGGTGACATCGCCGCGAGCGCGGCTGCAAGCGCGATGGCCCGCTTCACCAGGCCCCTTCGCGGAAGATCACCGCGGGGATAGTCCGGACGAGCAATGCGAAGTCCACGGCCGGCGTCCAATTGCGCACGTACCAGACGTCCATGGCCATCCAGCGCCGGAACGGCACGTTCGCCCGGCCGCTCACCTGCCACAATCCCGTGAGCCCCGGCGTGACGTTCAACCGCTCGAGATACGGCGGGGCGTAGTTGGCGACTTCATTCGGCAGCGCCGGACGCGGACCGACGAGCGTCATGTCGCCGCGCAAGACGTTCCACAGCTGCGGCAGTTCGTCAAGGCTCGTGCGGCGCAGGAACGGGCCCAGCCCGTGGAGCCGCGGATCGTTGGCGATCTTGAGCGCAGGGCCATCGCATTCGTTGAGATGCGCGACGCATTCGTGAAGCAGATGCGCGCCGTCGACCATTGTCCGAAACTTGTAGAATCGGAACAGCGAACCGTTCTTGCCCACGCGCGTCTGCGTGAAAAGCACCGGACCCGCCGACGTCAACTTGACCGCGATTCCTATGATGATATACAAGGGCGAGAGCACGACGAGCAGCACGGCGCTGACGCACACGTCGAGCAGTCGCTTCCATACTATCCACCAACCCGGCACGGCCCGCTGCTCGAAAAATGTGAGCTTTGCCGGGTAACGCGGCTCGGCATCGCGCGCCGCTTGCGGCAGGATGGCGGATGGAGTGCTCATACGATGAGCGGCGTCCAGGGTTCGGTGATCCCAAACGTCTGCAAAACGCGCTCGCCCACCTGAGAGAAAGAGTTGAGCTCGCCGAGCACGCGGCCGGCTACGCCCGGCCGGTAGTCGACGAGGGGCGTGAACTCGCGCGTGTGGTCGGTGCCTGAAGCGGTCGGGTCGCATCCGTGATCTGCCGTGATGAGCAATCGATCTCCCACATGTAGGCGATTCAAGAGCTGGGGCAGCGCGCGGTCGAGTGCGATAAGCGCTTTCGCATAGCCGTCTGCATCGCGCCTGTGCCCGTACTTCGAATCGAAATCATTGAGATTCGTGAAGCACAGGCCGCCGGGTCCATGGTCGAGCCAGTCGAGCGTTCGGGCGATGCCCTCGGCGTTGTCGGCTGTTCGGCTCGCGGCGGCGATACCCTGGCAACAGAAGATGTCCTGGATCTTTCCGAGGCCGCACGTCGGAACGCCGGCACGCTCGAGCGCGTCGAGGATGCTCGGCCGCGGCGGTGCGACCGCATAGTCGCGGCGGTTCGGAGTTCGCTCGAATGAGCCGGGCGCGCCGCGGAATGGACGGGCGATGACGCGGTTGACGCGATTCGGAGGAACGAGCATCGCTCGCGCTTGCTCGCACCACGACCAAAGAGTCTCAAGCGGAACGATGTCTTCATGCGCCGCGATCTGAAAGACGGAATCCGCCGACGTATAGACGATCGGCCGGCCGGTGTTCATGTGTTCACGGCCGAGCCGTTCGATGATCTCCGTACCGGACGCGGCCACATTGCCGAGCACTTTTGCGCCCGCGATCGCTTCGAAGCGCTCGATGACGTCTGCTGGAAATCCGTTCGGATATGTCGGAAATGCGTGGCGGATGACGATACCCATCATCTCCCAGTGACCGGTGATCGTATCTTTGCCGGCGCTCGCCTCGAGCAGACGCGCGACCGTGGCGCTCGGCTGCGCCACCGGATCCACGCCCGGAATCTTTGTGATGCACCCGAGACCGAGCGCCTCAAGCGTCGGAAGCGCTAAGCCGCCCGCTGCTTTCGCGGTGTTGCCGATCGTGTTCGCGTTCGGCGAATCACCGAATGCGAGGACGTCGGGCGCCGCTCCCACGCCCCCTGAATCGATGACGAGCACGACCGCGCGGGCATGAGCCAACTTACCAATCCACTCGGACGTCGACCGATCGCGTCGCGCGCGCGCCATCCCGGCGCACCGCTGTGATGATCAACTTCTGCGGACCGATGGGCAGCGGGATGTTCGGGAGCTGCATCGAGATGCGGAACTTTCCGATCGCGACACGCGGCACACCGACGCGGATCGTGCCGACTTCCGCGGTCACGGCCGCAGCATTGCTCGTGGTGATCACGCGGCCGCTGACAAGGTCGCCGGGATGGAAGTCGGTGGACGAAAGCGAGACCGAGACGATCCTCACCGGATCCGAGTCGGCGGCGACCGGAACGCCCGAAGGCACGGGCTCCGGCGTCGCGGCTGTGAGGAACACAAGCGCCGCGAGCCCTGCGAGCGCACGTATGAAAACCATTGTTGACACGTTCTTCGCTTGGCTCCCCGCTTCCGGCTTCGCCTTGGGCCGACTGGCGTCGGCCCTTCAAATATAACGTATAAATCTGACGTACGTCTTCAAATATAACGTAGATGTGGTAAAATGCGGTTCTAAAGCACATAGGCCGGGTCGAGCGCGACCCGGCCACTCACCTTTTGGAGACTCATCACTCGGCCGCGATGCAAATCGGTAACCGTCTGCTCGACCTCTTCTCTTCCTCAAGCCCGCTCGTCGGCGAAATGCAGCGTTTCATCCGCGCGCGCATGAGCACCGACATCCTTGCGACAGCGCAAGGCGCCAGAACGTTCGTCGTCGCCGCGCTGTGGGGCGAAATCGGCGGCCAGATCGTCGTCTGGACCGGAACGCAGGAATCGGCCGACCGTTTTGCGTCCGATTGCGCGTTCTACCTCGAGCAGCACGGATCTCCGGTCTGGTCGATCGCGGCGCGCGACGAGGTGTCCGACGCACCGCTCAATCCGACGCTGCAGAGCGCGCGCATGGAAGCACTCGCTCATCTTGCGGACGGACGGCCGGGCGTCTTCTGCATCCCCCACGAGGCATTGCGGGGCGCGGTGCGCACCGCGGACGATTTCAGGCGTGCGACCCGTCGGCTGCGCGTCGGCGATACGCTCGCATGGGAGACGCTGCTTTCCGATCTCGTCTTGCTCGGCTACGAACGGGTCGACACAGTTGGCGCAGCCGGCGAGTTCGCTGTGCGCGGCGGAATCATCGACGTCTTTCCGCCGCTGACGGATCTCCCGCTGCGCCTTGAGTTTTTCGGCGACACCCTGGAAAGCATCCGGCCATTCGCGCTCGCCGATCAGCGCTCCGTCGGCGAAGAGAAAGCAATCGTCATCTCTCCGTGGTCCGACATATCTGATGGCGCGGCCGGCTCTCTCCTGGATTATGCACCTGAAGCGGTGGTCGTCATCGAGGATCAGGATATGATCGCGGCGGCGGACAGCGCGCCGCTCGCGGAGAGCGGCGGCGACTCGATCATCGCAGCGGATGAGGACGACGATTCGGCCAGTAGTACGGCGAGCACCGCTCGCCCAGACGCGGATCGCAGGAGGGCGAACAACGCTCGCCCGGATACGGACCGAAACTTCACGCTTACGGAGCTGGTCGAGCGCACGGCGCAACGCGCGGTGCTGACGTTTCCGTCCGAGATCGCGAATGTCAGGATCGCGCGCGACGCGGACGAAAAGGTCGCCATCGGAGCGAGCGTGGCGCCGCAATACGGCCGCAGCGTGGAGCGGTTCGTGGATGACGTTCGAACGAGGATCGCTCGCGGGCAGACGGTCGCGATCGTCTCCGTCGGCCACCGTCGCGTGCGCGAGATGCTCGATGAGGCCGACATCGCGGTGGAGGGGCGCGGCCACGGTCAAGTGATCGTCGTCGACGGCACGCTTGATGCCGGCTTCGTGATGGATCGCATCAACCTTGTGGTGATCGGCGACGCGGAATTGTTCGGCCATTCCGCGCGGCGCCACAAGATGAAGGCGGCGAAGGAAGGCGTGCCGCTGAGCGAAGCCGACTTGAAGGCCGGCGAATATTTCGTTCACGCCAATCACGGCATCGGCCAATACGTCTCGCTGGAACGCCTCACGATCGACGATGTCGAGCGCGACTTCATGCTGCTCAGATACCTCGGCGAGGACCGCCTCTACGTCCCGATCGATCAGATGCATCTCGTGCGCAAGTACGTCGCATCCGACGGCGCCGCGCCGCGTCTCTCAAAAATGGGCGGCAGCGACTGGGCGCGCACGCGCGCGCGCGTCAGAGAAGCGGTGGACACGATCGCGCAGGGCCTCGTGCGGTTGTATGCGGAGCGCGAGACCGCGCAGGGGCACGCGTTCGCGCCCGACACGCCGTGGCAGGCGGAGCTGGAAGAGTCGTTCCCCTACGACGAGACACTCGATCAAGCCAGCGCGATCGAAGCGGTCAAGGCGGACATGGAGCGGCCGCGGCCGATGGACCGCTTGATCTGCGGCGACGTCGGCTACGGCAAGACCGAGGTCGCGATCCGCGCCGCGTTCAAGGCGATCATGGATCGCAAGCAAGTCGCCGTGCTCGTGCCGACCACCGTCCTTGCCGCGCAGCACTTCCGCACGTTCTCCGATCGCTTCGCCGCTTTTCCGGTGCGGATCGGTCTGCTCTCCCGCTTCCGCACGCGCGAAGAACAGAAAGAGACCTTGCGCGACCTGCATGCGGGCAGCGTCGATATCGTGGTGGGCACGCACCGGCTGCTGCAGAAGGACGTCGGCTTCGCGCGGCTCGGGCTCGTCATCGTCGATGAAGAGCAGCGCTTCGGTGTGATGCACAAAGAGCGCTTGAAAGAATTGCGCCGTTCCGTCGACGTGCTCACGCTCTCTGCGACGCCGATCCCGCGTACGCTGCACATGGCGATGGTGGGTGTGCGCGACCTCTCGCTCATCCAGACCGCCCCTGTCAATCGCGTCGCGATCAAGACCGTGGTCACTCCGGCGAGCGACGCAGTCGTCGGCCAAGCGCTGCGGCAAGAATTCGAGCGCAATGGTCAAGTCTATTTCGTGCACAACCGCATCGAGACGATCTACGGCGTCGCCGCAGCGCTGCAAGCGCTTGCACCGCGCGCGCGCATCGTCGTCGGACACGGTCAGATGCGGGAAGGCGAATTGGAAAAAGTGATGGTCGCGTTCGTCAACGGCGAGTTCGACATGCTCGTGTCGACGACGATCATCGAGAATGGCCTCGACATTCCGAACGTCAACACGATCATCGTCAACAACGCGGATCGCTTCGGCCTCGCGCAGCTCTACCAACTTCGCGGCCGGGTGGGGCGCAGCGCGCATCAAGCCTATGCGTACTTTCTTCATCAGCCGCACCGCAAGCTCACGATCGAAGCCGAGTCGCGGCTCGATGCGATCCGCGAATTCTCGCATCTCGGCTCCGGTCTTCAATTAGCGATGCGCGACTTGGAGATCAGAGGCGCCGGCAATCTGCTCGGTCAGCGGCAGTCGGGATTCATCGCCGCTGTGGGCTTTGAGACCTATTGTCAAATCCTTCAAGAAGCGATCGCGCAGCGCCGCGGCGAGCCGCAACCGCCCGAGATACCGCCGCCTGTCCTCGACCTCCGAGTCAGCGCGTATCTGCCGTCGGAATACGTCAAAGGCGCTGGTCAAAAGATAGACATGTACCAGCGACTGGCCGCCGCTCGTACGATCCCAGAAGTGGACGCGGCCGGCGAGGAATTGCGCGACCGATTCGGACCGCTGCCGGCACCGGTGGAGGCGTTGCTTGAGCTGACGCGTGTGCGCGTGCTCGCAGCGGCCAAAGGAGTCGAAAAAGTTGCGCTCGAACAGCGGCGATTGACACTCGAGATCGGGCGACGGTTTTCATTCTCCGAACAAGCGCTTCCAGCGCTTACCGCCCTAACCCGGGGAAACTTTCGTTTCACGCAGAGCGCTATCGTCATCCACCTGCCAACTTCGATGCAGGCGCGTGACGGCATGCTCGGCACCGTGCGCGAGATCTTAACCGCTCTTTGACGGCGATGGCGCGGCACGATTCTGCAGGAGGTTATTGATGAATCCCACGCCCGCGATGGCCGCGATCCTCGCCGCAGGCCTGATCACGACGGTCGCCGGCTGCGCGACCAGCAAGCCCGTCATCACCGTGAACGGCACGGCGATCTCGCAAGCTGAGTTCGATAAGAAGCTGGAGTCGAACACCCGTGCGAGCCAACAAGTTCTGCAGCAGATGGTCGACAAGCTGCTCATCACCCAATATGCTGCCGCCAACAACATCACCGCGAGCGACGCCGATGTCACGGCAGCGCTGAACAAAGTTGAAGCGAACTTCCCGGCCGGTCAATTCGATGAAGTGCTCAAACAGCAGGGCATGACCATGGACGACGCGCGCGACATCATCCGCGAGCAAGTGCTTCTGAAAAACGCAGTCGACAAAGACATCAAAGTCGACCAGTCGCAGATCGACGCGTACTTGAAGACCAACAAGATGACCATGAACTCGCCTTCGCAAGTCCGCGTCCGTCACATCCTCGTGAAGACGCAAGCGGAAGCGATCATGATCGAGCAGAAACTGAAGAGCGGCGCGGATTTCGCGGCGCTCGCCAAGCAATACTCGATCGATCCGTCAAGCAAAGACAAAGGCGGAGAGCTGCAGCCGTTCGGTCCGGGCCAGATGGTGCAGCCGTTCCAGGACGCAGCGTTCAAGCTCAAGGTCGGGCAGATCAGCCCGCCGGTGCAGTCGCCCTTCGGTTGGCACGTGATCCAGAGCGAGGCCATCACACCGATGTCGCGCGCTTCGATCGTCGCCGCGATCCAGGCGCAGCAAGAGCCGACCGCTACGACGGACTTGATCACAAAGCTTCGGCAACAAGCGAAGATCGAATACAACGATCCGGCGTTCAGCGGATTGTTCCCATCGCCCCAGCCGCTGCCGCCGACGAGCGGAGCGCCTGCGGCAACACCGCACAGCTAAGCATCGCGACGTAGTGGAACGAACGGGCCGGCATCAACGCCGGCCCTTTTTTTCCCTAGGTGGGGCGCGCTGCTGTTCGAAGGGCCGCCGCGGCTACCGCGTCAAAGCACACTCCCGATGCCGACGTTGACGGTTATCGGGCTCGGCCCGGGCGATGCGTCACTCCTGACGCTCGGCGGGCTGGCGGCCCTAGAAGAAGCGCCACGCGTCGCGCTGTGCGGCATCGCGCCCGACCTCGAAGAGCACCTTCGCGCGCGCGGTATCCGTTTGATCGCGGCGCCCTTTCACGGCACATCGCTGCTGCGCGGCGTGCCCGAAGCGGTTGAAGCCGCTGCGGACTTCGCGCAGGTCGGTGACGCAGCGCTCGGCGTGCCCGGACACCCGATGCTTGACGTTCCCGGCTTGCCGCACATTCTCGCCGGCCTCGGAAGGCGCGGCGTGCGCGTGCGTATGGTCGCGGGCGTGCCGCGCGCGGCGCTCTCCGCAGCCGCCGCCACCCCGCTCTTGCCGTTGCCGCCCGTCGCGGTCCATCACACGTGGGATGAGCTCGTAGAGGTCATGGCGCGGCTGCGCGTGAGCTGTCCTTGGGATAAGGAGCAGACGCACGAGTCGCTGCTGCCATATCTTGTCGAGGAAGCGCACGAGGTCGTGGAGGCGGTGGACGAGCGCGATCCCAAAAAGCTCAGCGAAGAGCTGGGCGACCTGCTGCTGCAGATCGTTTTCCACGCGCAGATCGCATCGGAGAAAGGTCAGTTCTCCGTCGCCGACGTCATCGACGCGCTCTCGAACAAGATGATCCGCCGGCACCCGCACGTGTTCGGCGACGCGCGCATCTCCACGACGCAAGAACAGATGAAATCGTGGGAGATGCTCAAGACGCAAGAGGCGTCGATCAAGCATCGCGAGTCGCTGCTCGACGGTATTCCGAAGAGTCTGCCCTCATTGCTCGGCTCGCAGCGCATGCAGGAAAAAGCCGCGACCGTCGGCTTCGACTGGCCGCAGACCGACGAGATCGTCGCAAAACTGCGCGAGGAGCTCGCCGAGCTTCACGCCGCAATGGCCGGTGAATCGCGTGACGAGATCCGCGACGAGCTCGGCGACGTCTTCTTCACGCTCGTCAATCTGGCGCGTCGTCTCGGCGTTGACGCAGAGGCCGCGCTGAGGGGCGCGAATGCGAAATTCCGCGCTCGCTTCGCTTCGATGGAGCGCTTTGCCGGCGGCGGCGCCACGGCGCTCGCGGGCCGCAGCCTCGAAGATCTAGACGCCTTGTGGCGCCGGGCGAAGGACCATGAGGCTGGACAAGTTTCTTAAAGTAGCACGCTTGGCCAAGCGGCGAACGGCGGCCAAAGATGCGCTCGATGCCGGACGGATCGAGTGCGGCGGACGAGCCGTGAAGCCGGCGCATGTCGTGAAGCCCGGCGACGAGCTGTTGATACACTATGCGAGCCGCGATGTGCGAGTGCGCGTACTGGCTGTGCCGGAGCGGCCCGGCGCGCGCGTCAAGCCCGACGATCTATACGTGCTTCTGTCGGATCTGCCCGCTTCGTGACGGCGCAAGCGCTGACGGACCGCGTCGCGGGTCCGCTCACCGTGGGAATGTTCTCAGATTCATATCTGCCGGAGAAGAATGGCGTCGCCGCGTCGGTGGTGGTGGCCGCCCGCGCTCTTCGCAGGCGCGGCCATCGCGTGATCATCGTGGCTCCGGCGCACGACTCGACGCCCGAAGATGAGCCCGACGTCTTTCGCTTTCACTCCGCTTCGTTTCCATTCTACCCACAGCTGCGCATGGCGTTTCCGCTGCCGGCGAAACTGCTGACGTCGCTGCCCCACGTCCCGTTCGACGTCGTCCACTGCCACTCGTTCTTCTTCGTCGGATGCATGGGAGCGTATCTGGCCCAGCGGCGCAAGACGCCGCTCATCTTCACCTATCACACGCGGTTCACGCAGTACACGCACTACGTGCCGCTGCGTCAGGCGTTTACGGAATCACGCTTCGTCTGGTTGTCACGCGAGTTTTCGAACCGCTGCGACCGCATCATCGCTCCGACGCGTTTCACCGCCGACGAACTCAACGGGTATGGCGTCAGCAAGCCGATCGACGTGCTGCCTACCGGCGTCGATCTCTCGATGTTCGAGGGCGGCTGCACGCAAGCCGAGACGCTGCGCGCGCGGTGCGGCGGCCCGATCGCGCTTTATGCGGGGCGCCTGGGCAAGGAGAAAAACGTCGACCTCGTGTTGGACGCGTTTGCGCTCGTCGCTTCTCAAGTGCCACGCGCGCGCCTCGTGATCGTGGGCGAAGGACCGCACGAAGCGGAACTTCGACGACATGCGGACGCGCTGCCGTGCGCGCACGCCGTTGAGTTCACCGGCGCGCTGGAAAAACCGGAACTCGGCGCATGGTATCGCGCCGCCGATGCGTTTGCATTCGCGTCAACGACCGAGACGCAAGGGCTCGTGCTTGTCGAAGCGCTGTCGCACGGCGTGCCGGTCGTCGCGATCGATTGCCCGGTATCGCGCGAAGTCATCGGCCGCGGCGCATCGGGCAGATTGGTCGACTGCTCGCGTGAGGCGTTTGCCGACGCGTTGATCGCGATCTTGACGAGCACGTCGTCCGAGCGCGCTTTGCATTCGGACGCCGCGCGCGTGGCCGCGGCCCCCTATGCGATGGATACGGTCGGCGAGCGCCTCGAAGCGATCTACCTGACGGTCTAAGGATGGCGAATTTTTGAAGGGGCCGACGATTTGAAGGGGCCGACGATTTGAAGGGGCCGACGCTAGTCGGCCCTCATTTTTTTGAAGGGGCCGACGCTAGTCGGCCCAGCGAACGTCACGGGGGCCGACTGACGTCGGCCCCTTCAGGCGTTCTTTACGGCGTGTGCAGCGCGCAGCCGCCGATCTTGTTGCTCCACAGCGGCTGGACCGCGTACTTTGCGGTGCCCAGGGTGATGTCGGCGAGACTCTGCCAAGCGCAAAGGTCACCGATCTCCTCCCCTTGGTTGTTGGCCCATGCCGTTTGGAGATTGACTTCGGGGTCCGTCTGGCTCTCGGCTTCTTCGTGACCCGCGACGATGCTCACGCCATCGAGGAGACCAGACGCACCGGGGTTGACGCTGTTCTCGCCGCAGTTTCCCCCGGCGTCCGTCATGTATGGCAGGTTCGTGTACGAGATCTCACCGCCGCCCGAGCTCGTGGGGCTGTGGTAGGCGCAGAATGAGGTGCCGAATCCGCTCGAGTTGTGGAGGTGCGGCGTCGCGACGATGTAGTTGCCGTCGACGTTGTAGCCGAAATGCGCTTCACCCTTCGCTGCTTCTGCCTGGATCTGCGCGTCGGTCGGCGACGTCGGAACGGCCGACGCATCGACCCACGTGCCTTTGAGCTGACCAGTCGGGTTGGTGATATGCTTCTTGACGCTGCTGACGATTGCGTAGTACTGGGTATCGGTGGCCAGCCACGGGCTATGGCCGATGCCCTTTAAGAACGCGGTCAAGTACGCCTTCTCGTGCGACGGATCGGCGCTAGCCTTCTGGAATCCCCAGAAGATAACGTAGATGCCCGGGTGTTGCTCAACCGGACCGCCTAAGTATTGTAGGTTGTTCGGATTGGCAAACGGTCTGGCGGAGTTCACGGTGCGCATGATGTGCACGCGCGTCAGGTCGATGCCCGCCGCTGCGAGCGAGCTGTCGCGTTGGACGATCGATTGCGGATTGACGGGGCTCTGCGGTCCCGGAAGCGAGCTGCCCGCGCCGTTGCAAGCCGTCAGCGCCGCGAGGGTCAGACCGACTGCCGCCAATTTCAAAGACTGGTGCATGCTACGAAGTATCCTCCTCCACGATATGGGTTGAATGGCTCGAGATAAAGCGCGAGCCGTACGCCGCCCTTAGCGGTCTCCTAATACGAGACCTTGGGACTAAGAGAATGCATATGCGATACGAGATGATGTGATGATCCGCACAACCATCGCATATCTAGAAGATTCGTCGCGCGTCTGGGGGCCGACTCGCGTCGGCCCCTTCAAAAAAACTAGGCCGGCGACTCATCGCCGGCCCAGTCCGTTCCCAGATCGATGACGGGCGTCTCTTAGAGAGGCGCACCTGCATCGGCTGCGACGCCGAACGGCGGGCTCGATGAGCCGAGACCGCTCGAGATCGTGTTGGTCTCAACGCCGCCCGGATACGTGTATTCGTGGACGACGCCGAAGACCGCATCTGACACGTAGACGTGCCGCTCGTTGCGCACGAGCGCAACGCCGAGCGGATCGCCATTGTCGGTTGCGAACTCGAACGACGGCGTGCCTGACGGCAGCTCGTAGATCGATGCGAACCCGCCGCCGAAGGTCGGGCCAGTTTGGTCGAGTCCGAGCAGATCCTGCGTGTTGTCGAACTGCAGGCCGCCGGGGAACCCTGTCGTGACGGCTGTCGGATATGCGCTGTTGCCGCCCGGATAGAATTTGACCATCGCGCCGAGACCGGTGTTCAGGTCGATGTAGTTGACATACAGCGTGCTGCTGTCATCGAGGGCGTCGAACAGCACTTTCAGGTTGTTCGGCACTTTGTAATGGTGCGTCGGGGTGTTTGCGCCAGGCGCGTACACGGTCACCGAGCCGGCGATGGCGCTTGTGTCGAAGATGTTCGACGCATAGACCGTGCCGTCATTATCGACCGCGACGTCGACGGGATACTGGCCCGGATCGGCAAGCGTGCGGTACGGGTTCAGGTGGCCCTTCTTAAAGACGAGGATGTTGTTCGCGCCGGTGTTTGCGACATAGAGGTCGCCGTTCGCGGTGACCGTCATGCCCTGCGGGTTGATCACGCCGTTGACGATCGTGCCGACCGGGCTCTGGCCTGTGCCGGTTTGCCGATAGACCTGGATGTCATTCGTGTAGAACTGCGAGACGTACAGAAGCGACAGGCCGGAGGTGACGTCTTTCGACATCCAACCCTTTGGTTGCACTCCGGAAGGATGAACGAGCATCATCTTAGCCGGGTTCATCAGTGAAGGAACATGCGACATCGACATCGGGCTGACGTGTTGACCAGACTGATTCGGCTGGCTGCCCTGCATCGGGTTGACCGCAGAGGCGCCGCCCGAGCAGCCGGCCAGCGCCGCGATTGCCGCAGCTGCGCCGAACGCATAGAGCGGGGTAGGAATACGCATTCAGTTTATCTCCTCGAAACGTTTCTGGTGATTGAGATGCGCCCACCCGGGCGCAAGCGTATGCAGGTTATCGCCACCGTTCGCAGATGTCGAAGCATCGAGCAGCTTTTCCTCGATACTTTGGCGCCTTTGAAGCGATGGACGGAAGCCCGCCCTTCCCCGCGGGGATGGGAAAGCTTCCGCCAGCCTGCGCGTCGTCATACGTCATATCCTGTGCCAAAAACGGCACTGCGTGATGATTAGAGCTTTTTTCCCAACTCGCTTGCGCGAACGCAAAGGTCCCATGTACCTTTGACTCAAGCGAAGTGGCCGGTCGAAGCCGTTCGAAGAGAGCAGCGACGAGTCGGTCGCCGCGGGAGCCGCCGATCGGGAACGCCAAATCGCGACGCAATGGCTTCAGCCCGCGAACGGAAATCGCGCATAGCAGTTTTTTCGGCCGACGCAAAGGATGAGATCGCCCGCGCATCATTCAGGCGCGATTGCTGTCCGCGCGCGTTTCTCGCGGCTTTCGCGGCGTTGGGGCGGCGCGGTTCGCGTTCGATCGAGAACGGCGGCGTGACCGTTCGAACGGCGCGCGTTTCGATCGCGCGCGCCGTGCTTAAGGCATCGGCAAAGGCGCACATCGCGGCGCACGCGCACGATCTGGACGCCAAACGCGCGCGCGATTCGCTCTCCGTCTTAGTCACGCTTGACTTGCCGGAAGTGAGCAAGCCGTCGATACCGGCGCGAGCGTGCTGCCGCGGCGCCTGGATTCGCGGCGCATTTCTCGCGTGCGGATCTGTCGCCGATCCCGCGCGCGGCTACCACCTTGAATTCAATACGCGTGACGATGGGGCGGCGCGCGCAGTTGCGGCAGGCCTGGCCGCGCTCAAGGTCGACGCCGGAATCTCTCGGCGCAGAAAAATGCCTTTCGCATATGTGAAGGACGGCCAAGCGGTAGCAGATCTTCTCGCGCAAATGGGCGCCACGCAGGCGGTTCTCCGGCTCGACGACATACGCGCTCGGCGCGAGACGAAGAACAATATCCGGCGAACGGTGAACGGCGAGGCTGCGAATGCCGCGCGCGCAGGCACGGCTTCGGCGCGTCAACTCGAAGCGGCGACGTCGCTGCTGCACCCAGCTCGCTCCCACATTCTTTCCGCGCCTCTTCGCGAGGCCGCGCGATTGCGCCACGCAAACCCGGATCTGACTTTGAGTGAACTTGGGCGCCGCGCACGGCCCATGGTGACAAAATCCTCGATGGCCTATCGACTGCGTGAGATCGAGCGTCTCGCCCGCTCGCGGCACCGCCGTTGAAGGGCAATCGATGCTTGCCCTCCCACGATGTCGGTCCGTTCGTTCGACAAACGTCGATGGACGATTCCCCGGCGCATTTAACCGTGCAGGTTCGGCCACGTCAAGAGGGCTAAAACTCTCGATACATCCGGCCGATTTCGGCCAGTCTTTGAGGAGTCGAGCGTGGCATTCCGCATCGCCATAAACGGGTTCGGTCGAATCGGCCGTCAGGGCTTCCGCGCTTTGATGGAACGTCATCCGGATATCGACGTCGTGGCCGTCAACGATCTCGGCGACGCCGCTACCGCAACGCACCTATTCAAGTATGATTCCACGTACGGACGATTTCCGGGAACCGTGACGCATACGAGCGATTCGTTCACGATCAACGGCAAGACCATCCGCCTCGTGCAAGAACGCGATCCGGCAAAGCTTCCGTGGCGCGAATTGAACGTCGATCTCGTGATCGAATCGACCGGCTTTTTCACCGATGCCGCCAAAGCGCGGGCGCATATCGATGCGGGAGCGAAGCGCGTCATAATCTCAGCGCCGGCGAAGAACGAAGACATCACGATCGTGCTCGGCGTCAACGAAGAGAAGTTCGATCCGGCAAAACATTTCATCATCTCAAACGCGTCGTGCACCACCAACTGTCTGGCCCCGCCCACGAAAGTGCTGTTGGATGAACTGGGAATCGTCAAAGGCACGATGACGACCGTGCACTCGTACACGAACGATCAGCGCCTTCTCGATTTTCCGCATGAGGATCTGCGCCGTGCGCGCGCTGCCGCGCTCAACATCATCCCGACCACGACCGGGGCTGCAAAAGCCATCTATCTCGTCATCCCGGAGATGAAGGGCAAGCTCGACGGATTCTCGCTGCGCGTTCCGACGCCCACAGTCTCCGTCGTGGATCTTGTCGTGGAAACGGAGAAGACGTCCACGAAGGACGAGGTCAACGCGCTGATGCGCAAGTGGTCTGAGTCGGAGCGTATGAAGGGCATCCTCGGCGTCACGGACGAGCCGCTCGTCTCCATGGATTTCCGCGGCGACTCTCGCTCATCGGTTGTGGATTCGCTCTGCACGATGGTGGTCGGCGGCAATCTCGTGAAGGTCGTCGCGTGGTACGATAACGAGTGGGGTTACTCGTCGCGAATCGCCGACCTCACGGCCTATGTCTTGAAGAAATCTGCGTAGCGCCGTGCCGGCGCGTTTTCTAGCCGACGCGGACGTGAGCGGCAAGCGCGTCCTCGTGCGTGAAGACCTCAACGTGCCGCTCGAAGACGGCCGCATCACGGACGATACGCGCATCGTGGCTGCCGCTCCGACGCTGCGCGCCTTGAGCGATCGCGGGGCAAAGGTCATCGTGCTCTCCCATCTGGGCAGGCCGGACGGCGTCGTCGTCGAGTCGCTCCGGCTCGCGCCGGTCGCAACGCGGCTAGCGGAGATCCTTGGCCGTCCCGTCCTGACCGCGCCGGATTGCATCGGTCCGCAAGCGCAAGCCGCGGTAGACGCGCTCCACGACGGCGATGTGCTGTTGCTCGAAAACGTCCGCTTTCATAAGGAAGAAGAAGAAAACGATCCTGGCTTTGCGCGCGCGCTCGCGCAGCTCGGCGACCTCTATGTGAACGACGCATTCGGAACGGCGCATCGCGCGCACGCTTCGACGACAGGCATCGCCGCATACCTGCCCGCTTACATGGGACCGCTGATGGCGCAGGAGCTCGAAGTCCTCGATTCGATCCTCTCGGATCCGCACCGTCCGTTTGTGGCGGTTCTCGGCGGCGCGAAAGTGTCGGATAAGATCGGCGTGATCGAGCGACTGCTCGAGCTCTGCGACCAGATCGTCGTCGGCGGCGGCATGGCCAACACGCTGCTTGCGGCTGAGGGCATCGACGTCGGCAAATCGCTGCGCGATCCCGACCTCGAACCGGCGCGCCATGTCTTCTCAAAGATCCACGACGGGCACGTGCGCGCGCACTTGCATTTGCCGACTGACGCAGTCGTCGCAAAAGAGCTCAAAGCGGGCGTCGACACGCGTTTTGTCGACGTCAAACACGTCGCGCCCGACGAGATGATCCTCGACATCGGTCCTGGCACGGCCGAGCACTTCCGCGGCACGATCTTGCACGCAAAGACGGTGCTCTGGAACGGACCCATGGGCGTGTTCGAAAACGACGCGTTCGCGGCCGGTACCGAAGCGGTCGGCCAGGCGATCGTAGATTCCGGCGCGATGTCCGTCGTCGGCGGCGGCGACTCCGCTGCCGCGGCGCATAAGCTCGGCTTCGCGGCGAAGATGTCGCACATCTCAACCGGCGGCGGCGCTACGCTCGAGTACCTCGAGGGCAAGGAACTGCCGGGTGTAGCTGCATTGCGTCAGGCGCCGCCCGCTTGAGCGCACGTCGGCCGCTCTACGCCGCCAACTGGAAGATGTATAAGTCGCCGCTGCAGACGCGCGAGTACGTCGAAGCGTTTGCGCCCGAAGCCGCCTTGCTGACGGATCGTGTCGACATCGTTTTGTGCGCCCCGTTCACCGATCTTGCGGCGCTCGTCGAATCACTCGGCGATTGGCCGATCGGTGCCGGCGCACAAGACTGCTATTGGGCGCCCGAAGGCGCCTTTACCGGCGAGGTCAGCGCTTCGATGATCGCGACGATCGGCTGCCGCTATTGCATCGTCGGGCATTCCGAACGCCGGCAACATTTTGGCGAAACCGATGCGATGGTCGCGAAGAAAGTACGCGCGCTGATCGCCGAGGGCGTGACGCCGATCGTCTGCGTCGGTGAGACGTTGGAGGAGCATAAAGCGGGCGCCACACTGCAGCGGGTCATGCAGCAAGTATCGGATGGCGTCGGTCATCTCAGCGATGAGGAACGCGCTGCGATCGTCATCGCGTACGAACCGATCTGGGCGATCGGAACCGGCCTTGCCGACACGCCCGAAAACGCCAATCGCACGATCGCGCTGATCCGGCAGACCGCCGGCGGCCTCGATGACGCACGCATTGTGTACGGCGGGTCGATGAAAGCCGAGAATGCAATGGCTTTGTGCGAGCAGCCCGATATCGACGGCGGTCTGGTCGGTTCGGCTAGCCTTCATCCGGCGGCATTCCTTGCGCTTGTCAAGAGCGGCCTCGGCGATGCCTAGAAATCGGGTCGTCCTCTGTATCCTCGACGGCTTCGGGTGTTCGACCGAAGTGCGCGGCAATGCGATCGCCGCCGCCGACATGCCGAACTGGCGCGCGCTCTTCGCGAATAACCCGCATACGGAGCTCGGCGCCGCCGAAGAAGCAGTGGGTTTGCCGCACGATCAACAGGGCAACAGCGAAGTCGGCCACTTGAATCTCGGCGCGGGCCGCGTCGTGCTCCAGAGCGTGACGCGCATCGACGATGCGATCGCTCGCGGCACCTTCGCGTCGAATCCCGTCCTGCAAGGTTGCTTCGCGCATGTCAAGCGGACGGGCGGCACGCTGCATCTGCTGGGCCTCGTTTCGCCGGGCGGCGTTCACTCTTCGATGCGGCACCTGTATGCGACGATGGACGCGGCGAAGGCTGCCGGCGTTCCCGTCAAGATCGCTGCGTTTCTCGATGGGCGAGATACGCCGCCGCGCAGCGCGGGAGAATATCTGCGCGAGCTCGAGTCGGCGTGCGCGGCGAACGGCAATGCTTCGATCTCAATGATCTGCGGCCGCTTCTTCGCGATGGATCGAGACAAGCGATGGGAGCGGACGCAGCGTGCGTATGATGCGCTTGCAGACGGAGCCGCTCTGACCGCCCCGTCCGCCTCGGCCGGTTTGGAGGCGGCGTACGCGCGCGGCGAAGACGATGAATTCGTGCAGCCGACGATTTGCGCCGGCGTTGCCGCGCCTATCGTGAAAGACGGCGATGCATGTTTCTTCTTCAACTTCCGGCCCGACCGCGCGCGTCAGTTGACGCGGGCATTCTCGGATCCGGAGTTTACCGAATTCCCGGTCAAGCATTTCAACGATTTTATGTTCGCGATCATGACATTATACGATGCGTCCTTCACGAATCCGGTGATGTTCGGGAAGATCTTCGAGCAGCAGACGCTCGGTGAAGTGGTCTCAGCTGCCGGGCTGCGCCAATTGCGTCTCGCAGAGACCGAGAAATATGCGCACGTCACGTATTTCTTTAGCGGCGGTCGCGAGGAGCAGTTCCCAGGAGAGGATCGCGAGCTCGTGCCTTCAGCGCGGGAAGTCGGCACATACGATCATCTGCCGGCGATGCGCGCGAGAGAGATCACGGATAAAGCCGTGGCGGCCATCCGCTCGCGCGACTATGCGCTCATCGTCATGAATTACGCGAATCCGGATATGGTCGGGCACACCGGCAAATGGAAGCCGATCATCGAGGCGCTCGACGTCGTGGACGAGTGCCTGGGCAAGCTGGTGACTGCCGTGCGCGAAGCCGGCGACATTCTCATCGTGACTGCCGATCACGGCAACGCGGAAGCGAAGATCGATCTTGCGACCGGCACCGAACTCACGGCCCATACGACCAACGTCGTGCCGCTGGTCGTAACCGGCGCACCAGGTGTGGCCAAGTTGCGCGATGGCGGGCGGCTATGCGACGTCGCGCCGACCATCTGCGCGCTCATGGATCTTCCACAGCCTGCGGTGATGACGTGCCACTCGCTTCTCGCTGACTGAAGGCGCCGACGCGATCCTGAAGGGGCCCAAATCCTGAAGGGGCCGACGCTCGTCGGCCCAACTCGCAATCATCTCGCTCTCGACGAACGCCACGCCGCACGCGTTTCGCCTTTCGGCATCCGTGTTCATAAATTGGCCGCATATCCGCGGTAACGCAGACACTTTCCCGACGTATCGTCCTCGCACCAATCGCGCCAGTGCAATGCCGGAGGACGAGCGATGGAAGCACCCGATAGCCTAGCGTGCGCAGCCGCTGGAATGCGGTTCCAGCAAGCGCGTCTCGATGCCATCGCGGCCAACCTCGCCAACTCGAACACGCCCGGGTTCGGCGCACTGGACACGAGCGGTGAATTCTCCGCTCGCCTCACGGCCGCGCGGAACACACAAGGTTCGTTGCGCCCCACCGGAGTGGCCACGGATCTTGCACTGACGGGTCCGGGCTATTTCGCGGTCGCCGCGCCCGAAGGCGTTCGCTATACGCGAGATGGCCGGCTTTCGGCCAGCGGCGACACGTTGCGCGACATTGGCGGCCATGCGTTGCTCGGCTCGCTTGGCGCCGTCCGGTTTCCGCGCGGCGCTTCTGTCGATACGGATGGCCGCATCGTGGCCAGCGGGCGGGTGATCGATCGGCTGCGCGTGGTCGACCTCGGGCAGAGCGCCACACGCGATGCCTCGGGTTACTTCTCAGCGTCCAGCAGCGCTGCCATCCGCCGCTCGGCGGCGCAGATCAGAAGCGGTTTTCTCGAAGATTCCGGCGTCAATCCGCTCTTGGAGATGACGGCGCTCGTATCGGCGCAGCGCGCTTTTGAGGCGGATCAAAAGACCGCCCAGCGCGCAGATGAGACTTTGCGCCGCGCGGTCACAGATGTGCCGGCGGTGCACGCGTGAATCGCGCGCTTGTCGCCGGCGCTGCCGGCATGGCCGCGCAACAGGCTATCATCGACGCGATCTCGGTCAACCTCGCCAACGCTGATACGCCGGGCTATCGCAGCGATCGCCCCGAGTTCGCCGCACTCGTCACCCCGGGCGGTTCGGTGGTCGGCTCGGTTGACGACGGCCAACGAAAGCTCTTCTCGCAAGGCAAGCTCGAATCCACGAACAACGCCGACGACCTCGCGATCGATGGTTAAGGTCTGTTTGAGGTGCACACCACCGCGGGTCGCGCCGCGTTCACCCGCGCGGGGAACCTCACGCCCGATGCGGACGGACGGCTGCGATTGCCGAACGGCGCCGGGCTTGCGGACGTGAAACTGCCGCGCGGCACCACACAGATCAAGATCGCGGCAGACGGCCTTGTCCGCTGCCGGGTCGCCGGAAAGTCTGCCGACGTCATCGCCGGGCACATCCGCCTGTGCGCGTTCGCGGACAACACCAAACTTCGCTTCGACGCGGACGGCCTGTTCTATCCCACGCAAGCGTCCGGCAAATGCTTTCGGGGAACGCCCAGCACGGGCGGCTTCGGATCCGTAAAGCAGCGCTGCCTTGAGCGCGCCAACATCAACGTGATCGGCGCGATGATGGCGGTGCTCGCTGCTCAGCGCGCATATGAAGCAAGCGCGAAGACGGTGCAGGCCGCTGATGAGCTTTTGCGCCTCGCGAACAATCTCGAGCGCGGCTAGAATCACATGACGGATCGGCTCGTGCAGGCGTGCCGCCAATTCGAAGCCTCGCTTCTGAAACAGTCGCTTCTCGAAGCCGGCTTTGGCCGCCGTCTTCAGATCGAAAGCGACTCGAATGGCGACGACGCTGACAAGGCCGCTGCCATCTTCGCCTCAGACGACACGAACGCCGATATTCTGCAATCGCTGTATGCGGACGCCATGGCGCAAGCGATCGCCAATGCCGATCCTTCCGGCTTCAGCACATCACTCGCGACGCAGTTGGAAAGAGCGCATTCATGAATTCCACGCGCCCACGACAAGTGCAATCCTATCCCACGTCCGCCGCGATCGCCTCCGATGCGGCGCTCGAAGAACACGCTCGCGCATACGCGGCATCACGAAACCAAAGCGATCGCTCGCTTGCGTGCGAAGCCGCGCTCCCTATGGTGCGCCGGATCGCGTCCGGCGTCTTACGGCGGCTCCCCTCGTACTTCGTCAGCGACGATCTGATCGGCGACGGCTGCGTCGGATTGCTGCGTGCGCTTGACTCGTTCGATCCGGCTTACGGTGTGTCGTTCGACGCCTGGGCAAGCCGCATCATCCGCGGCGCGATGTTCAATGGCCTGCGGCGCATGGACGCCATCCCCGAGCGAACGCGGCGCGATGCACGCATGCTCGACGCCGCGCGATGGAACCTTGCACAGACGAAAGGCGCGGCGCCGGACGACCATGCGGCAGCCGCGGGCGCCGGCCTCAATGCCGAAAAGCTCGGCGCCGTGCAACTCGCATTGCTCCGAGCCACGCCGGTGTCGCTCGACGCGGCTATGCCGGGTTCGCAATGCGGCACCACGGTCGGCGAGCGTGTTGCCGCAGCCACCGACGATCCCGCCGATGTCGCCGCGCGCCGCGATATCGAACGCGCCGTGGGCGCTGCGGTCAAAGCGTTATCCCCGCGCGAACAGGTCATCATCGGCGCGGCATATGCCGGCTTGTCGACGTTTCGCGAGATCGGTGGACGCCTCGGCATCAGCAAGCAGCGGGTCTCGCAGATCCATAGCAGAACGCTCACGGGTCTGCGCTCGGCACTCGCACAGCATGCCGACTGACCAATGGGCGGGCCGCGATCTTCACCCGCTCTGGCTCCCGTCCGCAATCCGAGCGCGCGAGTCGTCGACGGCGTCGATCAAGCAGCGCAAGGCGGATCACCCGAGTTTGTCGCGGCTCGAACCGACGCGATCGCACTGAGTGCGCGAGCGCTATCTCTGCTTCGCGCTGGGTTGGCGGTCCGCGCGTATGTGATGAGCGGCTGGGAACAAGTCAGGCGCATCGTCACGTTCGCAAACGGGCGCACGCTCGTATTCGAGAACGGGATCTATCGCTGACTGTTCCGCATCCCGAGCGAGGCTGATCCGCGGCCGGTTAGGCCGTGGCTTTCGTATCCAGCCCGAATCGCGCGATCTCTTTGTCGAGATCCAATCGCCTGATGGTCGCGCGAGCGTCGCGTTCGCCATCATTCAGCAGGCGTTCCGGCACCGGCCACATGATCTCAAACTCAAGTCCGTCGGGATCCATCCCGTACAGACTCTTGGTCGAGCCGTGATCCGTCGCGCCGGTCAACTTGCCCGCCGCCTCGAGCTTCTCACGGTAGCCGCGAAGATCGCGCAGGCTCTCAACCTCCCACGCGATATGATATAGACCGACCGTCTCTCGTCCGGCGGCAGACTGCGCAGCCGTCTCGCCGACGGAGAAGAACGCGATATCGTGGTCGTTCGCCGACCCGGGCGCCTGCATGAAGAGCGCGTCTTCCATGCCGAACGCATCGCGAAAACCGAGGACGTCTCGATAGAATGCCGCCGTCTTCTTGGCGTCGCGGACGAATAACACGGCATGATTCATGCGGATGATTGGCATTTGGGATGTGCTCCTGGCGCGCCGGACGGCGACGAGCGGTTACGAGGCGGCTGGTGCCGAGTTCTTCTGGATCTTGGGATCGTCCACGAGCGCGAGATGGCGCGTGAGGAACGATCGCAGATCGTGCTTCACGGTCTCGATCTGATCGCGCATGCGCGCGAGTTCCGACTTGGCGTCGTCGATCTGGCGGCGAACGCCGAGCAGCTCTCCTTCGACTTCCATCTTCGCCCGGTCTTTGATGAGGTCGGTCTCTTTGTGCGCCGCAGCTTTGACTTCGTCGGCTGTGCGCTGCGCAAGCACGAGCGTGCTCTGGAGCGTTTCCTCGATGGCTTTGAAATGGGCGATGCGCTCCCGGAGATCCGTCAGTTCCGACTCGAGCTTGCCGCGTTCCTCGATCTCTACTTCGAGCGACGCGACGATCTCGTCGAGGAACTGGTCCACTTCCTCGCGCGCGTAGCCCTGCAGCGCTTTCTTGAACTCGCGGTGCTCGATGTCGAGCGGCGTGATCTTCACGCGACGATCCTCTAACCTAGTAGCCATCGTACGTGCCTGAGGCAGCGTAGTCGGTGTCTTTGGCGTTGACGTGCACGTTGTTCGGCACGAACAGATAAATGCTTTCGGCGAGGCGCTGCATCTTGCCGTCCATCGTGTAGACGACGCCGCTCAGGAAATCGACGACGCGCTGCTGCAGCGACCGGTCAGCTCCGACGAGATTGACCACCACATGATGGCGCGCGCGCAGCGAATCGGCGAGCTCCGAGACGTCATCGAATCGCCTCGGTTGGTAGACCGAGACGACGGTGCGCCGCGATGTCTTCGCGTCGCGCAGCGAGACGACGGCTGGGCGGCCTTCCTCGTCGAGGAGCTCGTCCTCGAATTCGTCGTCCTCGCCGAGCCCGAAATGGCTTTTGAATTTCGTCCAAACGCCTGCAGCCAGCATCCCTGCCTACCCTTCTCCACGCGGAGCGTCAACTCGTTTCGGCGGCCGTGCTCCGAACAGCGCCGTTCCCAATCTCACCATGGTCGAACCTGCGGCAACCGCGGCCTCAAGATCCGCCGACATGCCCAACGACAAGGTCGGCTCGTCGCCGCACAGCGGCCGGACCGCGTCGAACATCCGTTCAGCGCGTTCGAACGCTGTAGGGATCTGCGCCGGATCATCGGGACCGATTGCCATGATCCCGCGCAGCCGCAGATGTTCGTAGCGGGCGACCTGCGCGGCGAATCCGGAAGCGTTTTCGAATGCGACTCCGGCTCGCTTGTCGCCGACGACGTTCACCTGTACGAGCACGTCCAGCCGCTTTGACGCGGCCTGCGCCGCGCGGTCGAGCGCGTCGGCGGCGGCCTTGTCGTCCAGCGATTGGACGACGTCGAAAAGTTCCGCGACTCGCTTTGCTTTATTGCGCTGCAGCCCGCCGATGAAATGGCGGCGCGCCGATGCGCCGGCGCTCGCCGGCAGCGCTGCGAACTTCGCGGCGGCTTCCTGCAGGTAGTTCTCGCCGATGTCGGTCAGCCCAAGCTTCACGGCCGCTGCCATCGCCTCCGGACCGAATCCTTTGGTCACTGCAAGCACCGCGACGGTCTCTGGCCGGCGCCCGCATTGTGCGCACGCACGTGCGACCCGGTCGCGCACTTTTTGAAGGTTGATCGCGACAAGCCGCTCGAACGAAGCGCCTTCGGATTCGCTCAAACGTTCGATACGTTCCAACCTGCGGTCCAACTATCCTGGGCCTTCTGCCTTTCGAATCTGAAGGGGCCGACGTCAGTCGGCCCGCGTTCTAAATATCTGAAGGGGCCGACGTCAGTCGGCCCAGGTTTTGTTCGCTTGGGCCGACTGTCGTCGGCCCCTTCGGGTCAAGATTTCGGATCTAATCGAGCCATGCGTTCGTCGCGAAAGTCGGCAAACCGCCCGCTGAGAATCGCGTCGCGCGCGCCTGAGGCAAGCCGGATCATGAACGTGATATTGTGCAGACTGATCAGACGTGCGCCGAGCATCTCTCCCGCCCGCATGCAGTGGGCGAGATATGCACGCGTGAATCCGGCGCACGCGGCGCAATCGCACTCGTCATCCAGCGGCGTGAAATCGTCGGCGAAGCGCGCGTTGCGGAGATTGAGACGCCCCGCCGAGGTGAGAGCGAGCGCGTGGCGGGCGCAGCGCGTCGGATAGACACAGTCGAACATGTCTACGCCGGCACCGATCCCGGCGAGGAGATCTTCGGGCGTGCCGACGCCCATGAGATAGCGCGGCTTGTCAACGGGCAGTTCATCGCACGCAGCGCGCGTCATCGCTATGCTCGACGCGCGATCTTCCCCAAGCCACAATCCGCCGATCGCGTAGCCGGGGAAATCCAGCGACACGAGATCGCGTGCATTCGCGCGCCGCACGTCTTCAAACGTCGCGCCTTGCACGATCGCAAACGTCAACTGATCGTCGCGCGTCTTGGCGCGAAGCGAGCGCTCCGCCCAGCCGAGAGTGCGTCGCGCGGCGTCGGCGATGCGCTCGCGATCTGCATCTGATGGTGCGACGTCGTCGAGGACCATCGCAATGTCGCTTCTCAGCGTCTCCTGCAACGCGACGACCGATTCGGGCGTGAACGTATGGCGTGTGCCGTCGAGATGCGACGAGAAATGATATCCGGTGTCGTCGACGCGCGAAAGCTTGCTCAGTGAGAACACCTGGAAGCCGCCGCTGTCCGTGAGGATAGCTTTATCCCACGACATGAATCCATGCAGTCCGCCGGCACGTCCGATGATCTCGGCGCCCGGCCGCAGATAGCAGTGGTACGCGTTCGCGAGGATGATGCGTGCGCCGCTCGCGTGCAGTTCGTCCGGTGCAAGGCCCTTGACGGCGGCTTGCGTGCCGACCGGCATGAAGACGGGCGTCGGCACGTCGCCGTGGCGCGTATGCAGGACGCCGGCTCGCGCTTCGCCGTCGACTTTCTCAAGCGTGAACGCCGGATGCACCGCCTTCATCCGGCGCGTTCTGCGCGCAAGCGCGACACGAGTGCGGCGAAGTCGTCTGGCCACGGCGATGTGAACGAGAGCGCCTCGCCTGAGACCGGATGTACGAAGCGCAAGCGAGCGGCGTGCAGCGCTTGACGATGCATGCCGAGATTGTCGCGGCCGGCGCCGTAGGCGCGATCGCCGACGATCGGATGACCGATCGCCGCGCAATGGACCCGTATCTGATGCGTGCGGCCCGTTTCGAGGCGCAGTTGCAAGAGCGTGACATCGGTCGATGTTCCCTGTTTCCCGAGCAGCTCGGCGACGCGGAAATGCGTGACGGCCCGCCTGCCCTCGTCGCGCACGGCGAAGCGCGTGCGGTCTTCGGGATCGCGGCCTATCGGCGCATCGACCGTTCCGCTCGCTTGTGCGATCCTGCCCCAGACGAGCGCGTCGTATTCGCGTTGGATCTCGCGTCGTGCCATCGCCTCCGACAGACCGCGCATGGCGCGCTCGCTCACGGCGACGACGAGCAGTCCGCTCGTGTCCTTGTCGAGGCGATGCACGATGCCCGGACGCAAGACGCCGTTGATCGCGGGGAGTGGGCCGAGCGCCGCGAGCAACGCATTGACGAGCGTTCCGCGAGCGCTTCCCGGAGCCGGGTGTGTCGCCATGCCGGCAGGTTTGTCGACGACGCAGATGTCGGCGTCCGAATAGAGGATCTTGATGGGGATGCGTTCAGGCAGAGCGGCCGGTGCGCTGTCCGGCGGGAGCATGACGTCTACGCGGTCGCCATCGGCCAAGATATACGAAGCGCGCTCCACTGATCCGTTGACGCGCACGCACCCGTCACGGATGAGCGCCGCGCTTGCGTGGCGAGACCGGTCGAGATGGCGCGCAACTGCAAGATCGAGACGGCTGCCGGACTCGTCCATCGTGGCCGTGAACGCCACGCTGCCGGTCACGGCGCCTGGGCGGCCTTCTGCTTGTCGTGGATGAGCATCCGGATAAGAAGCAAAATGACGCCGACGGATATCGCCGAGTCAGCCACGTTGAAAACCGGCCACACACGGAAGTCGATGAAGTCAACGACGTAGCTCAAGCGCATGCGATCTGCGATGTTGCCGATGGCGCCGCCGAGTATCATGCCGAAGGCGATATGCGTGGTCAGGCCGGCGTTGCCCGTGCGCCGGTACCAGAGGAAGAAGCCGATCAGCACGACCGACGCAAAGGTCGCGAGCAGCAGCGGATGGGATCCGAACAGTCCGAACGCGCCGTGCGTGTTCTGAACGTACGTCAGATAGAGAACGTGCGGGATGACGATGCGGCTCTCATCCGGCAAGAACGTGCTTGAAACGACATGTTTCGTGTACTGGTCGCCCGCGACGATGAGCGCGGCGACGATGACGAAGACGATCGACAGTGTCTTGGCCCTCTACTTCTTGACGTCGTACGCGGCGACTAAGCTTTCGATGCTCTGACCCGTGAGATACGAGATATAGACCGGCACGAGCGGCAGCACGCAAGGTGAGATGAACGACACGAGTCCGGCCAGGAAGACAGCGCCGATCGTGATGACGTCGCCCGACGCTTCCGGTCCGGTGCCGACATTCGCAAGCGCCGGGAACGTCTCATACAGCCACGCCGTGAATCGAAGGAACGAATCGGTGAATAGGACGAGCCCGGTCGCGACCACGAGAAGACCGGCGACGAATTCGATCGCCGGCAAAAACCGTTTGATGCGATTGAGGAACGGCAGCACGTAATGCAAGCCGATCGCGGTCGCCAGCAGCGGCACGCCGAGTCCCATTGAATAGATGAAGAGCAGCCAAATCGCCTGACCAACCGTCTGCTGCGCGCTTGCCATCGCGAGAACTGCCGCGAGTATCGGTCCGATACACGGCGACCAGCCTGCAGCGAAGCCGACGCCGACGAGCACGTCGCCGGCATATGACACGCCGCCCTTGCGGAATTGCAACCGTTTGTCCATCGCGAGGAACGGCAGCCGGAACAGGCCCATCATATTCAGGCCAAGAATGATGATGACGATCCCAAGCACGCGCGTTATGGCCGTTCGATACTCTTCGAACAGCGTTCCGAGCGCGCTTGCCGAAGCGCCGGCCGCTATGAATACGAGCGTGAATCCGAGGATGAAGAACAGCGAGTGGATGACGACGTCCCGGCGTCCGGCGCCCGGTGAGGCCGCCGCGCCGACCGCTTGCGTGCTAGAACTCATATCTGCTGTGCGGCCTGCCGTCCTTGATTTCGCGCTCTCGCGTGACGAAGGAGATTCTGCTTGACCGCTGCGCTAGCAACGGCATCGCATTGGTTTACGTATCCGAATATCAATCCGGTTGCATTCCATATCGGAATACTTTCAGTCCGATGGTATGGCATCACATACCTTATCGGCGCCATGCTCGTCTACCTCCAGATGCAGCGAGCCGGAAGTCGAGCGCGCACCGGCATGACTGTCGATCAGGCACAGGAATTCGTCGTGTATGCCATGATCGGCGTCGTGTTGGGCGGACGGCTCTTCTTCTTGTTGGCCGATGTGCTGACGCCGGCTTCGGCCGGCGGCAATTCGATCTCACACTACATTCAGAATCCCATCGACATCATCGCGATCTGGAAGGGGGGCATGGCGTTTCACGGCGGCCTGATCGGCGCGATCGTCGGGATCCTGCTTTTCGTCCGCCGCAACAAATTGGCTTTTTATCCCGTCGCGGACGAAGCGGCGCTTTGGATTCCGGTCGCGATCGCACTGACGCGCTGCGCCAACTTCATCAATGGTGAGTTGCCCGGCCGGCTGACCGCGTCGCCCGTGGGAATTCTATTTCCGGACTACCCCGGCTATCGATATCCATCGCAGCTCTTCGAAGCGGTCGGCATGCTCGTCATCGTGTTACCGCTGCTCTGGTGGATCCATGGCGCCGTTCGCAGACGCGACGGTCAGGTGTTGTGGGCCTTTATCGCGGGCTACGGCCTCGTGCGCACGATCGTCGAATTCTATCGCGAGCCCGGCATCGTGTTCCTCGGACTCACCGGCGCGCAATATCTGACGATCGCTATGTTCATCCTTGGCCTTGTGATGTATTGGCAGGTCTCTCGCCCGCGGCCGACCACAAGTGCGAGCGGCCGCGTCCGCGCCGCGTGAGATTCGGCCCCCGGCCAATGGAATAACGGGCCGACGTCAGTCGGCCCAGCGAATGAAACGTGGGCCGACTGGCGTCGGCCCCTTCGGGCTCTTTGTCAGACTCGAGCAACAGTCACTTCGAATGGGCCGCGCGACAGATCCCACTTCGTCGCGAGCGTCTGCTCCTTGATATAGTCGCACCATTCGGTCGCCGCGTTGAACATGTCGTCGTCGGCCGTGATCGAGAGCTCGATGCGATCGCTCACGTTCAGGCCGGCTGCTTTGCGCGCATCTTGGACCGCACGCACGATTTCCCGCGCCGCACCCTCCAGTTCGAGCGCACGGTCGAGACGCGTGTCGAGCGCGACCAGCATGCCGTCGCCTTCGGCAAATGCGAAGCCCTGCGCGGATTTGCTGTCCACAAGCACGTCGTCCGGCTCGAGCGAGAACGTCTTGCCGTCCGTCCGGACATCGAACTGCTTGCCCGCGGCGACCGCTATCGCGACGGAGCGCGCATCGGCCGACGCGATAGCCTTGCGAAGCGCGCCGAGTTCCTTGCCGAAGCGCGGCCCGAGCCGCGGAAGATTCGGACGCAGACCGTATTCGATGAACGACGCGTCGATGCCGACGACTTGAACGTCTTTCACGTTGAGCTCGTCGAGCACGAGCGCGCGAAAGCGGCGCAGCGCCGCATCGTCGCCCGCCGTGCGTGCGCGCACGAATGCGATGGAAAGCGGCTGACGCGTCTTTACCTTTGCGGTCGCGCGCGCTTGGCGGCCGAGCTCCACCGCCCGGCGCACTGCATCCATCTGCGTCAGCAATGCGTCATCGATCGCAGCCGATCGGACGGCCGGCCAGCTCGCGAGATGCACGCTCCCCGGCGCAGATGCATCCATGGGCGCGACGAGGTGACCATACAGCGATTCGGCGAGAAACGGCATGAACGGCGCGATGAGCAGCGTGACGCCGGTGAGACATTCATAAAGCGTCCGAAACGCCGCGCGTGCATCGTCGCCGGTCGCCGATCCCCAGAAACGATCGCGCGAGAGGCGCACGTACCAGTTCGAGAGATCGTCGGCGAACGTCTCGATGGCCTTTCCAGCCGATGCCGCGTCGTACGATTCGAGCGCGCGCGTGACGTCGCCGATCGTGACATCCAGCCGGCCGGCGATCCAACGATCCATCTCCGGGCGGCTAGCGAGCGGCACATCGGCGGGCACGCCTACGCGTTCGGCATTTGCGTACATCCCGAAAAACTTCGCCGTGTTCCACAATGTGTTGATGAAGCCGCGCGCGCCGTCCGCAACGAGTTCTAGCGAGATCCGCTTGCTGGCGCCGGGCGCCGAACCGGTGAAGAAATACCAGCGCAGCGCGTCGGCGCCCAGCGTATCGAAAATCGAATACGGGTCAACGATGTTGCCTTTGCTCTTGGACATCTTCTCGCCGCTCGCGTCCACGACGTGGCCGAGGCAGATCACGTTCTTGAACGCGGGCGTATCGAAGAGCATCGTCGCGATCGCGTGCAGCGAATAGAACCAGCCGCGCGTCTGATCCACGGCCTCACAGATGAAGTCGGCCGGGAAGAGGACGCCGTTATCGATGTCCGCGGCGTGCTCGAACGGATAGTGCCATTGCGCGTACGGCATCGAGCCCGAATCGAACCAAGCGTCGATCACTTCGGGCACGCGCCGATACTCGCGCCCATCGCGCACGAACGTCACGTCATCGATCGCCGGGCGGTGCAGGTCGAGTCCGGTCAGGTCGCGCCCGCACAGAGCCGAAAGCTCTGCGATCGAACCGATGCAATGGAAGCGCTCGCCGTCGGTCCAAAGCGGCAATGGCGTGCCCCAGAACCGCTCGCGCGAAAGTGCCCAGTCCACATTGTTCTCAAGCCAATTGCCGAACCGGCCATACTTCACGTTTTCCGGCACCCAATTGATCTCGTCGTTGAGCGCGAGCAGGCGGGCCTTGCGCTCGGTCGTGCGGATGAACCACGCGGTCTTCGCGATGTAGAGCAACGGGTCACCGGTGCGCCAGCCGAACGGATAGCTGTGGCGGAACGTCTCGGCGCGGAACATCAGACCGCGCGCCTGGAGATCGTGGATGATCGGCTTGTCGGCGTCTTTGAAGAATAAGGCCGCCGCGACGGTCACTTCCGGCACGACGTGGCCGGTGAGGTCCACGCTATAGTAGATAGGAAGGTCGCGCGCCTTGCCGATCGCGAGATCCTCCGGACCGTACGCCGGCGCAATGTGCACGATGCCGGTTCCGTCTTCGGTTGTGACGAAAGATTCTGCGACGACGTAGTAGCGGTCACGCTCATCGCGGCAATAGTCGTATAGCGGCAGGTAACGGATGCCTGCGAACTCGGCGCCGCGAGTTCGGCGCTCGACCGTGACGGCTTCGTCGCGGAAAACCTTCGCTAACAACGGTTCGGCGACCACAAGCTTCTCGCCGTCACGCGCGACCGTGCAATAGGTGACGTCGGGATGGACCGCGAGCGCCATGTTGGCCGGCAACGTCCAAGGCGTCGTCGTCCACGCGAGGAACGACGTCGCGGGATCGTCTTTCCAGCGGAAGCGGACGAACACCGATGGGTCGTCCACGTCCTTGTAGCCTTGCGCCACCTCGTGATCGGAAAGCGTCGCGCCGATGCGCGGATCGTACGGCACCGACTTGTAGTCTTGCTGGATGAGTCCCTTATCCCAGAGTCGCTTGAGCAGCGCCCAGACGCTTTCGATGTAGTCGTTTGAGAGCGTGAAGTACGCGTCGTTGAGATCTACCCAGTAACCCATGCGCTCGGTCATGCGGTTCCAGTCGCCGACGTATTCGTGGACGCTCTCGCGGCAGAGGCGCGTGAATCCCTCGATGCCGACTTCCGCAACGATGCGGCTCTTGTCGAAAATGCCGAGCTTGCGTTCTACTTCGTGCTCGACCGGCAGTCCGTGCGTATCCCAGCCCGCTTTGCGCAGCACGCGCTTGCCGCGCATCGTCCAAAAACGCGGGAAGAGATCTTTGAACGCGCGGGCCAGCACGTGGTGCACGCCCGGCTTGCCGTTGGCCGTGGGCGGGCCCTCATAGAAGATATACGGCTCGCCGCTCTTCGTCTGTTCGAGCGATCGCGCGAAGACGTTATCGCGCTTCCAAAACTCGAGGATCTCGTGTTCGCGTCGCGGCGAATCGGGCTGGTCGGGCATGACGGGAAAGAGCTGCGACGCTTTGCGCTCGTCGCTCACGTTTGCGTGCTGCCCTTCTTCGAGAGCGCGGCGAAAATCGTATCGTGCGTCACCGTGCCCATGAGCGATCCGCCGTCGAAAACCGGCAGTTCGCGCACGGTGTGCATCTCGAGCTGGGAGAGCGCATCGCAGGCCGCGGCATCCGCATTGATGCTCGACAACCGATGCGCCGGCGTCATGACGGCGCGAACGGGCGTTACGTCCCAAAGATTGTGCGGCACGGCGCCCGTGTCGCGCACGGCGATCAGGCCGATGAACCGGCCATCGTCCACAACGGCGTATGCCGCCGAAGGATCGGCGACGACGATCGAGCTCACAAACGCGGAGACCGACGTTTCAGCCGGCACGGAGATGAGTTTCGGCGAAAGACACTCGGTCACGCGCATACGCTCGAGCGCGAGATTAATGCGTGCCTGCCGCGCGCTGACCAACGACGCCTGGAACAGAAATCCGCCGATGACCACGGGCCACAGCGCGAACGACCAATTCGGATCCGTGTGGTACGAGAGAATCGCAAACAATATTCCGGTGAGGATCAGCATCGAGGCGACGACGGAACTGATCAGCGCCGCGAATCCGGTCGCGCGCGCTTGGCTCTTCAGCGATCGCCATAGAGCAGCCCGAACGATTCGGCCACCGTCGCTTGGAAAGGCCGGCAGAAGGTTGAAGAGGCCGAGCAATGCGTTGCCGAGCGTCAAGAATTCCGCCAGCGCCCAACCCCACTCAAAGTGGACTGCGCGGAAGACGAGCCAGAGCAGTCCGAAGAGCGCGGAAAGACAGAAGCTCGCGAGCGGTCCGGCGCCAGCCATCCACACTTCATCCGATGGAGAACCGGGCTCGCGCAGGATCGTCGCGACGCCGCCGAAGAGGAACAGCGTGATATTGCCGATCGGAATGCCTTGGCGTCGGGCGACGAATGCATGGGCGAACTCGTGGACCACGACGCTCGCGAACAACAGCAGACTGACCGTCAGCCCGAGCGCCACTCGCTGCGCGTGCGAGAGCGGAAAGTCGAGCAGCGACGAGCCTTCGAACGCGGAGTACGCGAAAAGCGCATACACGATCAGCCAACTCGGGTGAACGCCGATCTCGATCCCGGCGATGCTGCCTATCCGAACGGTCCAACGAAGCCGCATAGCGGCCCTTTCCGTTTCCCCGCCGCGGTTTCCGCCAACAAACGTTCGCGCTTTCCCTGAAGCGGCCGACGCTAGTCGGACCGCGCGACCAAGATGTGGGCCGACTGGCGTCGGCCCCTTCAGCTAATTTGCGTGATGTGGGCCGACTGGCGTCGGCCCCTTCAAATTTGCCGACTGGCGTCGGCCCCTTCAGGCAAGCGGAGAGCGGGTGACGCGCTCCACAAGTTCCTGCAGCCAGTCAAAGGAGAGGCGGGCTCGCGCGGCAAGGGGCGGCGTCGCCGCCGCGAGATGCGCGGCGAGCGCAGGCCGGCGATTCCAGAAGCCGTCGGCCAATTCGTCCACTTTCGTACCCGGAACGAGCGCCGCTTGCGGATAGGACAAGTTCTGCATCAGCGCGCCGATCTTCGGATCGTACGGCACGGCGATGAACGGAACGGCCGCGAGCGCTGCGACGATCAAAGCGTGCAGCCGCATCGAGACGACCGCCGAGCAAGCGCGGATAATCGCTGCCAGCGACGGCAAGTCGTAGCCTCCGGCGAGCAGCACCGGCGCGCTCTTGCAGCGCCGGATCACGTGCGTCGCTGCGTCGGCATCATCGGGCGCCTGCAGCGGAACGAGTATGACTTGCGCCCGATGTTCGAGCGCGAGTCTGTCGACAAGCGCCGCAATCTGCGGCAGCAGTCGATCGAAGATGGCGGCGTGGCGCACGATCACGGCGACCATGTCGCCCTGCACGCCGCGCAAGCCCTCGCGCGCGAGCACCGCTCCGCCTGCGGCGGGTTCCGGTAGGTCCGCGGCCAAAACGGGATCTGCAGCGAGGCGCACATCGACGCGCGGCAACAGCGACCGCAGCAAGGTTGCGCTGCCCTCGTCGCGCACGCAAGCCAATTCGATATCGCAGCACGTGCGCCGGACGATCTGCTTGCCGAGAAAATCGAGCGGACCGATGCCCTGGGCGAATATCGCCGCCGGCCGGTTCGCGGTCTGTGCCTCACGGATCACGCCCGCGTAGTAGATGAGGCTGCGCAAGCTCGTGGCGGTCTGAAGCAGGCCGCCGCCGCCGCTGACGACGACATCCGATGCGCGCACCGCCTCCTGTACTGTGCGCCACTCCATTCGAGGAAGCGCGCGGACCCCGAATGTTTCCGCGGTCTGTTGCGGCTTCGCCGACAGCACTGTCAAAGTGTCGTCGGGTCTGCGCCGCCGCCATTCGTCGACCATGACGCGCAAGATCGCCTCGTCGCCGAAATTCCCGAATCCCCAGTAACCTGATAGCAGCAGCGACGCCGGCCGCGAGGTCATCGCTCGCCGGGGGCCGCCTGCCGCGCGAAGGACAGACGATAGACGATCTGGAGCACGACGCCGATCGCAAATCCGAGCACGACACCGTTGATCGTCCTCAAGATGCCCACGTACAGCGGTGTATGTATATGAGAGAACGTGTCGAGCACGTCGGCAAGTCCGACCCCGCCCGCCAGCACAACGAGCCATCCGATGAGCGCGCGATGCCGCGCGAGAAGCGCTGGAAGCAAGACGATGAGCGGATAGCCGATCGCGAATTCCTTGAAGCGCGGCCTCGCGCCGGTCAATTGGGCGAGCCAGCCGCGCAGCTGTGTCTCGATGCCGGACACGCCGATGTCAGGCTGGTTGCCCGACCGCAAGACGAGCAGAACGGCTGCGCCGGCGAGCAGCACGAGCGCGGCAAGGTGCCATGCCTTTATCGGCGCGCTTGCCGCATCGCCCGGTTTGGCCGCGGCGCCGAACTTCGGTGTGAATGCATATAATAGAAGCAACACGAGCGGCGGCACGACGAGCAGCATCTTGACGCCGGCGAACATCTCGATTTCCAGCATGAATGCGGCCTGTGCCAAGAGAGCCGTCAGGTATACGGCGCCGGCGCAGGCAATAGCCACGCACGTCACGAGGGCCAACCCACCGTCCGCAACGGTCCGCGTCAGGGCCGCTCGCGGATCGGGTTCGCGCAGGAACCAGCGCGCGAGCGACGTGCCGGCAAGCACCGCAAAAGTCAGCGCCGCGCCCAGCGCCGCGGCCTTGCGCACGAACTCATCGTGATGGATGGCAAATGCGCCCCAGTACGCCACAACGCTCGCGGCGTACAGCGTCCACGACATCCACGGGCGCGCCGCACCATACGCATCGAGCAAGAGAATGAAAGCAGCTGCAGCTCCGAGCACGGCGAGGAACCAGAGCACCGGCAGCGGACCGCCCTTGAAGTCCACGAACACGCCTGGCCGCCCCTCGCGAAAGCCGTTGGCGGCAAGGCGATCGCGCAGCTCGCTCAACATCGTGAGGTTTGTCTGCTCGGCGGAAAGCGTCTGCAGTGATCCGTCGGGAGCCGTCGTCTGGATCACGTGCGGAAACGTGCGCAGGTAGATGACGCGGATATTCCGCTCGCGCACGCCGAGCACGTACGTCCCGACGACGTCGTCGAGCTGCATCTTCTGCAAAAGCGGTTGGGCGATCGCTTGGACGCGAACGGTCTGCCCAGGGATCTCGCGCCCGAGCGACTGCGTGCCTTTTTGCACTTGGTCGTCCGAGTACGCTTCCACGTCGCCAAAGTTGGCATGCGAGCTCTTGAACTCGCCGGCCGTTGCGTCGAGTTGGAACGGGAAGCCGAGAACCTCGTTGCGCTGACCGAAAAAGATGATGGTACCGATCTCGCCGCCGCGCAGCATCTGATCGAAGACCGCACCTATCCCGCCGGGATCGAGCCGTTCGTTGTTCTGCACGCGCGGGTCTACGAGCAGTCCGAGGCGGCGAACGCGTGCGGCGAAATCTTGCGGAATGCCGAGGCCGATCGAATTGAAGAAATCAAGCTGCGTCTTGACGGCGATGAGTGCCGGAAGACGCGCACGCAGCACGCGGACGGTCTTCGGCTCGAACTGCGTCCGCAGCACGGCGCGATAGCGATCGAGCGTCGGGCGGTCGTAGACGAGGATGTAGACGCTGAGCGGATCGATGGACTTGTTGCGGACCATCGCCGCGAGCATCGGATCGCCCAGGGGGGAGGTCCGCGCGGCGTTGATGATCTGCTGACCCGACTGCACGTACGCGCTCGAACCGTCGTTGACGCGCTGGCCTTGCTCTTCGTATACGGCGACGGACGTCAGGCCGGCACGGCGCATCTCGCGCAGCAGTTCATCAAGATCGTAGCCGTAGGCTTGCGCGAACTGGACGAGATCTTGCTGATCCATCGTGACTTCGACGGAGCGGTTCTGCGCTTCGTAGCGCCAGCGATCGAACGCGACGGCAAGAGAAGCGAGAAGGCCAAGCGCGACGAGAACGACGGCGATGCGTCGCGGCATGGAAATGCGCATGGGGTCGAGCCTTTGCGCTCAACCCCATCGTTGCCTGTCATCGCATCGCGCGCTAAGAAGTCCGGTTCTTGAGCTCGTCGGCGGCTTCGCGCAATTTCCCGGCGGCGAAGTCCAGCGCGGCGGCCGCGGCTTCTACCGATAGGCGCGCGACGTGTTCGCCTTTTTCCGCTGCGATTCGCGCGAATTCTTCCATGCGTTCTGAGAAACGGCCGTCGCGAAACGCCTGTGCGACGCGATCGCCTGGCCACTGCCACGTGCTTCCGTATACACCGGCGGCGCCGATGCGGCGCGCGCACTCTTCAGGCGTTCCCAGCACGGCGAGTTGCGCGCGCACGACGTCCTCGTCGATCATGATCTTCGAGGCGGCGCTCGCAGCTTGCGCGCACGCAGACGAGATGTCTTGGTGGAGCCGGTCGGCTGCAGCCAAGCGGGCGGATGGCGGGAGCGGCAAAGCGTTGCGCACGCTGTCCACATAGGTGTTCAGCAGGACTGTGGCATCGGATGCGAATTGCATGGTCATAGATTCGGCCCCATGGTGAAAGAGTCTGCCGGAACGAGCCGGCGTTGTAGTATATCGCCGGATGCGGCAGCTTGTTTCAGCGGTTCCAAGACAACGGTCGCGGTCTGTCCCGAGGCAAGACTGCCAAGTACGATGCTCGTGCCCGATGGCGTTGCGACAGCAGTCGTACCGGTGGCGCTCGCCACGCGGACGGCGCCCGGCGTGTCGAGCGTCAACCCTGATATCGCGGCCGGCGCAGTGACCCGCACCGTCTCGGCATCGCCGTTGAACGACGTCGCGATCTGCACGCGGCTTCTGTTCAGCCAGAAATTCCCGAACGAATCCAAATCCCCGACCCAGAATCGCCCTTTGACGTGCGCGTAGAGCGCGAGTTCCGTCGGCAATTTATCGGCCACCACGTCCGGATGGATCAGGACGACGCAGACACCGTGCAGCACGGCTTCATCGTCCAGCACCTTGTTGAAGTCGGTGACGAGCGGCAGCATGGGCACTTTTGAGTCGGTGATCAGGATCGGAAATTCGGTGACGGCGGATTCATGATCGTACGAGCCGTCTGCAAGATGACGAAACGGAAAGACGGTCAAGAGATTGCCCGCGGTATACGAGGAATCGAAACGGTAACCGCTGCGCGTCAGCGCTTCGAACTGGCGCGGATGGATGTAGAGATATCCCGAGCGGAATGCGTCGACCGCGATCCCCGACGCGGCGCCATCCAGCAACGCCTTGCTGACCAGCATTTCGCCGAGAAGGGATCCGCCGAGCGTGCGGCCCTTGACCACTTTCGAGCCTCCGGCGACCACTTTAGGGTGGTAGTTCGACGGCGTCTCTGTGCCCGTCCCAAACGGGTATTGCGAGAAATCGCGGGCGTGCGCGACCGTATGGCTTGCGATATCGCCGCCGAGTGAAAAGACTTGGACCGTATTCGCTTTGCCCGTCGCATCGAAGAACGCGGAGTCGGCTTGGTCGTTCACGTTCTTGGTCTGTATGAAGTACGTGGCGCGGATGCCGTGCGCGTGCTCGGCTTTGGCGTACGCGACCATGTTGATGATGGAGAGCGAGTAGTCCACGTCATGCGTGAAGATCAGTGCGCCGGTCATGCCGTCGGGAACGGTGTCCAACGTGACCGCGCCGCGCACGTAGGCGAGATACCAGTCGCGCACGACGTACTGCGGCGAATCTGCGCTCGGTTCGAAGTGGTTGTCGTACCAGCGAAACGAATCCGGCGCGTGATTGTTCTGCGGTATGACGACGAGATCATAGAGCGCCGCCCCAAGGGCGATGACGCGGCCGCGCCCGATCGGCCGGACGGTGATCGCGCCGGATCCGTCGTCGAAATGCGCGATGATCCGCGCGCCGCTCCCCGCGATGGGCGTCACGCTCTGCGTCACGTCGGCCGTGTTCTCTTTCGGGTTGCCGATCTCAATCGTCTGCGATTGCCACGCTCGCAAGTGCGCGAGTCCTGGGTCGCCCGACGAGACGTCGAAGTGCAGTTCATAGCGCTTTTGCGATGCGATCGTCGGCTTGATGCCCGCGAGATCTTGCGCGCCCATAGATTCCGGATCGTTGATGATGAGCGTGCCGCCGCCGTTGGCGTAAGCGCGCATGGCGGCTTCTACCGACGCGGTCATCTCATCGCCGCTCAGTTCGCCGGCGACGATCACCATCGGCTGCCGCAGCGCTTCGGTGACATCGTGCGTCACGAAGAGCGGGATGCCCATGCTCGTGGCAATATGACGGTCACCTAGCGGATCGTATGTCGGTGAGAGGACTAAGGACGCTGCCGCGCGCGGATCGCGCGAGTCTTGTGTCGCGGCCCCGACGGGGTGGGCATAAAAAAAGCACGCCGCCGCAAAGAACACGGCGACGGCGCTGGCCCTGGACTTTTTCATCTCTATCCTTATAGGCGAATCGCCACGTTGAGCTGGAGTGTATTGGCTGAATAAGGTATCGGCAGCCCACCCCTGCCCCCGGAGTAGCGCACGACGGCATCGTCCACCGAAAACGTCATGCGCGTCGTATCCAACGTGATGTACGGTTCCAGTCGAAAGATCCCGGTCGCTCCGGTCGGTCCATAGAACGTGGTCGTCGTGCGCGTGCCGGTCGTGAGCTGCACGCCGCCGCTCACGTGGTCGTTCACGCGCTCGGAGTAGGTGAGTGCGAGCGTCGCGTCGCGTTGCGCGAGATAGTCGTAGTAGCCGTGCGAGTGGTTGATCAGGTTGTAGGGCGGCTTCAGATTATTCGACGAGTACGAGTAGCTGTTCGCAAATCCGGCATCGCGGTAATTGATGTCTCCCACAAGCGACGCGTTGGCAAAATTCAGCGGTTGCGTCCGGTTGACGTCGAGGTCCAATTCCCGAAACGTGTTCCCGTCGCTGTAGTACGCCGATTGGAGCGCGACGCCCGCCATGTTGCGGCCGAAGCGATGATCGCCGTTCACGGCAAGCGTGGTCAACCGGATGACGGCCGACTGCCCGTTGAGCACCGGAACGCCGCCGTTCGCCGCGATGCTGCCGTCTACGCCGCCGTAGACCAAGCTTGCGCCGTAATCGTTCAACCCGGACGAACCCGAGAAAGCGAAAGACATGTCTGTCGTCGCGGCTTGACCGATGAACCTCGATTCGTCGGCGCGCAGATCGAAGCTGGCTGCGGCGCTGCGTGAGTAGCCGGCGACCACGCCGATTCGATCGGCGGACGTGGATACGCCGCCGCCGGCGATGGAATATCGCGCCGCATACAAGCCGAAGTAGGTCGCCGGATCTGAGTAGAACCGCTGCACGAGTTGGAGGTTGCGTTCCAGGCCATCGCTGCCGGTCGTCGTGACGGCGGTGACGTCGGTGAGCGGCGCGATGCGCAGGTCGACTTGCCGAAGTATGTCGAGCGCGTCGCCGTCTTCGGGTGCCAATGCCACCGCGCGGCGCGCGATCGATTGTGCGGTCGCCAGATCGCCCTCCCAATACGCGACGCTCGCGAGGCCGACGAGAGCATCCACGTCGGTGGGTTGCGCTGCGAGGACCTGTTCGTAGTCCGCGCGCGCGCCGCTGAGCCGGTTCGTATACGATTCCACGGCAGCCAGTCCAACGCGAGCGTCGCCATTCTTCGGATCTTTCGCGAGCACCGCGCGATACAGTTTCTCGGCGTCTGCGTATTTGCTCGCGAACGTGTACGTGTCGGCGAGGCCGACTTGCGCGTCGGTGTCGCCCGCGTTCGCTTTGAGTTCAGCGGTGAATTGGGCTTCGGCATCGGCGTAATCGTGGTTGTAGGCGTAGGCGCGCCCGAGAAGCACGCGCGCCTCGCCGTCGGTCGGGTCTTTTGCGAGGACCGCGTCCAAGACCGCGATCGCTTTTCCCTGCGCTCCGGTATAGGAGTACGCCTGCGCGAGTGCCACTGCCACGTCGCGGTTCGAAGGATCGGCGCGATAGACCGGTTCGAGCAGCGCGATCGCCTGCAGCGGGCGGCCGGTGTTCATCAACGACTTTGCCGTTGCGACTTGGGCGCCCGGATCGGGCGCGGAGGTCGGCGCGCTCGTCGGCGGAATGGCCGTCGTTCGTGCGCGCGCTTCGCCGGCACTCACGAACACGAGCGCGGAACTCGCTGCGAGGAAGAGAGCGGCCACGGCGATGCTGCTGCGCAACGATTCCCTCAAGTGTGCGGGGGCAAGAGGCGCGCGCGAAATGGTCGAAGGCCGCAACGTGATCGCCTCGCGCCGGCTCCGCGCCGGATCACCGCGACCTTCGAAGGCGGGGCGTGGTGCGCCTCCAGCCCCATGACGGTCAACGTCACGTGCACGGTCTGCGACGATGCGCCGGCGTGCGCGGGCTGCATCGCCGCTACGCGGCTTCTTTCATCCGCCGGTCATTCGACCTATCACACGTCGCGTTATTCAGCGCTGCGCGCGGCGGCCGCCGGGTCGTTCGGCTTCGAAGCGGTTATCGTGCCGATCGGATCCAACGAGCGAGCGGTCGCAGACGCGGCGGTGAGCGTTCTAGCGGACAAGCGAGTGGCGTTCGTCCTCGATGATGCGGCGCGACCACCCGTCGCACTGCCGCCGCACTTTGCGATTCTGCGCCGCACCCGATTCGATCAAGGCGCATTCTCACTCGATTGGTTGACGTCGCCCCCGCCCGCGGCTGCGCCGTCCGACGAAACGCATGCAGCCGCCGCTTCAGCGGGCGTGGACGACGACGACCGGATACGAGCAACACGTCGCATCCACGCATATGCGACGACACAACGTCAAGAACTGGCGACGCGCGACAGCCCGTCCGTCGGACTCGACATGCTCGCCGTATTGGAAGATGAAGTGCACTGGTGGCGCGCGAGCGGCAGCGGTTTCGGCATCGTGCTCTTGCACATCGGCGGTCTCTTCGAGCACGCAGCGGACGACGCCAACCGCGAAGCTACTGCGGAAGCCTTGTTCGCCGCCGTGCGATCGGCGGCCCGACACGGCGATACGGTTGCTCGTCAGCGCGAGGACTATGTCATCATTCTGCCTGAGGCCGATGCCGACGGCGCCGCGAACGTGGCACGCCGCGTCGCTGCGGCGCTCTCGCTCGCGCACGAAGGACTGCCGCCGCGTCCGCGGCGCGCCAAAGGCCTTGCGGCGTGGAGCGCCGGCGTCGCAGCGTGCCCGGGCGATGGATCATCGAGCGAGGCTCTCATCGCGCGGGCAAGCGCGACATTGCGTCCGTTCGATCAATGGATGAGAGAGCGGTGAAAGACGACCGCGAACCGGCGGACGCATACGATCGCGGCGAGCTCACGGTCGCGCGCTTCAACGACTCGTGCCGTGATTGCAGTCACTCCCGACCATCGGGGCGCTCGTTTCTCTGCGAGCACAAACAGATGCGTGTGTTTGCAGATGCGACATGTTCGTCATTCGCGCCGCGCGATCCGGGCTTGCCGTTCGCGACGCTTGCTGTCCGCCGCGCGCTTTATCATGCGAATCTCACTGTAGAGATCGCCATCGAACAACATATGGAATTGCAGACGCGCGTCGCAGCCGCAAACGGCGGACGAGTCGGCTAGAATCTCTGCCAACCCTCACGGCCGGTTCATCCATCGCTCATGCGCCCGCGGCGTCCGCAACGTATCCTTACGACATGAAACGGTCGCGCTATTCGCGCGGCTCACTTTGTCGAAAGGATAACTTATCCAATGCGCACTCAATTTGCAAGCGCGCTTCTCGCGACCGTCCTCCTCGCCGGATGCGGCGGCGCGGGCAGCGGCGTTCTCACGAATCCCGGCGGCGGGAATCCCGGCGGCGGCGGGTCGCAATCGCAGTCCACGACGCAAGCCGAAGCGCAATCTTCCATGGGCACCGTGCAGGACGACAATCTCACCGTCGGTCTCTTCGACGGCACCGCCGGCGCGACGCTCAATGCGGCGCGGCGGAATGCCGACGTCGCAACCGGCACTTGCCGCGACGGCGTTGAACGAACCGTGACGCACGTCAGCTCGACCGAGACGATCTACGAGACCAAGTATTTCTACGATAACGGCTGCACCGTTCTTGCCAAGGACGTCGTCGCCGACGTCGTGCAGAACACACAGTCGAATGAGACGATCAGTCGTACGGCGACGTGGTACAACCATGCCAACACCGTACTCGGCGAGCGCAAGAGCCAGTATGCGATCACCGGAGCGCCGGGCAACTTCTCTGCGGTGATCACAAGCGACTTCTTCATCGGCACTTCGACATCGCCGGAATCGCAGCGCGGACACCAGATCACGGTGTCGCCGGCCGGCAATAATGTCTACAACGTCGCGGGCAACGGCGGCTGGGTGGACAACGACGGCGTGCCGAAGATCAACGAGTCGTTCGGCGGCCAAGGCCAATTGCAAGGCGTCACCGCAACCGTAGACGGCGCGGGCGACGTGACGTTCGCCGGCTCGCACCTCGAGACGATCTCGAAGGGTTCGCTCGGCAGCATCACGTTGTCGTCCACACCGCCCTTCACGATCAGCGGCGGCTCGGTGCTCGGCGATCGCACGGCGAGCGGGTCCGTCGAGTTCGATGCGAACGGCAACTTGGTCGCGCTCTCGATCAATGTCTCGCTCATCAATGGCGGCTCGGCCGTCATGACGAGCTCGGGCACGCCGCCGACGGTCAGCATCAACGGCACGATCATGAACTCAAGCAGCACCGTGGTCGCGACGTTCACGGTCGACCAATACGGCGACGGCGTCATCACCTACGCGAACGGCCAGCAAGGCATCATCCTCGACTGGCACGTGGTCGACTAACCGAATCAACGAAAACGCGGAGTCGGGACGAAGAGGCCGGTCATTGACCGGCCTCTTTCTCGCGTCATCGAAATCTGGCTTACCTAGGTATGCACGAGCACGATTCCGGGGTCGAAGAACTTGCTGTTGAGGTAGCCTTTGCGCCCAAGCGAAAAGGCGGTTTGGATGTGCACGTGCGGGTGTTCGGTGGCTCCGAGATAGCCGATCAACGGATGATCGCGGAGTTGATCGACGCTGAGCTTCGCTCCGTTGGTCATCGCAGACCCGAACCCGGTGCAGCCCAATTGCTTTGTGACGTAGTCGCCTTCGCCGATCGTGTTTCCCTGATTGTCGATGTATGCTCCGGCGTCGTTTCGAGGAAGGTACGGCGGCGCGATGAGGTGTTCGTATTCGATATAGACCGTCATGCTTTCGTTCTGACCAAGACTATAGTGAGCGGCGAGGCCGACGACGCCGCCGTACGCAGAGTTCGTGCTGGGGTTCGGGCATTGGCCCTTGCCGGTGCATCCAGGGAACCAGGGTTGAACGATGACCGTCGCGTCGGTCAGCGTCGCCGAACCCGTGCCGGGTATGCCGAGACCCGTCTCCTCTTTCGTGGAGAGCAGCCTCGCGGAGTTAAGGTCGCTTATCGGAACGTCTTCGCGAAGGTTTGCGAACACGGGATCATCGCGCAGGTGCGTGATGTCGACGCCTGGATGCGCGCCCTTTGCCAAAAAGGCTTGCATCATCGAACCGGAGTGCACGCCGTAGAAGTCGCCCGCGTTGCCGGTTATCGTCTTATCGCAGGGCGTCGGTGGCGTGGAAGACGATGTGGGCCCGGACGGATTCGCAGCGAGCCCTTTTGCGCAATATTGAACTGCCGGGTTGATTCGATGCCATGTCGTCAGATGATACGTCTCATTTGGGTCCGCCGACGAAATGCCGAGACCAGCGGCGTTCCCGACTTTGAGCGACAGCTCCATCGTCGCTTGCTGGCACGGGATGAACGAATCCATCGTTCCAAAATCCATGAGTCCGGACGATGTTATGAGTTGTACGTATGAGCCGCCCGCCGGCAAGCCGGACTGGGCAGCGAGTTTCGATGCATATCCGCTCTGTGCCAAAAGTTGTTTGGCCCGATCGGCAAACGCTCCGTTATCGGACTGCAGACTTTCCGGCGCGATTCCGGGCTTGAGCTCGAGTTTCGGCAGCGAAAGGGCACCCACGAAGGCCGACGCGGCGATCGGACTGATCGCGTTTGTCGCTGGATCGATTTCGACCGTGTCTTTGAGCGCCCCGACCCTGGTGGTCACGCCATTTGCGACCGAAAAGCCCTGATCTCCGGAGAAATTCACTGTAAAGTGAGCCTGCGAGGCTTCATTTGCCGCCGTAAATCCCGGCTCGACGAGCATGGCCGAGTCGATATTGAGCGTGAACGGCATACCCTCGAGATCCAGCGGTATGGAGACGAGGGGAGGCAATGAGACGAACCGGTCTTCTTTGGGCAACGTACCGACACCGGGTTGCGATTTTGTAGCCGTCCAACGGAAATCGATCGTGCCGGTGAGGTTCTTGTTCACGTATGTGAATTTCACGACCTGACCATTGCTGATCTCGATGTCAGCCGAACTGTTGAAATTCGAGAATGTGCCCTTCGCCTGCATCGTGATCTGCATGCCGCCTGGAAACTCGCGCGTGAGTGTCTCGTTTATGGCAAGCTGGTTCTCGCCGACGGTGGTTTGCGTCGTGTACTGCCAGCCGTTCGCGGTGCCCGTATGGTTCACGGTCACAGGCCCCGACGTGTCGGCGAGAGCGGGCTCGGCCGCAGTCCAGCGCGCCGGGCTATCGTCTGAGATCTGACCCGAAGCACCAAACGTGATCGCGTGGTCCCAGGCGATCGTTCCGTCACTGATGGCGTCGGTCAACGCCGCCGGGGTCGTCTGCACCAACGCGAACTCGCCGTTGGTTTCGACGGACACGATCTTGCACAGCGCAAAACCGGCAAGCAGCAACGTCGTACCGGGTGATGCGTTTAGCACGGACGCTGGAGCATGATCGAGGACGAAGGTCGAGCCGTCCGGACTGATCGCGACGATGCTTTGCGCCGCTGACGCGTGATCGACTTGAACGAGATCGGGTCGGTACGTCACCTTGAACGTCGTCGTCGGCTCGTGAGCGAGCTCAATCACGTTAGCGGCGGTGCTTGCAGCCCCTGAACCGCCCGCATGCGAGCAGCCGGCCAAGACAAATGCGGCCGGAAGCACGGCCAATACGAATATCAAGCGATTCATGTAGCTCGACATTTCTTTGACTCCCGCCAACGCGCGAAGCAATTCTGGTGGGCGAAGAGGGGCTCGAACCCCCGACATCTTCCTTGTAAGGGAAGCGCTCTACCAACTGAGCTATTCGCCCAAAACGTTGCGCGGCGATTCGTCTGGGACTGCCGCTCCCGCCGACTTCCACGCTCCTCCGTGGAACTCCCAGAGGCGAGCGTCGATCGGCAGCATGTCTCGAGGTAAAGCGCGGGCGCTCGGGTGCCCACGAGGACGTCGAGGTCGTGGGCCAGAGGGTGTCAAAGTAGACGTGCAAGGACATCGGTTTGGGGGCGCTTCTATGCGGACACCGATATTTTTATTTGCGGCGATGCTAGCATTTGTAGTGGCGGGCACCAGCATGTCGCGCGCCGAGGACATCACGCCCGCAATGATCTTTGTGAAACATGCAACCGCTGTCGGCTATTCGTTGAGCGACGGCCGTGCAAAAGCGTTCGTGATGAAGAGTTCGGATTCGTGGGTTGATTTCAACGGCGGCCGCCACGCAGCGCTCGTGACGCTCAGGCGAGCCGGCGCGCTGTATCGCGAAGACAGGACGTACGCAGGCGGCGTCACGACCAACGGCTTCGACGGTTCGGATTTTTGGCGTGGTTCTGCGAACGACACAGTGACCGCGGACGGCGGCTATTCTCGGCCGTTCGATGTGTCGTGGGCGGTCGTGGATTCTGAGGGATACGATGCGTCGCTCTCCGCAGAGCTCCATGACACGACTCGGAGCGCGTATGTCGTGCGCATCCATCCCGCCGGCGGGATGCCTGCCGACGTGTATTTTGATCGAATGACATGGCTTGTGGACCAGGTCATCGTCGATCCAGATGGCGACGCCATACGCGAAGAGTACGCCGATTACAAGACCTTCGGAGCGGTTCAGGTCGCGACGACACGACGCATCAACGGCGACACGATCTCGGTCACAAAGTTCGATTGGGATGTACCGGTCGCCGCCGACGAACTATCCGCTCCGCCGCCCCAGAACTACATCTCGTTCCCAACAGGCGGGAGCGTCACCGTACCGTTCGATCCTCATGGCGGCATCATCGTGAATGCGTCTATTAACGGCTATTCGGGCCATTTCGCCATCGATACGATGATCAGCGGGATTTCCGTGGATCCTTTGATGGCTGAACGAGCAAGGTTGGTCGATTCCACCGACGCTCGCTTTGATTTTTTCAATCCCGATGATCTCGTCAGCACGAAGAAGGCTGCGATTCAAATCGGCGGACTCGCTTTGAACAACGTCCAAGTCGAAGTCTTTAGCAACAATCTCGCTGATGGATTTACGCCCTTCGATGGGTATATCGGGCTCGATCTCTTTGCAAAGGCTATCACATCGGTGAATTTCGACTGGAAGACGATAACATTTTCGGACCCCGCCAAGTTTCATGCGCCGCCAAACGCGTATCCGCTGCCGATCGCCTTGGATCAGGGAATCGCGCAGACCATCGTGACGTTCAATGATAAGCAGCGGGCATACATGCTGCTATCGCCCAGTTTCCAATCGTCGGTCGCGTTGTGGCAGATCTACATGAAACGTCACCCAGAGGTCGCCGATTCGGATGGCACGATCATCAGCTTCAATACGCCCTCTTTCGCCGAGGCCGGAAGGCTTCACAGTTTGAAGGTTGGCCCGTTCGAACAAGATCTCGTTCCGGTTATGCCGCTGGGATTTCCGCAAGGTGAGTCATTCAACACCGGTGCCGAAGGTATACTCGGCGAGGGCGTGCTCAGCCCGTTCAACATCGTCATCGACTATCCGGATCTCAAGCTGTTCCTTACGCCAGCGGGCAGCGCGAGGTGACGATCGAACTTCGAACTACGCGGCCGCGGACGCGATGAACAACGCGGCTTCTTTGGCGTCGGTGGCGGATGCGTTTGAATAGTCGCAAACGGGAGAACCTTCAAACCACACGGTTGCAAAACAGTCATCGCAGCCCATCACAAAAAGATCCTTGCCGTTAAGCTTTGTTGCATAGTGACCGTCTTCATCGGGGCCCGATGGCGCCGCGAATCCCTTTGTCTTCTCGCCCAATCGGGCAAAGAACAGCGAGCTCCAATCAGATAGAGTCATTGTTCCATCGCAAGTCGGCAGTCGACAAAGCGAATGGCCACCGAGAAGTCATGGTTCCCAATAGCCGCCTCCGTCGAACGAGTACACTGACGCGGTGGTCTCTGGGTAGATAGTTTGCACTTCGAAACAGTCGGCGATAATCTTGGAACTGTCATACATGCCCAGATCAGCGACCGTTAGGCCATCGGCATCTACGACGTATCGGGCGCAACCCGTCGATCCTATTGACGTTCCGGCCACTGCTGCTCGCAAGAAATAACCTCCAGGGCTGAGGGAAATAAACGAAAAGAAACCGCGCGAATTCGGCGTTGTCTCTACGCAGGCTGAAGCTTGGAACGCGCGACAAGCGTCGACGCGCACCGGCCCCTGAAGAAATGGCAAGCGCGTGCCGTCAAAGTGCTCGTCGAAGATATGCCCGCTCAGCACGCCTGTAGTACTCGCGTCGAGTGGCGACAGCGAACTCGCCGCGATCACGAGTAGCGGCACGGCGATCAGAGTAACTTTTCGAAGCATGGGCGTTGCTCGTTAAGACGATGTACCCCCAGGGGAATTCGAATCCCCGTCGCCGCCGTGAAAGGGCGGTGTCCTAGGCCTCTAGACGATGGGGGCGCACAGTTCGACCGTTTGGGCCCGGCAGGACTTGAACCTGCGACCAACCGGTTATGAGCCGGCCGCTCTGACCAACTGAGCTACAGGCCCGCGCCGGCCACCTCCATAGTATAGGAAGGAACAAGATGCGAGTCAACGGGATTCGCGGCGCCGCTTCGTTGGGGCAAGCGGTGCTTGCCCCTCTGCGGATCCGCTGTATGCCGATGCGCGGAATGCGGATGCGCCCGGGTAGACGGCATTCTCGCCGAGCGCGGCTTCGATCGCCATCAACCGGTTATACTTCTCCACGCGATCGCTGCGCGAAAGCGAACCCGTCTTGATCTGGCCTGCATTCAAGGCGACCGCGATATCGGCGATCGTCGTATCGCCCGTCTCACCAGACCTGTGCGAGATCACGGTCCGATAGCCCGCGGCTTGCGCCGTGCGCACGCAATCCACAGTCTCCGTCAGCGTGCCGATTTGATTGACCTTGACCAAGATCGCGTTGGCCGCACCGCGCGAGATGCCCCGCTGCAGATACTCCACATTCGTGACGAACAGATCGTCGCCGACAAGCTGCACCCGATCGCCGAGCCGCCGCGTCAGCTCTTCCCATCCGGCCCAATCGTCCTCGCCCAGGCCATCCTCGATGCTCACGAGCGGAAAGTCGCGCAGCAGCTTTTCGTAAAGGTCTATCATCTGGCCGGACGACAGCGGTCGCTTATCACGTTCGGCGAGGTAACCGCCCTTCTCGCGGAATTCGCTGGCAGCGGGATCCAGCGCGATCGCGACGTCGCGTCCGGGTTTATAGCCGGCGGCGGCGATCGCGTTCGTGATCAGTTCGAGCGCCTCGGCGATGTGCGTCAGCGGCGGTGCGTATCCGCCCTCGTCACCGACCGTTGTGGCAAAGCCTTTCTTCTTCAGGATCTTGCCGAGGTGATGGAAGACTTCTGCTCCGTAGCGCACTGCTTCAGCGAGAGAAGGCGCGCCGAGCGGCACGATCATGCACTCCTGGAACTGCAGCGCGCCGTCGGCGTGCTTGCCTCCGTTGATGACGTTCATCATGGGCACGGGCATGACACGACCCTGCGCTCCGCCCAGATAGCGGAATAGAGGAAGGCCGAGGTTCGCTGCCGCCGCGTGAGCACAGGCGAGGGAAACGCCGAGGATCGCGTTAGCGCCGAGCTTCGCCTTGTTCTTCGTGCCGTCGAGCGCGATCAGTGTGCGGTCGATCTCGCCCTGGTCGGTGACATCCATGCCGCGAAGTTTGCGTTCGATCGGTCCGTTGACGTTGTCGACCGCCTTGAGGACGCCCTTGCCGAGATAGCGCTTCACGTCGCCGTCGCGCAGTTCGATCGCCTCATGCGCTCCGGTCGAGGCGCCGGAGGGGACCATCGCTTCCGCCCTCACGCCGTCGGACGTCGTCACTCGCACGGCCACGGTCGGATTGCCGCGCGAATCGAGCACTTCACGCGCTCGGATTTCCGCGATCGCCGGGGCGGTGAGTTCAGGCATTGTGTTACTCCGTGATCCAGCGCTGCATGGCGCGCTTGTATGTCAGGAGCTCGGAAGCTTTGAAGAAGAGCTTGACTTCGCGCTTCGCGCTCTTCGCGCTGTCGGAACCGTGCACGAGATTTCGGCCGACCTGCATGCTGAGATCACCCCGAATCGAACCTGGCGTGGCCGCAACGGGATTCGTCGCGCCGATCGTCGCGCGGCACAATTCGACTGCGTTCGGACCTTCCACGACAATGGCGACGACCGGCGTCGATGTGATGTACTCGACAAGCGGTTTGAAGAACGGTTTGCCGACGTGTTCGCGATAGTGTTCTTTGGCGAGCTGCGTCGAAATGGCCAGCAGTTTCAGGCCTACGATCTGCAGGCCGCGACGTTCGAAGCGGGAGATGATCTCGCCGACCAGGCCGCGTTGAACTGCGTCCGGTTTAGCGAGCAGCAGCGTTCGTTCCACTAAAGAATTCCTTTCGCGAACGTGCGGCAGGCACGCTATCGCGCCAGCCGCACGTACTCTATCTTCCGCTCGAGGATGTCGACGGCATGGTCCCATGTGAACCGGGCAGCCGTTTCCAGGCCTCTGGCCCGTATGTTTTTCTGAAGCTCGGGCATGTCCTGGAGCCGCGCGACGTACGAGGCCAATTCCGTGCCGTCGTTGGTATCGACCACCAGCGCGTTGTCAAAGGGCAGCGCGTAATCCTCGCCGGTCGCACCCGTGACCGCCACGCCGCCGACCGCCATCACTTCCAATCCGACGAGCCCGAACGGTTCGCGGCCGCTGTTCGCTAGCACCGCGTCGGCGGCGGCGTACAACGCGTCGCGATCGGCATCCGAGACGAAGTATTGCAGTTCGACCACATCCTCGACTGCGCTCGCAATTGCCGCTGCAAGACCGTTCGGCACCGAGCGCACGACATGATGGGAAAGGCCGCGTGCGCGCACTCGTTCGCGCACCGCGTTGCCGTGCGGCTCCGACCCGCCGCGCATCACAAGTTTCGGACGGCGCCCGATGCGCTTGAGTTCAGCGACCGCATCCACAGCCATGAGCCAGCGTTTGTCCGGATCGAATCTGCCAAATTTTACGAGCCCGATACCGGCGCCGAGCGCGCGCGAGATCTCGCCGACATATTTCGGCGGTGGCTTCGCGGCAAGGCGCGCCTTTGGGATGCCGTTCGGGATGATCAGCGGATCCTGGCCGACGGCCGCCATCATGTGTTTCATCCAACGGCTTACCGTGGTGACCGTCGTGGCGCGTTGGAGCCGCCGCCAATCGATCCGGTCGAAACCGTAGACGTTGTTCGCATTCCATAGGATATCGACGGCCCCGCCACAGCCGACGACATCGGCGAGTTGACGGATCATGATCGCGGTCTGCGTCGTCTGCCATTCTTCGGCGAGCACGACGACGCGGCCGCCGCGTTCGGCTGCCGGCTTCACGTGTTCGTCTACGACCCGTTGTGGGATCGTGCGCTGATAGTCGAGCACTTTTCCCCACTCGCCGTCGTAGACGCCGTCGGGATGATAGCGCGAGATCCACTGACACCAGCGATGCCACGTGAGCCCAGGCGTGGGCGTCTCCGTCGGCGCGAGTTCGGGATCGCCGACGAAATAGAGATCCGTCTGGGCGCCGCGCGCTGCGAGCGCGGTCGACAATTCGGCAGCGCGCACGCCGAGACCGCCGGCGCGGCTATACACGTCGGGACCTTCGAACGACAGCATCACGTAGGACGTCGCCATGCACGGGTGTACGCTACATGCGTAGGGGCCGACCTCTCGGCCGGCCCCTTTTGCGATCGTCGCTTGGGTCAACTAGGAAGCGCGGAAGAACACGCTTTCACGGTGCACGAACTCGCGATGGTGATGCTGCAGCCGTAAGAGTATGTCCGCGTTGCCGTTGCTCGCCATCCAGGTGCAGACGACGATGATCGGGAGTTTGGCCGCCCACTGCGTGATGTGCGCTTCGTACGCCGCGAGCACCGAGTCATCCGTGCCGTCGGGATCCATCTCGGGGTGACCGAGCAATCGAAGCGATTGCCAGCCCGCGTTGAGGATACCCATGACGGTGTCCTGGAATGCATCCACCTGCTGAGACGCGACGAGGTGCGCCGGCGCAGACTCGAACCACGTGAACGTGAGCTGCCTCGACTTCTCGAGCTGCTGAAGATCGAAGCCGCTCGCCGCGACGAGATGTTCGAGCGGTTCGCGATTATCCGGATGCACGACGAGCATGACCGCCTGATCCCCGCGCAGCGCGTTGACGATGAAGTCGCGCGCAAATGCGTGGTATTCGTCAAGATCCTGCACGACGTAGAGCACGTGGCGCCCGTGTGAGACGTTCGGCCCGGCGATGCCGAGATCGAGCGGCGCGAACCCGGACGGACGTGCGTCGAGTTTCTCTCGTATCAGCGAGAGCGAGTAGCCTTTGCTCTTGAGACGGTTGATCTCGTCGACGCGCGCGACCGCTTCTTCCTCGTCGAAGAGGTTGGTGCGCCCTTGCACCGAGTCGACGTCCAACAGGCCGCACTCGCCGTACTTGCGAAGCGTCGGCACCGAGACGTTGAGGCGAACTGCGAGTTCTTTGATCGTCACTTTACGCGCCAAGACCGTTGTCCTCCGGAATTCGTTCCATCTTTTTCCGAGGTGTATCCGTTGACCGCCGATGCGTCGTTCCCGCCCGTGCTGCTCGATGAGGTCGCGATCGCGGCCGGCGTCGCAGCGTTGCCGAGGTTCGGTCGGGTTCGTTATTCGGTCACGGTGGACTCGACCAACGCTCGCGCGCTCGAGTCACTGTATGCATATGATGCGCTTGGCATATCATTTGTTACGGAGTCACAGGAGGCCGGAAGAGGCCGAGGCGGCCGCTCGTGGGCGTCGCCGCCCGCCGCGGGTTTGCTCTGTTCCACGATCCTTCCAACCGAGATACCCCATGCGAGCCTGCCGGCCGTCGGCTTCTGGGCAGCGCTCGCGATACGGGGTGCGATAGAGCGCGTCGCGCACGTCGCGACGGCCTTCAAATGGCCGAACGACCTGCTTTTGCGGGCACGCAAGTGTGCCGGGATCTTGTGCGAGGCGCGGTCCATCGGTGCGTCGTCACGGGTCGTCGTCGGCGCCGGCATCAACGTCAATCGACCGAAGAAAGTACCGTCCGATCTCGACGCCGCATGGTTGACGGACGGCTCCGGATCGCTGATCGATCGTACCGCCCTGCTTGTGACGCTGCTCACAGAGTACGAGCAATCGTTTGACGAGCTGCTTCGCTATCCGGCGCGCGTCGTCGAACGATGGGCGGCAGAAGCCGCGCTCAGTGGCCAGACGGTGGCAGTGAAAGCACTCGACGGTTCAGTGTCGCATGAAGGATCGGTGCTCGGCGTCGGTTCGGATGGCGCACTCTTGCTGCGCACTTCGAAAGGCGACGTGCGCGTGACGTTAGGCGACGTCCGCGCCGTTTAGTTGCGGCCATTTGTTTGAAGGGGCCATTTGTTTGAAGGGGCCGACGCTAGTCGGCCCAGCGAACCATTTGTTTGAAGGGGCCGACGCTAGTCGGCCCAGCGAACGTAACCTGAGCCGACTAGCGTCGGCCCCTTCAAAACTCTAGACGATCGTTGTGAACGCTTGTTCCGCGTGATACGACGAGCGCACGAGCGGCCCGCTCACGACTTGATGAAAGCCCATCGGCTTCACCTGCGTCGCGAACCATGCGAATTTCTCGGGCGTCACGAATTCCACGACGTTGAGGTGCTTCTTCGTAGGCTGCAAATACTGGCCAAATGTGATGATATCGACGCCGACGCCACGCAAATCGCGTGCTGCCTGAAGGACGTCATCATCGGTCTCTCCGAGACCGAGCATGATGCTCGACTTCGTATAGTTGTCAGGGCGCTGCCGTTTCGCATAATCGAGGACGTTCAGCGTCTGGTCATAGCCGCAGCGACGATCACGCACGCGCGGTGTCAATGTCCTCGTCGTTTCGATGTTGTGCGCGTAGACGTCCGGCTCGGCGTCGAGTACCGTCCGCACCGCGGTGAGGTCGCCGCGATAGTCCGAAGTCAACACCTCGACCTTGACGTGCGGCGTGCGTGCACGTATCGCGCGGATCGCAGCAGCCATTGCAGCGGCGCCGCCGTCCGGTAGATCATCGCGATCAACGCACGTGATCACCGCGTAGTTCAAGCCTAGATCTTCAATCGAACGCGCGAGCTTGTAGGCTTCGAGCGGATCAACCGGATTCGGCAGACCGGTCTTGACGTTGCAGAAGCGGCAACCGCGTGTGCACGTGTCGCCCAAGATCATGAACGTCCCCGTACCGACGCCCCAGCACTCGGCGATGTTCGGACACATGGCTTCCTGGCAGACGGTGTGGAGGCCGCGTTCTTTCACGATGCCGCGCAAGCGCTCGTAATTGTCGCCGCTCGGCAATTTGACTTTGAGCCACTCGGGTTTGCGGGCTATCATGGGCTACGACACTTGGGCCGACACAAAGTCGGCCCCTTCAGGCTGGTTGATGAACGTCAGATCGAAGACGGCGGCGAACGCGTCGAGCAAGGGTTGCTTCATCTTAGGTATGCCGACCTCGCGTCCGGCAGCCAACGAGACGGTCGTGACCGCAACCTCCGGCATGCCGCACGGGTTTATCAAGCGGTAGTACGAGAGATCCGTGCACACGTCGAGCGCGAAGCCGTGATACGTGACGCTGCGGCGAACGGCGGCACCGATCGATGCGACCTTCGCGTCGCGCACGAACACGCCGGGATGATCGCTGCGGCGCACGCCTTCCACGCCGAAATGAGCGAGCGCTCGGATTATGCTCTCTTCCATGCGCCGCACGAAGCCTTGCACTTCGCGCAAGCGCTCGAGTTTGAAGATCGGATAGCCGACAAGTTGCCCGGGACCGTGATAAGTGAGGTCGCCGCCGCGCTCCACCTCGAAATAGTCGACGCCGCGCCGGCGCAGATCTTCGGCGGCGACGAGCAAGTTGTGCTTCTTGCCGGACTTGCCCATCGTGATGACCGGCGTATGCTCGCAGAGGAGGAAGGTGTCGCCGATCAGACCGTCCGCGCGCGCTTCGAGCATCGCTTTCTGCATGCGCCATGCCGGTTCGTAGGCGATGACGCCGAGATCACGCAGCGCGGCTGAGGCCATGATGGATCAACCTGTCTTGGTGTTGACGATATGGATCGCTTTGCCGTGCAGCGCTTCGGCCGCTTCCATGATCGACTCGCCGAACGTGGGATGCGCGTGGATCGAGAGGCCGATGTCTTCGACTGTGGCGCCCATTTCGATCGCGATCACCGCTTCGCCGATCATCGCTTCTGCCATAGGTGAGACCGCGTGAATCCCGAGGACGAGATCGGTCTTCTTGTCGCCGACGATCTTGACCATGCCGTCGGTGATACCGACCGTGCGCGCACGGCCGAGTGCTGCAAGCCGGAACTTGCCGACGCTGATCTCGTAGCCCGCTGCCTTCGCTTGTTCTTCGGAGAGACCGGCTGTCGCGACTTGCGGGTCGGTATAGACGCAGTTGGGAACCGCCATCGGATCATACGCGGCCGGCAAGCCGGCGATCACTTCGGCGGCGACCACGCCTTCCTTCATCGCCTTGTGCGCGAGCAGCGGACCGCCGGCGCAATCGCCCACTGCATAGACGCCCGCGACATTGGTCATGCGGCGCTGATCAACGCCGATGAATCCGCGTTCCATCTTGATGCCGAGTTTATCGACGCCTTTCGGCGTGCGCGGCCGGCGGCCGACGGCGACGAGCACCTTGTCGAACTCGCGCGTTTCGGTCAGCTCGCCCTCGAGCTTTGCCGCGACCTTCGATCCACGTACTTCGACTGACGCGCACTTCGTCTTGAGGTGCACGTTGATGCCTTGCTTTTTGAGCGACCGCAAGAGCGTTTGCGAAATCTCAAGATCCGTGTCGCCCAGCGCGCGATCCATCATCTCGACGACGGTCGCGTCTGCGCCCAACCGGCGGTAGATCGTCGCGAACTCAAGGCCGATCACGCCGGCGCCGAGGATGAGGATGGTCTTGGGAAGATCCGTGAGCGTGACCGCATCGTCGGAATTGAGAATCGTCTTGCTGTTGCGCTCCATGTTGGGAAGCGGAATGGGTTCGGAACCGCTCGCGATCACGAGCGCTGCGCACGTATACGTTTCCGAACCGCCGTCAGTTTTGGCTACCTTGACCGTGCTCTTGTCCACGATCTCGGCGACGCCGAACACGGACTCGACTTTATTCGACTTATACAGTGAGCCGATGCCGCCGACGAGGTCGTCGATCATCTTGGCTTTCCATTTGTTCAGCGTGGCGAGATCGAGCTTCGGCGCACCGAACGTCACGCCCATGTGCTCGAGCTCTTTCGCCTGCATGATCACTTCGCCGACATGGAGCAGGGCTTTGCTCGGCATGCAGCCCCAATTCAGGCAGACGCCGCCCAAGCGCTCTTGCTCGACGCACAGCACCTTTTTGCCCAACTGGCCCAGACGGATAGCGGCGGAGTATCCGCCCGGTCCGCCGCCGATGACGATCACGTCGTAGGATGTCGGCACGCGACTAGTTCCCTTCCATCAAGAGCAGCTCTGGTGCGGCGAGAAGATCCGCGATCTCTCGCAAGAAGCGCGCGGCGAGCGCGCCGTCGACGACGCGATGATCGAAACCAAGCGAGAGGTAGACCATGCTGCGCACCACGATCTGGCCGTCGCGCACGACCGGCCGCTCTTGGATGCTGTGGGTTCCCATGATCGCCACTTCGGGGTGGTTGATCACGGGGAACGTCAGCAGTCCGCCGACCGATCCGACGTTTGTGATCGTGAACGTGCCGCCGGTGATGTCGTCGTGCGAAAGCTTGCCGCTGCGCGCCTTCTCGGCAAGGTTGACGATCTCGCGGGCCAGATCGAAGATGCTCAGACGGTCGGCGTCGTGGATCACGGGCACGACAAGCCCGGCCTCGGTGTCGGTGGCGATGCCGATGTTGTAGTTCTTCTTCAGCACGATCTCGCTGGCCGCGTCGTCGAGCGAAGCGTTCACGAACGGATACTTCTTGAGCGCTGCGGTGGCGGCTTTCACGAAGAACGGCAGATACGTGAGCTTGACGCCGCGCTCGGCCGCGCGCTCTTTGCTGCGCGCGCGCCAGCGCACGAGCTCGGTCATGTCGGCTTCATCCACCTGGAGCGTGTGCGCCGCGGTGTGCTTGCTATGGACCATATGCTGCGCGATATTGCGCCGGAGTCCGCGCAGAGGCACGCGTTCCGGAAGCGCGCTCGGTGCCGCTTGGGCCCGCGGTGCCGCGGCGGGAGCGGCCTCGCTCGCACCGGCTTTCGATACGCGTTCGACGTCGCCGCGCTGAATGCGCCCGCCTTCGCCGGATCCGCGAACCGCGGCGAGGTCGACACCGAGTTCACGCGCGAGTTTGCGCACGGCGGGTGCGGCCAGCGGCTTACCGGCAAGCGACGTATCCGCCGTTTCGCGCGCGGTCGATGCTGCCGGCTCTGCGGCTCTCGCATTCTTCGGAGCTTCGGAGGCGGCGGCGGTCTGCTGCTCGACTTTGCCGTTCGCAGGCGTTGCCGCTTCCACCGGTTGCACGTGCGGCGTGACGTGCTCGAGCTTTGTCGTATCGTCTATCTTCTCGCCTGGTTCGCCGAAGATCGCGATCGGCTTACCGATCGGAACGACCTCGCCTTCCTTCGCCACTTGCTTCAACAAGATGCCGGCGTACGGCGACGGCACTTCGACCGTCACCTTGTCCGTCATGACCTCGACGAGCAGCTGATCTTGCTCGACTCTATCGCCCTCGTTGACGAGCCATTTCACGATCTCGCCTTCGACGACTGACTCGGCCAGTTCGGGCATCTCCAGTTCGACTGCCATGTTGCATCCTTCTTCGGCTGCGGCCGGCGCACGGCCGCCATGTAGAAGCGGCGACGACTAGAAGTTGAGCGTCTTCTTGATGGCGCGGTTGATGCGATCGACATTCGGCATGTACGCCTTCTCGAGGGCATAGGGAAACGGCGTATCCCAGCCGCCCACTCTGACGATCGGACCCTCGAGGTATTCGACGCCGTTCTCGGCGATATAGGCCGCGATCTCGCCCATGAATCCGCCGATGCGCGGCGCCTCCTGGAGCAGGACGACGTGACCGGTCTTCGCGACCGTCGTCATGATGGCGTCGCAGTCATACGGCTGCAGCGTGCGCAGATCGAGCACCTCGACATCGACGCCTTGCGGCTTCATCTTCTCCGCCGCTTCGAGCGCGAGCTGCACCATCGCGCCGAAGGTGATGAGGGAGACGTGCTTGCCTTCGCGAGCGATGGCCGCTTTGCCGAGCGGCACCTCGTACGCGCCGTTCGGAATCTCTTGCTTTTGAAACCGATAGATCTTCTTCGGTTCCATGAAGACCACCGGATCGTCGTCGCGGATCGATGAGATGAGGAGCCCCTTCGCGTCGTACGGGTTGCTGGGCGCGACCACTTTCAGCCCCGGTGTGGCGACGAAGTACGATTCCGGCGATTGCGAGTGATAGCCGCCGCCGCGAACGCCGCCGCCGTAGGGTGAGCGCACGACCATCGGGCAGTAGAACTGCCCGGCGGACCTGTAGCGCATCTTCGCGGCTTCGGATACGAGCATGTCGAATCCAGGGAACAGAAAGTCGATGAACTGGATTTCGGCTATAGGCCGCAGTCCGAACATCGCCATGCCGACGGCCGCGCCGATGATCCCAAGCTCGGCGAGCGGCGTGTCGATGACGCGATCCTTGCCGAACTTGTCGATCAGACCTTCGGTGACCAAGAAGACGCCGCCGCGCGGACCGATGTCCTCGCCGAGCGTGACCACGTTGGGGTCGAGCGTCATCTCGTCGATCATGGCCGAGCGCACCGCCTGCACCATGGTGGACAGCGTCGTTTTCTTTTCTACTTCTACGGTTGCCATTTCGTCGCAGCCCCTTTAGACGCCGAGCTCGGCGGCGAGCTCTTTGCGCTCCCACTCGAGCTGCGGCGTGTACGTCGCATAAGTGTGGTCGAGCACCGTCATCATCTCCGGCACGGGACTTGCTTCGGCTTCAGCCAGCGCCTTTGCGACTTCGGCCTTGACGTCGACGAGCAACGCTTCTTCCTTCTTCTCGTCCCAGAGCTTCTGCGATGCGAGGAAGTTCCGGAAGCGCGTGATCGGGTCGCGCTGCGTGCGCCACATCTCGAGCTCGCCTTTGGGCCGATAACGCGTGTCGTCGTCGGCGGAGGAGTGCGGACCGTAGCGGTACGTGTATGACTCGATCAAGCTCGGTCCGCGACCGGCGCGCGCTTTGTCCGCGCAATGCTTGGTCACCGCGTAGACCGCGAGCAGATCGTTGCCGTCCACCAAGAAGCCTTCCATGCCGTACGCTTTCGCCTTCTCGGCGATGGTCTTCGTATGCGTCTGCTCTTCGAGCTTCACGCTGATCGCGTATTGATTGTTCTGGCAAAACAGGATGATGGGAGAGCCGTAGACCGCTGCGAAGTTCATGCCGACGTGAAAGTCGCCTTCGCTCGTCGCGCCGTCGCCGAAGTAACAGATCGTGATGCCATCGGTTTTCTTGATGTGCTGCGCCATCGCCGTGCCGACCGCCTCGGTTATCTGATTGCCGACCGTCGACGAGGGCGGCGGCATATTAAGGTCGCGTCTTCCCGGCCCATGCGGCATGAGGCGGCCTTGGCTCGGATCGAGCATCCTTCCGAGCTGGTGCGCAAACCATTCCGATGCTTTGAGCCCCTTGACCATGAGGCTGCCTTGCGATCGATGGTCGCCGTACATCCAGTCTTGGGTCCGCAGCGGAAGCGCGCTGCCGATCTGGCTCGCCTCTTGTCCGGCGATCTGCGCGAAGAATCCCGAACGGCCTTGGCGCACGAGGATGTAGCATCGATCGTCGACCGCTCGCGCGAACACGAGCCAGCGATACATGCGGAGGTAGTCATCGGAGGAAAGTCCGAGCTCTTTGACGTCGCCTGACGGGCGGCCATCGTATTCGAGATATTTGATCGGCGTATCGGTGAACGGCTTGATCTGCATCGTGCTCTCCGTAGGCGGCGGACCACTCGAACCCGAGTCCTCATAAGGAAGCCCGGCAGTCCCGACGCGATGGGTATAAAGAACGAAAGATTGCGGCGGTTTTTCCTGGGCCTTCTTGTTTCTCTTTCGACCAATCCCTCCGAAAGATGGAATTTGCGACCCACACGACCCGGCCCGGGAGCTTAACGTTTCTCCTGCCGGATTGATGTTTTCATTTCGATTGGCTGAAGGGGCCGACGCTAGTCGGCCCGCGCGAAAACGCGCCTTACCCGGATACTATCGTGGAGAGGGCTGCGAGTTTGAGCACGGTATTCCAATTGCGGCCCGTGCCCGACGTGCCGGTCTTTCGCTCGATCGCAACATTTGTAAGCCGCGATCTTCCTATACCATCAGGGAAGTAGATGTAGAGCTGCTTGCCTTTCGCGCGGACTTTTTCTCGACCGGTAATGCTTGCCGTAAGCTCGGACACGCGGCCCTTTTCAGCTTCTGCCTTGCAGAACAACACGACCAGATGCCCCGGATCGCTCTTTGCCTCGACGCGGAATGGATTTGCCGAGACGATCGCCGCGAGTTCCTCGGCCGAGCGGACCATGATGTCTGTTTTCAGCGCCAAACGTTTCGCGGACTCACGTTCGAGAAGATCTTCGAGCTCATCGGTCAGCTTCGCGCTTGACCGGAAGATCAGATTACCGCTTTGCAAGATGCTCTGAGGCTCAGCCAGGCCGATCGCGGCAAGCATGGCCCGGAGATCGGCCATCGCGACCGGCTGATGACCGGCTACATTGACCGCGCGCAGAAACGCAAAATACATCCGTGCGGCGTCCTTCATGGCTTGCGCGCCAAGATACTTGGCTGGGGACATGGAATCCGCCCCACCGTCGGATCATGTAGGGCGGACCTTTATGGTCCGCCGATGGGGGACGCTGCCATCAATCTCGCGCCGTTCAATTTTTTCAAGATCACGGTTGGCCTCTATCGCATCGTGCCGGGACCGCCGCTCGATCCCGGCATGCAGGGCGAGCTGCTGAAAGAACTGCATCGCGATTACCCGTCGCTGACGCAGATCCAGGGCGGCGTTCTCTTCTCAGACCCGCCAAAAGGCAGAACCCTCGTGATCGATCAGGCTCGGGTCGAATCCAGCGAGACAAGCCCGAGATCGGCAAGTCAGGCGATCGAGCGGATCGGTGAAGAGTTCCAGAAGACGCTGCGTATCGTCGCCTATCCCGCGCCGTACCGCGTGAAAGTCGAAGCCGACGGCACGATCCAGGCTTGGGAAGGGCTTGATCCAGTCGCCGTCCTGAAACGTCACGCGCCCCCGCGCGCGGAGTGGGATTCGCTCGGCGGAGCGTGCCGGTTCGCGTGCGTGCGTTATCTTTTCGCCACGCCCGACGGTGGACAGCGCGACATCCGCGTCGAGCCCTTGTTTCAAGCCCCGGACAAATTTTACACATCGGCGATATCCATGCCGGGCGCGACCGCGTGCGCGACGCTTGAAGCGGCGATGGAGCGCGCGCGTCAGGAAGCCGACATCATCGAGCGGTTGAGCGATCGCCTCGTCGCCGACATCGCGAAGGATGCGTGAAGTGAACCCACAGATATACGTGAATATCGCAATTGGGTTATTGCTCGTCGGTGTTATCGCATTTCGAATCGCGCGCGAGCGAAAGATCCCAATCGGCAGCTTGTGGATACTTCCCGGTATCGTCCTCTTGATCGCTCTTGCTAGCATCGTGTATCAGCGTGTCGATTCGCCGCTCGATGTCATCTCTATGCTGCTCGGTTTGGTCGCCGGAACCGCCCTGGGCTGGTATCAAGGCGTGCACAGCACGGTTCGCGTGGACAAAGCGGCGAAAACGGCGTTCGTAAAGACGTCGCCGTTCGGCGCCTTTCTTTTTGTAGCGGCTATCGCATTTCGTTTCGGCGCGCGCTACTTCACCGGCGGCCTCGCCGCGCCGGATCCCTCCGGACGGCTCTCACCCGAAGCTGCTCTCGTCAGCGCGATTGCGCTCATGTTCGCGGTCGGCATACTTTTTGGACTGCGCCTTTATGTGAAGCGCGCCTATGACGACGCACCCGCGCCGTCATAGGCTGACGTAATGGCCCGCGCTTAGCCGGCGTTCACTACGATCGGTTCAGACGCGGGGCGATGCCGCGACGGACAGGAGTCATGGGAAGTCGCTGCGCGTTCACGCCGTAGCGCTTCGCGACGATGCGGTACTCGAACGACACGTTCGCGTGACCGCCTTGCAGCTCTCGCACCGTAAAGCCGCGCGCCGTCTGACTTGCGATGTACAGTCCGCGGCAGTCGCCTTCGGGTGTCAACGAGACGAAATACGTTGCGTTTGGATCGATCACATTGGCGAATTTCGGATCGAGCGCGACGTCGGCGCGGCCGTTTGTAAGAATCCCATCGCCGAAATCCTCGATCGTGGGCTCGGATTCCGCCGGCGTATACTCCGTCACCGCGCGAGTCTGATGAGGACCGGCCACACAGCCGTGTTGGCACGTTCCGTTGGTAAAAATTTGTCCTGGTATGAAGACGTTTCCGACGTCGGTGACTCCCATCACCTCGCTTCCATCGTGGGCTTCGATCTCCACCACAATCGCTCCAGTGCCGACGGTGCCGCCGAGAACGCCGAGCGCCGGTGAGAAATCACCTGAACGATTGTTGAACAAACCGGCGACGCCTAACGTCGATACCGCGTGCAGTCCGTTATCGTTTGGTCCGCCGTCCGCCAAAATGCCGGCGCCGTTCGGGTCGTTGGTGGATGCCACGTTGCGTCCGGCGATCCCGTAGCCGCTGGCCGCGGCGTTCTGGCCGTACACGCCGCTCGTTCCCGCTCCCATTGTCAGGCCTTCCATGCCGTTCCAGTTGGTAGACGTGCCTACGACGCCGGCACCGTTCTTGGAGACGCCGCTAACACCGGCGTCGAGATTTCCCGTGGTGCTCAGGTCCTCGCCAAGCACGCCGGCTTTCCCCGCGGTTTTTCCGGCGCTCTTGAACTTCGTCTGGCCGTGGATCGCATTGCCGCTCGTCGAAACGCCTTTCACGGAATCGCCGCTCGAGGTGTTATCCCATTCCAGACAGGGTGTGGATTTTGCGCACGACATCGCCGCCTCGATTGCCGCGCGCGCCGGCGGAATCCACGCGGCGGCGACGCCCAGTACCGAAAAAACCGCCAGCGCGGCGAAAATCTTAGCTCTCGAATCTTTCATGGCTGACCTTCCCCCGGGCGATGCCCGCGCGTGGCGGGCCGCGCCGACGTGCGGCTAGGCCCGTGCGATGCTGCCAAAGTAGCAGCATCGCGTGCGGCTGCCGTGCGGCAAGGTCGGGAGGATCAGACTCCGAGCGGGTTCACCGGCTTCGTGCCCGTGTACATCACGACGCCTTTGGTCTCCGTGTACAGGTCAAGCGTCTGCATGGCCAGTTCGCGGCCGAATCCGGACTGTTTGTAGCCGCCGAACGGCATGCCGGGGTGGATGGAAAACGGCGTGTTGATCGCGACGCCGCCCGAACGGATGGCGTGCGCCAGACGGATCGCTCGCCCGGCGTTTTGCGTCCACACGGACGCTGCGAGACCGTACACGCTGTCGTTGGCCAGGCGGATCGCTTCGGCTTCATCGGCAAACGTCGTGACGACTGCGACCGGACCGAAAATCTCTTCTTGCGCCACGCGCATGTCGTTGCGCACGTTATCTAATACGGTCGGAAGTAGGAAGTTGCCCTTCGAAAGCGCTCCGTCGGGTCGCGTGCCGCCGCATGCGACGCGCGCGCCTTCTTGCGCGCCGATCCCCACGTAGCCCTCGATCTTCTCGAGCTGCGAACGCGAGATGATCGCTCCGACCTGCGTCTTTGGATCGAGCGGATCCCCAACGCGCAAACCCTTCGCCTTTTCGACGAACTTCGCGATGAAGGCATCGTACGCGCGCTCGTGCACGAGCAGCCGTGAGCGCGCGTCGCACGATTGACCGGCGTTGTGGAAGATGCCGTACACCGCCCCCGCGACCGCGGCATCGATATCGGCGTCGTCGAAGATCACGCTCGGCGACTTGCCGCCCAATTCGAGCGTCACGCGCTTGATCGTGGCGGACGCGAGCTCCATGATGGTGGCTCCGGTGCGCGTCTCGCCGGTGAACGCGATCTTGTCCACGCCTGGATGTTGCGCGAGGTGTGCGCCGATGGTCGCGCCGGGTCCGGGCAACACGTTGACGACGCCCGGCAGGCAGCCGGCTTCGAGGCAGATCTGACCGAGGATGATCGCGGTGAGCGGCGTGGGCGAAGCAGGTTTGAGGATGACGGTATTGCCGGCTGCGATCGCCGGCGCGACTTTCCACGCCGCCATCAGCAATGGATAATTCCAAGGAACGATCTGGGCACAAACGCCGAGCGACTCTTTTAAGGTGTAATTGAAGTAGTTAGGAATCGAAGGGACCGTCGAACCGGTCAGCTTGGTCACGGCGCCGCCGTAGAATTCAAAAAGCTCGATGATCTGACCGATCTCGCCCTTCGCTCCGGCAATCGTCTTGCCGGTGTTGAGCACTTCGATGTGAGCGAGCTCTTCGGTCCGCTCCGTCAGGATATTTGCGATCTTGAACAGCACGCGCGCTCGCCGGGCCGGCGGCATCGTGGCCCATTTGCCTGCATATGCGGCGCGAGCGGCCGCTACGGTCGCGTCTGCATCGTGAATGCCGGCCGCCGCAACTTGTGCGATCTCCTCATTGGTAGCGGGATTGATCACCGCGATATACTTCTCTGACTGCGGCTTCACAAATTCGCCGTTGATGAACAGATCGTAGGTCTTCTTGTCGAGCGCGAGAGCCATGCATGATTCCTTTGCCGTGGGGCGCGAGGTGGACCGTACAGGTTCACACTTGCAGGCAGCTTCTCTTGCCGATGGAATCGTTGAGCATGTTCTCTTCGACGTCGGGCTACGAGCGCTTCATGGGACGATGGAGCCGCCGGCTTGCAGTTGCGTTTGCCGAGTTCGCGGGCATTCGCGATGGCGACCGAGTGCTCGACGTCGGTTGCGGCACGGGTGCTCTATGCGCCGCGGTTCTTGCGCGGTACTCCCGGGTTAGCGTCACGGGAATCGACCCCACGGAGTCCTTCATCGAGAGTTGCCGTAAGGAATTTCCGGCATCTCGCTTTGCCGTGGGCGCTGCAGAGCGCTTGCCCTTCGGTAATCGAGAATTCGACGCTAGTCTCGCCTCGCTCGTGTTGGCGTTCGTTGCGAAACCGAGCGCCGCAGTCGCGGAGATGTCACGGGTCACGGTGGCCGGCGGAACCGTCGCGGCGACGGTATGGGATCATTCGCAAGGCAAGACGATGCTGAGCCAGTTTTGGGAAGAGGCCGATCGCGTTGACGCATCGCTCAAGCCAGGCGAGGCACAGCCCAACATGAGTCGCGACGTCATCGCCGCGCTCTGGCATGAGGCCGATCTCAAAGATGTCGCCGTTGAGCCGCTGATGGTCGAAATGACGTTCTCTTCATTCGACGATTACTGGTCGCCGTTCTTGGCCGGACAGGGACCGGCGGGTGCATATGTCGCGGCCGCATCAGAGAACAACCGTACTGCGATCATGCGCAGCTTGAGAGACCGATATCTCGGCGTCGGCCCGGATCGGCCGTTCGTGATCCGCTCGCAAGCATCGGCGATCCGCGGCACGGTCCCCGGCTAGAGCCAGCCCCGCCTCAAACGCGTTCGACGATCGTGGCGATGCCCTGGCCAACGCCTATGCACATGGTCGCGAGGCCGCGCTTCGCGCCACGCGCTTGCATGGCGTGCAGCAACGTCACGAGTATGCGCGCACCGCTGCAGCCCAACGGATGCCCGAGCGCGATCGCGCCGCCATTGACGTTGACGCGCTCCATCGGCAACTCGAGCTCGCGTGCGCACGCAAGCGCCTGAGCTGCGAACGCTTCATTCAATTCGATGAGGTCGAGGTCGTCGACCCGCAAGTTCGCACGCGACAGCGCCTTCTGCGTCGCCGGAATCGGACCGAGGCCCATGCAGTTCGGGTCTACACCGGCGACGGCCGACGTGATGATGCGGGCGAGCGGTCGCAGGCCGCGACGCTTGGCTTCATCGGCGCTCATCAATACGACGCCGGCGGCGCCGTCGTTGATGCCGCTCGAGTTTCCGGCCGTCACGCTGCCGCCTTCGCGAAATGCGGGCTTGAGTTTTGCGAGCTGCTCGATCGTGACATCGACGCGCGGATGCTCATCGATGGTGAACATCTCCGGCGGTGCGCCTTTCGCCTTTCCGTTTCGGCTGACCAGCGGCACGCCGACCATCTCAGCGTCGAACGCACCCGATTTCTGTGCGGCGCCCGTCTTGTGCTGGCTCGCCAGCGCAAACGTGTCTTGTTCTGCGCGCGTGATGCGGTAGCGCTCCGCGACGTTCTCCGCCGTCTCGCCCATGGAGATCGGCGGCCAGCCGGCCTCGGTCAGTTTCGGGTTGTACATGCGCGCGCCGAGCGTCGTGTCGTAGAGCTGCGGTGCACGCGCGAATTCGGTCTCGGGTTTCGGCATCACGTACGGGGCACGCGTCATGCTCTCGACACCGCCGCCGATGAAGACGTCGCCGCAGTCGGACGCGATCGCCTGCGCCGCGCTGTTCACCGCCTGCAAGCCGGACCCACACAGCCGATTGAGCGTCGTGCCGGGAACGTCAACCGGAAATCCGGCGGCGAGCACCGCCATGCGCGCGACGTTGCGGTTATCTTCGCCGCCTTGGTTGCTGCAGCCCCACATCACATCCTCGATGTCGAGCGGATCGAGACTCGCGCGATCGACGAGCGCGCGCATGATCAGCGCCGACATGTCGTCGGGCCGCACGTGGCGCAAGGCGCCGCCGTATTTCCCGATGGGCGTGCGTGCGGCGGCGACGATGACGACTTCGCGCATGGATTTCCTTTTGTCGAGGTGAAGTGACAGGCCCGGACTGATCTGCGAACGTGATTCGCTCTGCGAACGCGCCGCACCCGCGTGCGACACGCCCGGCCTTGGCGCCAAAGGATGCTTGCGTTGTCCGAAAACCTGAACACCATCGCCGCGCTGGGCACGTTCGTCGTCATCGCGGCGACAGCGGTGGCTGCGATCGTGCAGTTACGCCATATGCGCGCCAACAATCAACTCGCGGCGATCCTCGCGCTCTATCGCGAGTTCGGCGACAAGGAGCTGCAAGAAGCGTTTCGCTACGTCCAACAATATCTTCCCCAGCGCATGACCGACCAGAACTTCAGGCAAGAACTCGCTGCGCGCGGATTTATCGACAACCGTCAGCACTTGGAGATCGAGGTCCTCAACTGGTTCGAGCAGATGGGGACGCTGCTCAAACACGACGTCGTGGACTCGGCGATCTTTCTCGACATCTTCGGACGACTCACGTCCGTCTATTGGGATCTGCTCGAACCGACGCTTGCCATCATCCGGCGGCGGCGCGGCGCAAGCCAATACCAAAACTTCGAATATCTCGCGATTCGCGCGCGAAAGTGGCTCGCGTTGCATCCGCACGGCACGATGCCCAAGGAGATCCAACGTCTCGGCCTGGCCGATCCGTGGCTTGCCGCGGATGCGAACTTGATGCAATAGCATGGCCCGAATCCACGGAACGCGCCGCATCTTCGAAGGCCGCGTCATCAGACTGCGCGTGGACGACGTCGAATACGACAACGGCGCGCGCGCAAATGTCGAGATCGTCGAGCATGACGGCGGTGTTGCGATCATCGCACAGCCGACGCCGCGTTCCATCGTCCTCGTGAAACAGTTGCGGCCGGCGACCGGACGTGAGCTATGGGAAGTACCGGCGGGAAAGCTTGAGCGCGGTGAGGACCCGCTCGACTGCGCGAAACGCGAACTTGCCGAGGAAACGGGTTATCAGTGCGGTGCGATCCGTCAGTTGTGGACGTTCTACACGGCGCCCGGATTTTGCAACGAGCGGCTGCACTTGTTCGTGGCCGAAGACCTGACGCGCGGAACTCCGCGACCCGAGGCGACGGAAGTGCTGCACGCGCGCGAATTCGATCTCAATGAAGCATGGGCTATGGTGGAGCTTGACGAGCTGCCCGATGCGAAGACCCAGATCGCGCTCGCGTGGTGTAGAGCGAACTCGTAGTGGACATGCGCGAAATTACGCTGCCGGAAACAAAACCGGCGCTGGAGTGGGTCAACGGTCGGGCGCTGCAAAAAGTGAGCCCCAAGCGGAAACACGCGTTGGCACAGATCCAGTTCGCCGCCGCCCTCAACGCATGGGCACGTTCCGCCCACGCCGGGATGGTGGGCACCGAGTGGCGATTTCGGATCGCGCCACCCGACGAAGTGAGACGTCCACTGGTGCCGGATGTTGCATTTCTGTCGTATGCTCGAATGCCCTACGCCGCGCAGCTCGAAACCGAAGAGCCAGATATCGCACCCGATGTCGCGGTTGAGATCCTATCACCGAGCGATCGACCGGCGGACATCGCGGAAAAAATTCGCGTCTATCTAGCTTCAGGTTCGGCTGTCGTCGCTCTCATCGATCCGGCCTCGCAGAGCATGACGATTCACGAGGGTGGCGGCAGCCGATCGCTCGGCCCAGATGACGCATTCGAACACGCCGCGCTCCCAGGTTTCCACCTCCAAATCGCGGAGTTATTCACACCGCCACCGCCGCCACGCGCGTCGTCAATCTCGTAGTATGGCGAGCATCGCTCGCCCCGGGTTTTTTGGCGCGAGGCGTTGAGAACCTGGGCCGACTAGCGTCGGCCCCTTCAATGAGACCCTTGCAATTTAGACGATCCGTCGGTCCGGTATCTGCCGGTCAGCGGTTCGCGCGAACGCGTTTGTCGCATGCGTCGCAGAAATACGTCAGCTTGGCGTCGATGTCGAAGACTGAATGGCTCAAATACATCGCGCAACGCGTGTTGTGGCAATGCTTGAGGGCAAACGAGTGGCCGAGCGCGTGCACGCATTCTTTGAGCGTGCGTTGGAAAAGCGCGTCGTCGTCGGGCGGCTCGTTTGTGAATTCCGGTCGAAGCCGGAATGTCGAGACGACGCCTACGCGGTCGGTGTCGCTCGCATCGCCGTAGATGAACGGGTGCGAGGTCTTATACAGATCGCTCGCGATGATGCCGAGCAGAAACCCGTCGCGCGCCGGGTACGCCGCGAGAAGACGATTGAAGACCGTGTTGAGGAAGAACTGACCGCGCGTGAGGTTGGCTTGCGTCGGTGAGAGGGTGAGCGGCTTTTCAATTGCGAACTTATGGAAGAATCTCTCCTCCAGACAAGGCGCCAATCGTTCGCAGAAACCGGATCCGACTCCATTGATCGGAACGAGACTTATCTTTTCCAATACCGATCCGGCCGCGCAAGCTCGGCCGCTCCAACGCGCCGTGAGTTCGGTCGGATTCCGGGTCAGTCCTCCGGACATGTTCACATGATCGTGGGCGTCGGCATCGATGTCGCAGAAGTTGCGCGCTATCACTTCGATGAAATCAAACTCGCGCGATTTGCGAAAAAGATCTATACCGAGGCGGAGATGGCGCACGCGATGAAACATCGTCACTTCGCCGAGCGGCTCGCCGGTGCGTTTGCGGCAAAGGAAGCGACGCGCAAGGCATTCGGCCATGCCATTCCGTGGCGCATGATGGGCGTGCGGCACGAGCGGAGCGGCAAGCCGTACATGGAATTGCTCGGACGCGCATCGGCGTTGCCGGCGCTGCGCGGCGTCAGGAGGATGCATTTGAGCATCACGCACACGAAGTCCACTGCCGTGGCCGTGGTCATTTTGGAAGGCGACGAAGCGAAAGCGGCCGCTGCGGAAGTGGCCGCGCGATGAACGCACTCACAGCCGCCGAGATGCGCGCTGCCGACTTGCGCACGGTCGACGATGTCGGCATCCCGGAATCCATCCTCATGGAATCAGCGGGTCGCGCCGTCGCCGATCTCGCGCGCGATTTCGTCGACGACCTGGAAGGCGACCCCATCCGCATCGCGATCGTCGCCGGTCCGGGCAACAACGGCGGCGATGCGCTGGTCGCGGCGCGCCATCTCATGCAGCTCGGTTTCGAACCCGACGTCTACATGGCGGCGAAGGCCAGCGACTGCAACGACCTTTGCCGCGTCCAACTCGACATCATGGAAGGTCTCGGTGCGTCGATCAGCTATCTGCGCGATCAATCGCCCGAGTTCTTCCGGTCGGGCCTGCGCGCAGCGGCGCTCATCATCGACGGTCTTCTCGGGACCGGCGCGAGCGGCGCCTTACGCGAGCCGTACAAGAGCTGGGTGAACGAGATCAACATCGCCGGTCGCGAAGTGATCGCCGTGGACGCGCCCACCGGCGTCGACCCGTCGTCTGGCGGCGTCCCCGGTCCGGCGGTCACAGCCACCGCGACAGTCACGATGGCGGCGCCGAAAGTCGGACTGCTCTTGTATCCCGCAGCGTCCTATGTCGGCGAACTCTGGGTCGCGAATATCGGCATTCCGCCATCGGTACTCGCAGAATCCGGCGGGCGCTATCACGTGATGACGAAGGAGCAATTCTTCTATTGGCTGCCGCATCGCAGTCCGCAGGCCGATAAGCGGACGGCGGGCGATGTCGTCATCATCGGCGGCAGCGCGAATTTCGTCGGGGCACCGGTGATGGCGGCGCAAGGAGCGTTGCGCGCGGGTGCGGGCTATGTGACCATCGCCTGCCCGGCCAGCGCGGCGGCGGCGATCAGCTATCACACGCTTGAGCCTGTCCTCGCGCCGTGGCCCGCCACCGAAGATGCGCAAACGGTCGTCAATGCGCTGCTCGAGACGACAAGGCACGCCGGCGCGGTCGTCATCGGCCCGGGTCTCGGGCGCGACGAATTCACGCAGACGATCATCCGCTCGTATCTCGCAGCCACGGCGCGACCGCTTGTCGTCGACGCCGACGCGCTCTTCGCTCTATCGGGCCACACCCATATCATCAAAGATAAGAAGGCGGTGCTGACGCCGCACGCCGGCGAATTCGCGCGCTTGCTGGGGGAGCATGCCGATGCCGCGATCGCCAATCGCATGAAAGCGGCCGACGAATTCGCAACATCACTCGATGCGACGCTGCTGTTGAAGGGCCCGCGGTCGATCGTCGCCACGAAGGAAGCGTCGTACGTCAACCTGACAGGCAACGCGCTGTTGGCGACGGCCGGGTCCGGCGATGTGCTGAGCGGCATGACGGGAGCCATGCTCGCTGCCGGTTGCTCATCGCGGCAGGCCGCGGCGATCGCAGCGTTCTGGCACGGCGTCACGAGCGACTATCTTGCGTCGCTCGAAAAGCACAGCATCACCGCGGGCGACATTCCGGCCGCGCTGCAAGACGCGCTGAAGTGGCTCGACGAACTCGAGGAAGACGACGACGGTTACCTGACTCGCGTGGTCTGATTGAACGTTTGAAGGAGCCGACGCGAGTCGGCCCCTCTTACGGGCCGGTATGAAGGGGCCGACGCCAGTCGGCCCTCCTAAGGGCTGCGGACGGTCGATTTCCCTGGGTTTGCTTGCTTCGATGTCGCTGAGGCGACCGATGGCTGTTTCTTCCACAGCGCGTCTGGTCCGGGCGGCAGCTTGTCCATATGCTTGAGGAACATCGTGACCTGCCAGATCTGCGAATCGGTGAGCGAGCTCCCGAATGCCGGCATGCCGGTGAGTCTGATTCCGTGGGCGATCTTCCAATACGTCTCGCCTTCGGGATCGTCTTCGACTCCGAAGTGGGCGAAGCGCGGCGGATGCTGGTACAAGCCGCTCGCTATGTTTGAGGAATTCCCGTCTGACGCTGCGTGACAGACCATGCAATTCGAGGCATAGAGCTTGATGCCGGCGTCGAAGTTCTCATCGGTAAGGGGGAGCGGATTCGCGGCCGCGCTCGCTTCACGTGCGACCGTGGCCTGCAACGACGTCCGGGCAGCCCACCGCTCTAGTGCACTCGGCCTTGCATCGGCGTTTGCAGGCACGAGGCCGAACGAAAGAGCGGCATAGGCGGCCAGTACGCCAAGCACCAGGATCAGCGCGGCGCCGGCCGCCATCCATCGGATCATCATCGGTCTCCTTGAGCGTATCGCTCGAGAATCTCTGCTACCCCGTCGTCGTCGTTTGAACCCGAGATCTCGTCTGCAGCGGCAAGCGTTTCCGGCGCGGCGTTCGCCACCGCGACACCGCGACCGGCCCACTTCAGCATACCCGCATCCAGCGCGCCGTCCCCGATAGCCAGGACGTCTTCGCGCGCAATGCCCCGATGCTCTGCGAAGCGCGCGAGCGCGCAATGCTTAGAAACACCTGAGCGCATGAGCGTCAATTCGAAAGTGTCGTTGAGCCAGTCGTCCACGTATTCGATCCCCAGGTGTGCGAGGTCGCGGCGCGCTTCAGAGAACATATGGTCACCGAAATAACGCACCATGAGCGTGGATTGTTTCGCGACGACCGTTCGGAGGTCGTCCGCGCGCTCCCATTGATGTGCATAGCCGGTCCCATATTTCGCGATCACAGCAGCGGAGCCGACGTAGCATTCGCCGACGAACAGGCACATCTCGTGACCGTGTTTGACGCCGTATTCGACAGCTTCTTGGGACGCGTGCGCAGGCATCGGAAATTCTTCGAGCACGCGATCGTCGCTCGCGTCCTTCACAAGCGCGCCGTTGACGCAGATCAAGGGTACATGCAGACCAAGTTCCACAGCATACGGCTTCGACGACCGGTACGCGCGAAACGTGACGATGATGACACCGATGCCGCGATCTCGCACCATCGCGACTGCACGTTTCGTCCGAGCGGAGATACGGCCGGATGAGTCGAGCGTCGTACCGTCGAGGTCCAGCGCGATCAGCTTGGGAATCACGCCCAATTGCGGATCACGGCGATTGCCCGATCATAACATCGCGCGCAATTCGTCTTCGCCGATCACGGGCACGCCGAGCGACTCAGCCTTCGCGAGCTTGCTCCCGGGCTTGTCGCCGGCCACGACGAAGTCGGTTTTCTTGCTGACCGAACCCACGACTTTGCCACCCGCGTCCACGATCGCCGCGGCCGCTTCCTCGCGCGTCATCCCCCCAAGCGTACCCGTGAGGACGAATAGTTTTCCTGCGAGCTTGCCGCTCGCTGAGGCGGCCGAACGCGGCTCACCGCGCAAGTTGACGCCGGCGCGCCGGAGTTTCTCCACGACTTTTCGATTGTGCGGTTCATGGAAGAATTGCGCCACGCCCGCGGCGATCTTCGGTCCGATCTGCTCCACTTCGACGAGTTCGCTTTCGTCTGCCGCGGCGAGCGCGTCGATGTCGGCGAAATCGCCGGCAAGCAGTTGCGCCGTCTGACTGCCGACAAATCGGATCCCTAATCCGTAAAGCACCCGCCAGAACGGCCGGCCGGCGCTCTCGGCGATGTTGCGCACAAGATTTGCCGCCGATTTCTCGCCCGACCTCGGCAGATCGCCGACCTGCGCTGCGGTCAGAGAATAAAGATCGCCGACGTCGTGCACGAGATCGGCTTCCACGAGCTGCTCGGCGATTTTGTCGCCAAGCCCTTCGATGTCCATCGCTTCGCGCGAGGCGAAATGCCGGATGCGCTCCTTGCGTTGCGCGGGGCAGGCGGCGTTGGTGCAGTAGGCCATCGCCTCGCCCTGCGCTCGCTCGATCGGACTGCCGCACGCCGGGCAGATAGTCGGCATAGTCCACGTATGAAGCCGCCGGCCTTTGCGATCCTCGAGTACCGGCCCGACGACTTCGGGTATCACTTCGCCGGCCCGCCGAACGATCACGGTATCGCCCGGCCGCAGATCCTTCGCGCGAACGTAATCGTCGTTGTGCAGCGTCGCGGTGCTGACGGTGACGCCGCCGACGAACACGGGTTCAAGCACGGCGTACGGATTGATGCTGCCGGTCCGCCCGACGTTGACTTCGATGGAGAGCAGCTTGGTCGTCGCCTCCTCGGGTTTATACTTGAACGCGATCGCCCAGCGCGGATCCTTACCGACAAATCCCAGCCGGCGCTGCTGTGCAAGCGAATCGACCTTGATGACCAATCCATCGATCGCGTAGTCGAGGGAGGCGCGCCTGGTCTCCCAGGCTTCGCAATGGGCGACGAGCGCGTCAAAATCCACAAAGCGTTTTGCGTGTTCGTTGACGGGAAAGCCGAATTCGCGCAGGCGCGCCAGCAAGTCCCACTGCGTCGTCACCTCGAGCGGCGGCGCGCACTCGCCGAGAGCGTATGCATAGAATCGAAGCGGCCGCGATGCGGTCACCTTCGGATCGAGCTGGCGCACGGCGCCGGACGCCGCGTTGCGCGGATTCACATACGTCTGTTCACCCGCAGCGGACCGACGCGCGTTAAAGCGCTCGAATTCGCTCCCGCGCATGTAGAGCTCGCCGCGCGCTTCGAACACCGCGGGCGGATGGTCGTGGAGGCGGAGCGGAATGGCCCGCACGGTACGCAAGTTGTGCGAGACGTCCTCGCCGGTCGTGCCGTCGCCGCGGGTGCCGCCGTCCGCGAACAGACCGTCGCGGTAGCGGATCGCGATCGCGAGCCCGTCGATCTTCAGCTCTGCGACGAACGCGATATCTTCGTCCGGCAATTGCCGTCGCAATCGAGCATGCCATGCGCGCAGCTCGTCCGCGCCAAACGCATTGCCGAGCGAGAGCATCGGCGTGCGGTGGCGGTACGGCGCGAAAATGCTTGATGCCTCGCCGCCGACGCGCTGCGTCGGGCTATCGGGCGATGCGAGTTCCGGGTGCTCCGCTTCGAGTTCGGCGAGTGCGCGCAGTGCGACGTCGTACTCCGCATCGGACACGCTCGGCGCATCGAGGACGTAGTATTCCCTGCTCCAGCGTTCGAGCTGCGCGCGCAGCTCTGCGGCGCGCTTTTTTGCTGCGGCGGCGGTCATGCGCAAAATTTCGAAGGCGGACCATAAAGGTCCGCCCTACATGGCGATGACGATCGATCTGAAGGGGCCAGGAAATTACGCCGCGGGGGCTCCGTCGCGCTGCCACTTGCGGATGAGATACGAGATGAGGTCGGCCGTCACTTCGCTGATCCGGACGAACGAGACGCCGACGCCGCGAGCGTCGTTGCGCACCACGGTACCATAGACGTAGATAGGATCGTTCTCGCCGTCTACGTCGAGATCGATCGAGACGAGATCGTTCGTGCCGATCGGCATGGATGTCCGAAGCAGAACACCGCCCGCGCCGATGTTGACGATCTCGCCCGGAAATGACTCCGGCGAACGCTCCCGATGGACGTGAACCGGCAGCGCTTTCGCGACGCGGTCATGCTGACGGCGCTCCGAGCCCGTTTCTTCGTGTCCGTGTGTCATGGGGTGTTGTTATACAGCTTGACGTCGCCGACATGCCACGCCCAGTACCACATCCGCGAAACGCCCCACGCGAAGTGGCTCCAGACGTAGTATTCCCATGCGCGCCCTTGCGGGAAGATGGCGACGACGGCGAGGATCGCGACCGTGTAGCCCGATACGCCGATGCTGTTCCAGAACTTCGTGCTCTTCGTCGCTTCCGCTTTGCCGCGCGTGGGGGCCGGTTCGAAATACGCTTTGCGTTCTTTCGCAACGGAAAAATCCGGGCTGTTAGGAACGGCGCGCGAGTAGACCGGCTGCACGCCGATCTGATCGGTTGCGAAATTGCGCGTGGCTCCCGGTCCGCCCGTCGAGTTGAACCCGCCCGCGTTCGGCGGCGGCGGCGTTTCGGCGAGCCCGATCAGACGATCGATCTTCTGTTTACCGTCATCGTTGATCTCGATGAAATCGGCGAAGGTCTCGTAGCCGGCGCCCTCACCCATGGTCGTCTGCGTCCGTACGCGAACGAGACCGCGCGCGGTCGCGTTGAGCGTGCGCATGTCGATCGTGGTGAATAGCACGGTTCCGTCGGGAATGGCCACCGCGAGAGTAGCGACAAAGCCGGTCTTGTCGATGCGCTTGACCCGACCGGTCTCATTGAGCCCGAGGTCGGCGTTTCGCACGGTCACGACCACCGGCAATGTTATCGGCGGTGGAACATGCTCGGCGCCCAAGGCGTCCGCCATAGAGTTCGGATGCAATCCTTAATGAAGACGGTAGGAGCGGGAATCCGCTTCCCTTCTAGTCTTCGGACAAAAACCGATGCCACTTGACCCCGGCGTGACCTTCGTCACAGCGCGGAATGGCGCCTTGGTTAGGCCGTTTTCGTGCCTTCGAGGCTGCGGAGCAGTTCGTCGTTCACGCGCTGGTACTCCGCGACCGCCCCGTGCTCGCTCGAAATGGCGATGTGGGCGCGCGAATCCGCGAGCACGCGCTTGAGATACTGCCCGGTATGCGAGGCCGGATCCGCCGCGACTTCCTCGGGCGTGCCTTCCGCCACGAGCCTGCCGCCCTTTTCGCCGCCTTCTGGCCCGAGATCGATCACGTGGTCGGCGGTTTTGATGACGTCGAGATTATGCTCGATGACGAGCACCGTATTGCCGCTGTCGACCAAGCGCTGCAGGACGCGCAGCAGATGCGCGACATCGGCGAAGTGCAGGCCTGTCGTCGGTTCGTCTAAGATGTAGAACGTTCGTCCGGTGCTCCGCCGCGACAATTCGGTCGCGAGCTTGACGCGCTGCGCTTCGCCGCCGGAAAGCGTGGTCGCCGATTGGCCCATCTGGATATAGCCGAGCCCGACATCGCAGATGGTGCGCAGTTTGCCCGCGATGCGCGTCTGGTTCTCAAAAAAATCCGCCGCCTCGTCGACGCGCATTTCGAGCACGTCCGCGATCGACTTGCCTTTGTACTTCACTTCGAGCGTCTGCTGATTGTAGCGCCGGCCTTTGCAGGTCTCGCACGGAACATAGACGTCCGGCAGGAAGTGCATCTCGATGCGGATGATCCCGTCGCCGTCGCACGTCTCGCAGCGCCCGCCCCTGACGTTGAAAGAGAATCGGCCCGGCGCGTACCCGCGGGTGCGCGCGTCCGGCGTCATCGAGAAGAGCTCGCGAATCGGGTCGAACGCGCCCGTGTAGGTCGCGGGGTTGCTGCGCGGCGTCCGTCCGATCGGCGACTGGTCGATGACGACGACCTTGTCGAGCCTGTCCAAACCTATCAGCTTGCCGTAGGTCTCGTCCGGCGGTTGGCCGTGGAGATGATGCGCGAGCGCGCGGTGCAGCACCATTTCGACGAGCGTCGACTTTCCCGATCCCGAGACGCCTGTGACGCAGGTGAAGACGCCGAGCGGAAACGCTACATCAAGATCGTGAAGATTGTTGGCGTTTGCTTTGCGCACGAGCAGGGTGCCGGTACGCTCGCGCCGGCGCGGCGGGATCGGGATGAAGGCCTCTCCCGTGAGGTAGCGCCCGGTCAGCGATTCCGGATTTGCCGCGATATCGCCGATCGTGCCGGCTGCGAGAACGCGGCCGCCATCCTTGCCGGCCCGCGGACCGATATCGACGAGAAAGTCCGCTTCGCGCATCGTGTCTTCGTCGTGCTCGACGACGATCAACGTGTTGCCCAGATCGCGCAGCGTTTTCAGCGTGGCGAGCAAGCGCGCGTTGTCGCGCTGATGCAGTCCGATCGAAGGTTCGTCTAAGACGTAAAGCACGCCGACCAGAGACGACCCGATCTGCGTGGCGAGCCGGATGCGCTGGGCCTCGCCGCCCGAAAGCGTGGTGGCGCTCCGGTCGAGCGTGAGATACTCGAGGCCGACGTTGACGAGAAATCCGAGCCGCGCGCGAAGCTCTTTCATGATCTGGCGCGCGATCTGTTCCTCGCGCGCGTTCAACTGCAATTCCTGGACGAACGCGAGCGAGCGGTCCACGGGCATCGACGTGAGCTTCGCGATGTTCAGTCCGCCGATGGTGACCGCCAACGATTCAGGTTTCAGGCGCGCCCCGCCGCACGCGGCGCACTTGACCGTGGTCATCAGTTTCTCGATCTCGGCTCTGACGTAGTCGGAGGACGTTTCTTCATAGCGCCGCTGCAGGGTTGGGATCACGCCTTTGTACTGCGATTCGTACGTCCACTTCTTGCCGGCCTTGGTCTTGAACGTAAACGCACGCTTCGAATCCAGACCGTACAAGATCAGATCGACCACGCTCTCGGGCAGCTTGTTCACCGGCACTTCGATGCCGTAGCCCTCGGCCTTGAGGATCGCGGCTACTTGCTGGAAGTAAAACGCGTTCATCCCCGCCGAGAGATTCTTGGTGAACGGCACGATCGCGCCTTCGCGCACGGCCTTCGTGCGGTCTGGGATCACGAGTCGCGGATCGATCTCGATCTTGACGCCGAGCCCGGTGCATTCCGGACAGGCGCCAAACGGGGAATTGAAAGAGAACATCCGCGGCGCGAGTTCATCGAACGAGAGGCCGCAGTCGATGCACGCGAACTTCTCGGAGAAATTCATCTCTTTCTGCGCCTGCGATCCGGGCGGCGAATGCAGGACGATCATGACGCCCTGCGTGAGCTTGAGCACGGTCTCAACGGAGTCGGTGAGGCGCCGGCGCAGATCGGGCTTGATGACGAGCCGGTCGACCACGATCTCAACGCTGTGCTTGCGCTTCTTGTCGAGCGTGATCTTCTCGCGCAACTCACGCATGGTGCCGTCGACCCGCACGCGCGCGTAGCCGTCTTTCACCGCCTGCTCGAACAGCTTCTGATACTCGCCCTTTCGGCCGCTGACCATCGGGGCAAGCAGCTGGACGCGCGAACCTTCCGGCAATGCCAACAGTTGTTCCACGATCTGCTCGGCCGACTGGGGCGTTATCGCCTTGCCGCAATTCGGGCAGTGCGGGGCGCCGATGCGCGCGTAAAGCAGCCGGAGGTAATCGTAGATCTCCGTGACGGTGCCGACCGTCGACCGCGGATTGTGGCTGGCCGATTTCTGGTCGATGGAGATCGCGGGCGAGAGCCCTTCGATGTAGTCGACGTCGGGCTTGTCCATCTGACCGAGGAATTGGCGCGCGTACGACGAGAGCGACTCCACGTAGCGGCGCTGGCCCTCGGCGTAGATCGTGTCGAAAGCAAGCGAGCTTTTGCCTGAGCCTGAAAGCCCGGTGATCACGATGAGCTGATTGCGCGGCAGCGTCAGGTCGATGTTCTTGAGATTGTGTTCGCGCGCGCCTTTGATGACGATCGCATCCAAGCCATGGCGCTGCGGAACCGCTGCGGCGGGCACGGCGTGGCGATGGGGCGTCTTGCCATTTTTTCGATCGGCCATGGAGGACGGTACAAGTTCGGGTTGCGCCCGTGAGCGCCCTTGGTAAAACAAATTGAAGACGTAAAACAAATCGAAGGGGCCGACGTCAGTCGGCCCACGTTACGAGTGCTTGGGCCGACTAACGTCGGCCCCTTCCGCTTTCAAGTCGGGGCCGTCGGGATTTCGCTACATCAATGGAAGGTGTACGTATAGTCCGTGCTGGTGTCGCCGGTGTCAACTTTGAAGAACGATTTCTTCGAGAAGTTGCAGTCGCTGTCGGCATGTTTGAGCGTGAAGGCAGTGCTCGGATCGACACAGTTATCGTAGTCGCCGGTCCACGTGTGCTGGTCGCCGTCGGCGAAGAGATAATAATAGCGATTGTCGAGGTCTTTCGCGATTGGCGTGGCGCAGTCGCCGTCGGCGAGATTCCACCAGCCCTCACTGACCCAGCCGTCTTCATCGCTTCCATAGTATGCGATCGCCACGGCGATCTTTTCACCGGACTGATTGCAGACGCGGAAGCTCGCGAGCGCAGGCGCCGGGTGCAGCGCCGTGAGAGCGAAGAACGCGATCGCGCCGGCGGCGGCTACGGCGATGTGCTTGAACATGTTTGGTCCTCCCCAGTCGTGTGTTCGTATCATACGACTAGGCGCAGCACCGCAAATTTCACGGACGCGCCAAGAGTGACCGTGCGCACGCGATTTTTAAAGGAAACGCGGTTAGGCGATGCGCTCGAGGGCTAGCGGCAGCTCACGCATCGATGCGATGATCGCCTCCGCCGGCCGAGCTCCGGCAGGAGCGGGCTCGCCATGAGGGTTGACCCAGATCGCCCGCATGCCGGCTGCGTGCGCGCCTTCGACATCGCGATTGAAACGATCGCCCACCATCACGCTTTCCTGCGCCGTGACGCCCAGCAGACGCATCGCATGATGGAAGACCGCCGGATCAGGCTTCACGAATCCCAAGTCGCCCGCCATGACGACGTGATCGAAGAAGCGCCCCAACTCGAGCGGCGCGACGCGCGCTTTGTGCGTTTCGGTGAATCCGTTGGTTATGATCGCAAGCCGGTAGCGGTTGTGCAGACGCGCCAACACGGGTACGGCATCGGGAAAATATTCAACCCTCTCCGCGCGGATGATGTCATATCGGCGAGCGAGCGCAGCGGCCAGCTCTGCATCCTCGACCCCGAAGTGTTGAAGCGCGCGGCTCCACATAGCTCGTCTGATGCCGCCTTCGGGCGGGCGGCCGGCGCCCGGCCCTAGGCCCTCCCAAAACGCGATCGCAGCATCGAGATACGCTTTCGCAAGTTCCGCGGGCGCGATGCCGCGGTCCGCCGCAAGTTCTTGCGCGACGAGCTCGGCGCAATGCTCGGTCGAGATCGTGTCATCCACGAGTGTGTCGTCTAAATCGAAAAAAATTGCCCGCAACATGCCGTCCCACCAATGCGTCGGCAAGCCGCAAAGGCCCTTGACCAAAGGGACTGCAAAAGCACAATGACTTCGACGCCCGCGTCGAGTATAGCGCCGTCATGACGACATCAGTGCGAGCGAATCAGATAGCGATGAGACCTATGAGTGCGGCCCTCCTACTGGCCGCGACGATCGCCGCGTCGGGCTGCGGCCATCGCGGCGGCGGCGCGGGCGGTTACGGCGGCGGGGCCGCGTTTTCGATTCCGGTGGCTGCCGCCCCGATCAAACGCGGCGATATCGCTCAGACATTTCGTGTGGTCGGGACTGTGGCGCCGCTGCAGATCGCTTCGCTGTCATCGGTCGTGTCCGGCAACGTGTTGCTGGTCAATGGCCAGATCGGTCAGCACGTATCGCAAGGTCAGCTCCTCGTGAAAATCGACGATAGCGTCCTGCAAGCGGAGTTGCGTCAAAACCAGGCGCAGTTGGAGGCCGCCCAGGCGCACTACGCATCGGTGCTGGCGAACGCGAGCGGCACCGTGTCGAGTGCCAATGCCGGTCTCGCATCGGCTCAAAGCGCCGCCGCGACCGCCGACTCGACATACCAGCGAGATCGCGCGCTATTCAAGCAAGGTTTTGTCTCACAGCAGGCCCTGGATGAAGCCCAATCCGCCGCCGCGGCTGCCGACGCCGCGCTTCGCTCCGCACAAGTGACGGCCGCAAACGCCAGCCTGTCGCCGCAAGGCCCGAGCTCCGCCGTGGCGGATCTGCGCAATGCCAAGGCCGCGGTAGACACGGCATCCGCCGCCGTGGAAGGCGTCCTCAGCCAAATCGATCTGACAAACGTGCGCGCGCCGTTCTCCGGCGTCATCGTCTATCGCGCCGTCGATCCGGGCGCGCTCGCCGCGCCGGGCTCGCCGCTCATGGAAGTGAACCAGTTGGATTCGGTCTATATCAACGCAAACGTCTCCGGCAATAGTCTGGCATATGTGCGCGCCGGAACGCCTGTGACAGTCAGCGTGAGCTCGATACCGGGCCGCACGTGGCATGGCACGGTGTCCTACTTCAATATGGCGGCCGATCCGGGAACGGTATCGTACACGGCGCGTATCCGTATCGCAAATCCGGATCTCGCCCTGCGACCGGGTATGGTCGCGCAAGCATCGTTCGTGCAATCGCGCAAGACGGGCGTGCTTCTCGCGCCGACGGCTTCCGTTTTCCAGACCGACACCGGCTACGGCATGTTCATCATCGACAAGGGGGTAGCGAAGCAGCTTCCGGTCGACATCGGCATTCAGAATGATGACTTCACCGAGGTGACCGGTCAAGGACTCGCGCCGAACGTGATGGCGATTCTAAACCACTCCGTCACGCTCCAGCCCGGGACTCCGGTCCAGCCGATCGGATCGACAGGCGGTCCGCCGGCGGGCAGCGCGCCGGGAGGCAAGGCGAAGAGCAGCAAGCCGCAAGGCAGCGGTCAACCGACGGGCGGGCAGCACTAGCCGATGCAATTCTTCATCACCCGGCCGATCTTCGCATCGGTGTGTTCGGCAGTCATCTTGCTTGCTGGCGCGCTTTCGATCCCGTCGCTGCCCGTCGCGCAGTATCCGAACATCGCTCCGCCGCAGATCTCAGTGCAGTCGGAGTACATCGGCGCGAACGCCGAGACGGTGGAGACTTCGGTCACCAATCCGCTCGAGGCAAGCATCAACGGCGCCGAGGGCATGCGCTACATGTCGTCGAGCAGCACCGCCGACGGCGCGAGCTCGATCACAGCCACGTTCGACCTCGGCCGCGATCCGGACAAAGCGGCGCAAGACGTGCAGACGCGCGTCAACGAAGCGCAAGGTCTCTTGCCGGCGCAGGTCAAGCAGACCGGCATCATCGTGAACAAGAACTCGTCGTCTTTTGTCATGGCGCTTGCGATCACGTCCGACGACCCGAAACTCGACAGCCTGTTCTTGAGCAATTACGCGGACCGCTACGTCACGGAAGCGCTGCAGCGCGTGAAAGGCGTCGGCAGCGTCCTCGTGTTCGGCGAGCGCAAGTACGCGATGCGGCTCTGGCTCGATCCCGCCAAGCTGCAGTCATACGGCCTGACGGCCGACGACGTCACGACGGCGCTATCGGAGCAAAACGTCCAAGTCGCGGCTGGACAAGTGGGCGCGGCGCCGTCGCCGCCCGGACAGCCGTACACGCTCAACGTGCGGGTCGCCGGCCGTCTCACCACACCGCAAGAATTCGCCAACATCGTCATCAAGAGCGGCGCCGGCTACTTGGTTCGCGTCTCGGACGTGGGCCGCGTGGATCTCGGCGCGCAGGATTATTCCACGAATCTGAAGTTCGACGGCAAGACGGCGATCGGCATCGGAATCCTGCAGCTCGCGAACGCGAACTCGCTAACGGTCTCGCAGGGCGTCAACGACGCGATGGCGCGGCTTGCGAAAGATTTCCCGCCGGGCGTCCACTATAACGTAGCTTTCGATGCGACGACCTTCGTCAACGAATCCATCCATGAAGTGCTGCAGACGTTGGCGCTCGCGATCTCACTCGTCGTGCTCGTGATCTTCCTCTTCTTACAGGATTGGCGCGCCACGCTCATCCCGGCATGCACGATTCCCGTTTCGCTGCTCGGCACGTTCGCGTTGCTCAAGGCCTTCAATTTCTCGATAAACACGCTCACGCTCTTCGGCCTGACGCTCGCGACCGCATTGGTCGTGGACGACGCGATCGTCGTCGTCGAGAACATCGTCCGTTACATCCACGAGCACAAGAAATCGGCGAAGGAGGCTGCGCCGCTCGCCATGGCCGAGATCGCGAGCGCAGTCATCGCGACGTCGCTCGTGCTGCTCGCCGTGTTCGTGCCGGTGGCGTTCTTCCCCGGAACGACGGGCGAGCTTTACAAGCAGTTCGCGCTGACGATCGCGTCGACGATCACCATCTCAGCCTTCACAGCATTGACGCTCGCCCCCGCGCTCGCAGCCGTGCTGCTCGAAGGTGAAGCGCCGAGCCACAACGCCTTCATGCGCGCGGTCGGCGGATTCATACAGCGTGTCCGCGATTTCTATAAGCGTCTGCTGCCGGGCATCGTCCGCCAGCGCGCGTGGGTGCTGTGCGTCTTCGTCGTGCTTCTGGTCGCCACGGTCTTCATGTTCAAGATCGTTCCCACCGGATTCATACCCGACGAGGATCAAGGCTACTTCATCGTCGTCGCGCAAGGTCCGCCGGGGTCGCCGCTCGAGTACACGGACAAGATCATGGCGCAAGCCTACGGCGTCTTGAAAACTGAACCGGACGTCACGGACGTGTTCAGCGTCTCGGGCTTCTCGTTCTTCGGGTCCGGCTCGAACAACGGCATCATGTTCGGCAAGTTCAAGCCGTGGTCCGACCGGCGCGCTTCGAATCAATCGGCGCAGGCGATCATCGGGCGGCTCAGCGGCAAACTGTTCGGGATCACCGGGGCGTCGGTGTACGCGTTCAATCCGCCCGCGATTCAAGGCGCCGGCAGCATCGGCGGCTTCGACTTAGAGGTGGAAGATCAGGGCAACCTCGGCATCCCGGCGCTCGCGCAGACGGCGGGCAAGATCGAGTACATTGCCAACACCGACCTGTCGCCTGCCAAAACCCCGATACTGAGCTCCGTCTTCACGACCTTCCGCGCCGACAGCCCGCAGCTCGAGCTGAACATCGATCGCGACGCCGTGCAGGCGCTGCACGTGAAGCTCAGCGACGTGTTCGACACGCTGCAAGTGTTGCTCGGCTCCGACTATGTCAACGATTTCAATTATCAGAACAAATCGTATCGCGTGTACGTGCAGGCGGATGCGCCGTATCGGTCGAGAATCGAGAACCTCAACAACTACTACGTGAAAAACGATGCAAACGCCATGGTGCCGCTGAGCTCGTTCATGACGGTGCAGCGCACGCTCGGGCCTCCGGCCATCTATCATTACAATCTCTTCCGCTCGATCGAATTCAACGGAAGTCCGGGCCCCGGCGTCTCGTCCGGTCAGGCCATCGAAGAGATGCAGAAGCTGCTGGGCCAGATACTTCCCAAAGGCATGACGTACGATTGGACCGGCACGTCGCTCGACCAGATCGAAGCGGGCAGCGTCACCATCGTCATCTTCGGTCTGGCCGTGGTGTTCGTATTCCTCGTGCTCGCGGCGCAGTACGAGAGCCTCGTGGATCCGCTGATCATCATCATGGCCGTGCCGCTTGCGATCCTGGGTGCGCTTGGCGCGGTCTACTTGCGAGGCACGCAGAACGACATCTTCTGCCAGGTCGGTCTTGTGATGCTCGTCGGCCTTGCAAGCAAGAACGCGATTCTCATCGTGCAGTTCGGGAATCTCTTGAGAAATCAGGGCGTACCGGTCGCCCAGGCCGCGTTGCAAGCGGCGCAAACCCGGTTGCGCCCGATCTTGATGACGTCATTCGCCTTCATCTTCGGCATCATGCCGCTCGTGTTCGCGAGCGGCGCGGGTCAGAACAGCAGGCATTCACTCGGCACGGCTGTCGTCGGCGGCATGCTCGTCTCAACGCTGCTGAACCTCGTGATCATACCGTTGCTCTACATGATCATCGCGGGAGCCGAAGACCGATTCCGCGAGCGTCGCGCTCGTCGGGCAGAGCAAACCTCGGACTAAGTGCCCGCACAGACGACGGCGGCCGGCGCGCCTTCTCACGTGGAGATCGCGCCGCGTTCGCTCGCGCTCGTCTCCGCGACTGTCATGCTCGGCGTGATCATGGCGATCATCGACTCGACGATCGTCAATGTCGCGCTCGACAAAATCGCCGGCAATCTCGGCGCGTCCATCGACGAAGTGGCATGGGTCGCGACCGGCTATATCCTGTCCGCGCTCATCGTCATGCCGCTCAACGGCTGGTTGACGGCGGCGCTCGGACGCAAGCGCTTCTATGCGATCTGCGTCGCGATCTTCACGCTCGCGTCGCTGCTATGCGGCACGGCGACGAACATCTGGCAGCTCGTCTTCTATAGGATCGTTCAGGGCTTCGGCGGCGGGGCGCTTCAGCCGACCGCGCAGGCCATTATGTTCGAATCATTCCCCCGCGATCAGCGCGGCAAGGCGATGGCGATCTTCGGCATGGCGGCGATGGCCGGGCCCGCGATCGGACCGCTGCTCGGCGGATACCTCGTCGCCAACTATGATTGGCCGCTGATCTTCTTCATCAACATCCCGCTCGGCATCATCGCGTTCTTGATGACGCTCGCATACATCGAAGATCCGCCGTACCGGGTGAAGCCCGCAGGTTCGTTCGATTACATCGGTCTCGGCTCAATGGTGCTCGGACTCGGCTCGCTTCAATACGTGCTCGAGCGCGGTCAGCACGACGACTGGTTCAACTCGCCGACGATCGTGATCTTGAGCATCACCGCGGTCGGAGGGCTCATCACGTTCATCGCGCGCGAGATCATGACCCGGTATCCGCTCGTGGACTTGCGCATATTCAAGAATCGATCGTTCGCCGCGGGCAACGTGATCAGCATCGTCTCCGGCTTCGGACTTTTCGGACTGAGCCTCGTCCTGCCGTTGTTCATGCAGACGCTTTTGGGTTGGGATGCGTGGCAGACGGGCGTCGCACTGCTGCCGGGAGCGGTCGCGACGGCTTTGAGCATGGTGGTCGTAGGCAGGCTCTCGTCGCGCATCGACGCGCGCGTGCTCATGGCTGCCGGCTTGATCGTGTTCGGCATCGGTTCGTGGGTGATGGGCTATCTCTACCAAAATGCGGGCTACTGGGATCTCTTCTGGCCGCGCGCCGCGCAAGGATTCGGGATCGGTCTGCTTTTCGTTCCGCTCACGGTCGTCACCATGTCGTCCGTGCCGCTCGATCAGACGGCGAGCGCGTCCGGCCTGCTCACTCTCGTCCGTCAGCTCGGCGGGAGTCTGGGCATCGCGGCGCTGACGACGTACTTGCAGTCGGATACGGCGTCGGTGTATGCAGGACTATCATCGGGCGTCAACACCGGAAGAGCGGTCGTCGGGCAGACGCTCGCACAACTGCAGGCATTTTTCGAACAACACGGTTACGGCGCTGTGCAAGCGCATGCTTTAGCTCTTGCGCAAATCGCGCAGATGACGCAACTCGATGCGAACGCGATCGCCTATGAAAACCTATTTAGGATCTCGGGCGTGCTGTTCTTCGTGTCGTTGCTCGCGCTGCTGCTCTTGGCAAATCCTAAGGTTCGCAGCGGTCCTTCAGCGCAACAGGTGATAGCGCCGGATTGAAGACAATACGACATGGGAACGCTACTTTTTACCCCCTTCTCATCAAGCGGACGCTTGTCTGGAGTATGATGCTTGAAAATGAGGGCGACTGTCGAGGAGTGCAATGATCAGTAAGACTTCCTCTCGCACGTCATCGGTTATGTCGGCTGCATCCATCGCCGCTGCGTGCGCATTGTTCGCGGGCTGCGGCGGATCCGGCGGGGGTGGTATTCCCATCGGACCAACGCCGCCGCCGAGCAATGGTTCGATGTATATCACGGATGCGAGCAATGAATCTGGAGTTCAGGAAATCGACCAAGTACTCGTTTTTCCGCAGTCGGCCAAGGGCGGACAGTTGCCGTCGCAGCAGATCATTGGAACGTCGACCGGTCTTTCCGTTCCACAGGGCGTCGCCGTGGATAATGCGGGGAATATCTGGGTGACGAACAGCAATACGAGTAGCATCACGGAGTACCCGCCGGGTGCGAACGGAAACCAGGCGCCGATCAACACGGTTATCGGAAATGCGACGGGGCTATCCACGCCGGTCGGTATCTGGATCGATTCATCCCAGCACATATGGGTGGCGAATTTTAGTTCGAACAGCGTCGTCGAATACGGCCCGAATCCCACCGGCAATCAGGCCCCGATTGCCACGATCGCCGGGGCGACCACGCTTTTGAACCAGCCGCAGTACCTCGCCGTCGACGCCAATGGTTACGTCTATGTGACGAACATTAACAGCAACACGATCACGATCTACGCGCCGGGCGCAACCGGCAACGTCGCGCCTTATGTCTTTTTTGGCGGCAACTGCAACCAACCCGACGGCATCTCGCTCGACGCTGCCGGTCATATCTATGTCTCATGCGACTTCGATGCCACGGTTCGAGAATACACCGCACTGAATGGCACAAACCGCCCTACGCAAACGCGCGGACTCGGCATCGGGTCGCCGAATCCCAATCTTTACAACCCATCTGGCATCGCGGTGAACTCCCTCGGCACACTGTTTGTGGCGAATTCAGGCTTCGTAGGCAATCAATTCGGCTATATCACGATTTACGGACCCGGCTACACCAACGCTTCGTTTCCAGGCGCAACATTGGGCGGGGGCAACAGCTTTCTCATCCGCCCAGCGGGTATCGCGTTGCATTAATCAAGGGCAACGCCAAGGCGCCTCGAAGGCCGATCAAGGCCGCGAGCTCAAGCTCGCGCCGTGGTTGGCTTTCTTATTTGCAACCTGACGAATAGGGGCGGCATCATGCAGCACTCCGATCCGAGTATTCGACATAAGCGACTAGCTTTGGCGCTCTCGATTCTTTCATTGTGTTCTCTCGCTTCTCCGCAAGCGAGCATGGGCGCATTACAGCAGGGGACACAGGCATCGCCGTTGTTCGAAGGATCGCCTGGCGTTTTCTACGGTACGATCCCGACGCGCGGAGCGTTCGGCTATGGATCTATATTTCGGGTCACCGCTGCTGGATCGTTTGCCTTGGAATACAACTTCGGAGGCGCCGGCAACGTTGGTAACGGCACTAACCCGCAAGACATCATGCTTGGTCCGGACGGTAACTTATACGGCATCACCTCATCAGGCGGCAACCTGACGCTGAGCTGCGGCACAGTGTTCGGGTTCGACGGCACCACGCTATCGACGCTTCACCAATTTGGTTCAGGCGAGGGATGCCATCCGAGCGGCGGACTTTACTACGGATTCGGTCAGGGCGGATTGCGAACACTCTATGGTACAACGGGATTGATAGGCGGAAGCCAGACGATCTATAGCTTAGATTTTTTCGGCACGCTGACCACGCTGCACACGTTCGGGTCAAGCGGCGACGGCTCGCATCCGAACTCACCGCTTGTAGTGATAGATCCTACATCGGGAACACTCATTGGTACGACACAGAGTGGTGGTGGATTCGGCTATGGAACGTTGTATGAATTGCAATTTCATCAGGGATCTCAACCTACTGAGTCGGTTGTTTACAACTTCTCGGGGTCGAGCATGCTCGCCAATCAATCGCCCGTGGGCTGGCTCGCGCCCGCCAATGACGTGGTATACGGTAATGTAAGCGGACTAGGCGGCTATCAAGACGGTAATCTCTTCGCGTTTCAGTACTCAAACTTGTTCACCGCGCTCCTAATATTTGCGCCCCCGCCCCACCAATCCGGCGCTTGCTCCGGGCCGATGTTTGGCAATGATGGATATGTATACGGTGCGACGTGCTTCGGCGGTACGTTCGGCTTGGGCTATGTCTACAAGTACAATCCGTCAACCCAGATCGCGACAACAATCCACTCGTTTTCATCCTCCGAAGGTTACACCGTGCTAGCACCTTTGACATTGGGAAGCGATGGGAATCTCTACGGCACGACGTTTACCGGCGGTCAATTCGGTTACGGTACGATCTTCAAATTAACGGAGAACGGCGCGCTTACGGTGTTGCATTCTTTTTCAAAGGCCGACTAACGAGGGAGGGTCCGTCTCCCGTCCACTGATTGCCGTCTAGACTACCCACCGACCGGTTGGCCCGATGCTAAGGGACCGTGCAGTCGGTGGGTCTTTCTTATCATTATTTCGCCGCGGGGACTTGGCCGGGATGCTACGCGGACGCCTGCGATGTAAACTAAGCCCGGTTGGTCGTGCGCGTGAGAAACAGGGCGCCGGTCAAGTCTATCGCTACTCAATTGTCGGAGGGGAATTTCATGCAATCGAAATCTTGGCGGACGCTATTAGCGGTCGCCGCCGTGACGGCGTCTGCCGGCATTCTCGCGGGCGGATTGGCCTTGGGGCCGGCGCTCGCAAACGGCGATGCAGTCAAGTTAGGGCCGTTCAGCATCGTGACGTGCACGAGTATGTCGCCCTGTCAGCAGTACAACAACAACGGCGCCGGCCCAGGTCTGGAAGGCAAGACCGGCAAGGGTTTCGGCCTCGAAGGTGTCGCGAACAAGGGCTTCGGCGTCTACGGCCAGTCAACGAGCGGGCCGGGTGTCGACGGCAATAGCCAGTCGGGTAATGGCGGTCAATTCGGCAGCGATGCCGGCGGATACGGTGTCTATGCGATCAGCTTCGGCAGCGATGCGATCTATGCTGACGCCGACGGCGGCAGCGCTTTCGACGGCGTCGTGGGGACGTCGTCCGGTCAAGGCTATGGCGTTCTCGGGATCTCATATACCGGGAATACTGCGATGTACGCGCTCGCCGGCACCGGTGATGCATTAGATGCCGCAGCGGATGCGGCAGGTTTGCAAGCGATCCAAGGTCGCAATCCGGCTTCCGGAGGACGCGGTTCCGACATCGAGGGCCAATACATCGGTATGATCGGCCGCTCGGATGCTTCGAGCTGCTCGACCAGCAAGACGTATCCTCTCGTCCTCACGGATCAAAATGCGAACGATGTGTTCTTCGTCGATTGCGCCGGCAACGTCTTCTACCATGGCTCGCTCAACACGTTCACTCCGACCCGCGGCGGCCAAACGGTGAACGCGTATGGCTCCAAGACGACATCGCCGACGATTGAGGATAACGGCACGGGTCAGCTCGTGAACGGTCAAGCTATCGTTCGTCTCGACTCGACGTTCGCTCAGACGATCGATCTCCGTTCGGCGTATCATGTCATGCTGACGCCGGATGGCGACACTCGCGGGCTCTACGTCGCAAGCAAAGCTCCGGGCTACTTCGTCGTGCGCGAAGTGCAGGGCGGCCGCAACTCGCTGAGCTTCGACTACCACATCTACGCGCCGGCGCTCGGCACAGCCGGAGCGCGCATGGCGCTGGCGTCGGGCAGAACCGGACCAGATGCGCATCTCGTGCATATGAAGATCCCGGTCCGCAAGCGGGTTCCCCCGCAACTACCGAGACTCTAGGCGCGAGGGCAAGCATTGCTTGCCCTACGACGGAACCCGAAACGAGGGGTCGACCTTGCGTCGGCCCCTCTCTTTTTACGGGAACGTCACGCGTTGCGGTGATTGACCGTCCTGCAAACCCTGTGCGAATGCCGCGTCCAGCGCAGCTTGCTCGTTGAATCCCAACACGGAGAGCCCGAGCGGCTCTTTCGGCCGCACGCTCCAAAGATCGATGACGATCTTATGCTTCGCGCCGCGCGTCGTCGCATCGAGATCGTTCACGGTGCACGCAAGCTTGAGGTCGTCTTCGAGGATCTTCTGCTGCATGACGTCGTAGCTCGCAAACGCGATCTGCGCGAGGTTGTTCGCCGACTGCTGGCGCGGCTTGTCATCGGACGGATCCATGAAGACGACCGTGACGTCCGTGGCCCCGGCGTCCACCGCAAGCCCGATCGGCGTGTTGTTCGCGACGCCGCCATCCACGTAGTCGAATGCGATCGAGCCCGCCGGCGCAAAGTTGACTGGGGTGAACGCGCCCGGAATCGCGGCGGATGCGCGGACCGCACTGTTGTACGTCTCGGCGGCGAGAGGGAACCGTGTGGCCCCAGCCTTGTCGGCGAACGTCGCTTCGATCGCCGCGCGGCTTGTATGAAAGCGAAAGAATCCTTCGGTCGTGCCGCGCGTCAGGTTGGTTCCGGTGACGACAAGCGTCGTCGGCGATGCTTGGAGTTTTTGCCAATCCAGACAATCCTGTAGGATCTGGATGACGGGGTCGGAGCTGACCGCACCCCGCAACCCCATGAGATTTGCTGGCGCACCAAGTGCGCGATAGTCGTGCCACAAGTGCAAGAGGTCGCCGATTTTCTTGAACGCGTTGTCCGCACCAACGGCGCCGGCGATAGCGACCATGTTCTTCAGGATGTCGACTTGCGGGATATAGCGGATGATATCGCGCGCTGCGATACCATGCCATAGGCGGCCGAGCGCATCGATGTCGCCCTGTGCGACGAGCGATGCGTTGATCGCTCCGATCGAGGTGCCGCACACGATGTCGAATTGCTTCGCCTTGCAGAGCGACGTGACGACGCCGGCTTCGTACGCGCCGCGCGCCCCGCCGCCGCTCAATACCAACGCTCTCATCGCTGATTCGCCTTTCGATGCTCGTGTTCTAGAAGAATTATTGACGGGTCGGCGCACCACCATGATATACTTCGAGTGAGTTCATGGCAATGCGCGAAATCATTTTGCCGGAGACCAAACCGGCGCTCGAATGGATCAATGGCCGAGCCGTTCAAAAGGTGAGCCCGCAGCGCAAGCACGCGCTCGCGCAGACGGGCTTTGCCATAGCGCTCGGCACGTGGGCTCGCACCACTGGCGCCGGCATGGTGGGCACGGAGTGGCGATTCCAGGTCGCGCCGCCAGGTGAGGAGCGGCGGCCGCTCGTACCGGACGTCGCGTTCTTGTCGTATGCGCGCTTGCCATACCTGGTGCAATTGGAGACCGAAGTTCCTCGCGTTGCGCCCGACTTGGCGGTGGAGATCCTCTCCCCCGACGATCGTTCGAAGGACGTTGAAGAGAAAGTACGCGTCTATCTCGCCGCCGGCGCGCAAGCGGTCGTGCTTGTGGACACAGCCGAGCAGACCGTGACGATTCGCAAGAGCACGGGAACACAGCGGCTCGCTCGCTCCGATGTGTTCCAGCACGAGAGTCTGCCGGGCTTCAGCATGTCCGTGATAGACCTGTTCACGCCGCCGCAACCGAAGTAGTTCCGCCGTTTGAGATTTAGGCCGTCAGAACAGGGCTGCTTCGCGCACCTTCTGGCCGAAGATCGTGGGCGCTTTCTTCGAGAGCGTGGAGTCGCCGCCGTCCGGAAGCTGCTTGCGCAATTCCCATAGCTCGTCGCGCAGTGCGGCAGCCTTCTCGAATTCCAGCTTCGCGGCAGCCTCGCGCATCTCGCGGTCGAGTTTGGTGATGGTCGCCATGAGCACGTCGCGCGGCACGTCTTTGAGCACCCGCCGCGACTTCGTCTCCGACGACTCATACGCCGCGGTCAAGATGTCGCGCACCGACTTACGGATGGACTGCGGATCGATCCCGTGCTCGGTGTTATAGGCGACTTGTCTGGCTCGCCGCCGTTCGGTCTCGGACATCGCGCGCTCCATCGATGCCGTCACATTATCCGCGTACATCAACACCATGCCGCTGACGTTGCGCGCCGCGCGCCCGATCGTCTGGATGAGCGACGTCTCAGAACGCAAGTAGCCTTCTTTATCGGCGTCGAGGATAGCGACCAGCGAGACTTCCGGCAGGTCCAGGCC